>Ga0209149_1001381_pt1 | contig 12181 bp, 10 predicted proteins | sample WorMetTyACAVOLI2_FD_187423 | JGI IMG/M metagenome (GOLD analysis project Ga0209149, IMG submission 187423) | Marine gutless worms symbiont microbial communities from Max Planck institute for Marine Microbiology, Germany - Olavius algarvensis... ... | reverse complement strand
GTCTTGGGTCGGCGGCCGCTTGGCGCCATTCTACATTCATCAAATGAACCGGGTGAACTCTCGCAATGGCTCTGCCATGATGACAGCACCATAAACATTGTCGTGCTTATTATTATTATTATTATTTGCAATGACCTTGAATGACCCCTAATGTAGATTTCAATGTCACGATATTCTTCAATGTCAAACGTATCGAAACAGCTAAACATATCCTCAAGCTTTTCACCTTCTGGTAGCCTCACCATTATAATTTTGTATTTGAAATATTATGGCAAATTTCTGATGGGATCCAGCTTAACAGCGGCATCATATGCAGGTGTGCATGAAAACATCATGATCTTCCACAAATATCTCGCTTTCTCGACTTTCATCAGAAGTTGTTGATAATGTTGCTGGCTGGAGTTTGTTGACAGCACTTGACCGGATTGCTGTCGCTTGCTCAGTCGGGGATAACAATTATGACAAGTTCACACAGACTGTCGTTGTCAAATCAACTGTCACATAGAATTAAATTAAGAAAATTCTCAGACAATACAGCGTAATCGATAACTCTCGACACCAAGACCAAGACCAAGAAAGTCACTTTCAAAACCAAAACCAAGATCACAATATTGATCCTTAAGACCATAACCACCACTCAAAGTACGGCGTCTGCCCATACTTCACCAGAAGTACTACCAGAGGTGAGGCTACCAGAAGGTGAAAAGCTTGAGGATATGTTTAGCTGTTTCGATACATTTGACATACAGGTTTGCATACAGGCACCAGGGGCACTTTACGTTTAATAACTCTGTTGCTGTCATGGTAACTGTGTCGTGTAATTGCTGATTTAGCCGTCATTACATAATGTGAAAACTAGGGGCGCCCGAAAACTAGCACTAACCACACCCGTACTCATGACCCGATCCGACACACAAGGCGGTGTCCTGACCCTAACCGACCCATGACGCGGGGAAAGCTATAATGCGTGAAACTGACTGCGCTACTACATCAACGCCTGCGATGCCTATCTAGCTGGCACCCGTACCGTAACCACTATAATAATCTGTTTGTCCCCGTCATGTTTTAGTGACACCGCTCATGCTTACGTTGTCGTTGTCCACGTCAGCAGCAATCATCGCCTTACTAAATACACTGCCTTCAAACTCCAGTTCGAAACAATCCACAAATGAGACAGTCCTCATCTTTACAACGCGCACTTAATTAACTGGGCCTACTCGCTTCTAGCAAGATCACACGCAACGCAACCCTGCACTGTATTGTTTACATTTTTTTGTAAACACAAAGCTATTAAATATTCAGTGGTAAACACTAGAGCTGCAACGTTCGATTATTTTCGTAATCGATTTTGTAATCGATTAATGGACGACAATAATCGATTACAAATTTAATTGAAACGATAATAAGTAAGTAAAAATCAGCAAAAATTTGATTCCCATGAGATAAAAATCAGGAGCGTTCCGACTGCAAAATTTATTATTTTTGCCAACTGGATGTGGCCAGCTTACCGATTTTCTCCGTTGCGTTGTTTTGTTAGTTTGTTTTATTAATGCTTTGTTATTTGGAGTTTATTTGTGAATATTTTTTCGTAAACTGTATGCAAATCTTGCATTTTTCAAACAACAGTAAATGGACAAAGCTTGAGGTGTTTTTTATAATTAGTTTTTTTAATAAATTAGCTCACACTGGCATACCAATGACTAGCCATGTTACTTCGTTGTATAACGTATATGTAGGCTATGTACTGTTGTTAACGTATTATTAGGGGCAGATGTTAGAGCACTTTGTGCCTGTTCGTCCTGCTCGCTTGCACTATTGCTGTCAACTTTTATATTATCTTGAGCGAATAAATGATGATGATGATGACAACGCAAACAATTCCTTTAATTATTTAAATTTGATAAAATACATAAACAGCATATCCAGCGGCGGCGATTCATGCCTGATATTGGGGGACCAGGCAGAAGGTGTCTCCCAGAGGGGTCCTGCAGCAGGGAGTTTAAAATTTTTTAAACTCCCTGTCCTGCAGGGGCAAAGCCCCTTCTGATTCTGATGAGTAATTCACAGTCCTCCTCGTGGAGTATCGCGTGAATGGAATGGGTAGGGGAGTCCGCGGGGAAGTAAGTAAGTAAGTAAGTAAGAGTATTTATAAGGCGCAATAATCAAAAAAGTCACGAAGCTGCATATGTAAGCTTATCTGTATATTCAAGGCCTAAAATACCATATTTTGCGACACAAAGTGTGTATAGTAGGAATTTGTGGGTGTGCAGTAGGATTTTTGGACACAATACAAAGTCTCTAATAATAACAATCGTCGTGTCAACCGCAACTGGTGAAAATCGTTTTCTGTTGGTATTTAATTCGTATACGCAATTTCAAGAAATGTAACTTTCTTTGCTTACACGCATGGGCCGCGATATCCTGGGAGACGGGGAATGCGTCCCCCTCAATAATTGGAGTGGGGTCGTCAATAGGATATTTGTAAGCACGTTGAGCAGGTTATTTTGTGTTTGCGGTTCCTGCTGGGGAACTTACAGCTTTCCCCAAACCCTCTTGCTAGATTTCAGTGGGTCGCTTAGCGGAGAGAAGGCAGCATGGAGAGGGCAGAAGGGAAGGAAAGAGAAGAATAAGAAATGGAGTGGCCTTAGCCCTTCGAAAAACATTCCAGAGGGCACCCATGTTTCAATTTATTACTAAATTGGTTTATAAATGGAAAGCTTCTCATCGAAATCGGTAGTTCGTTCCAAATTTCACAGCTTTTATATTATAATTTGAAATTTCTCTTGCAAAAATTTTTCAGTCAAAGTTGAAAGGACCAAAACTGTCTTCGGAGAGTCCTGCAACTTTTGCTGCAAGCAACTTTAGCAGCGACGGCTGTTGCGATCAGTCGGTTTTTACTCTTTATGTATGTGATATGTGCTGGGCTGACGCATTATTGTGTCGTTTCAGTTTGTAATCGGTTTGCTACCAAGCACCTGGTTACGTTGGCGTAGAACTGTATTCTTAACTGCTCAACGTGATCACAAATACCACACTTTGGGGGAGGACAATCCTATTGACGTCCCCCACTCAAATTATTGAGGGGGACGTGTCCCCCCGTTTCCCCTCTGGAATCGCCGCCCATGCAGATATCTGTTTATAAGTTATCTTGTTTTATTGCACATTTTCAATTGTATACAGCAGTACAGCAATATCAATTGTGCCCAGCCAACCAATAATCTCTCTCCACATTGAACTCGTTGATAATATGACTAACTCTACGTTGCTTACTTGGTTAATTGCAGCTGGTCCACTTTATCTATGCTTCCACCAAAGCCAGGCTGACAGTCGGGGGAATTATGTTCTCGGGTTGTCCGTCCGTCCGTTCATCCGTTCGTCTGCTACCAAACTTGTGAACACGGTATTTTGAAAACGAAATAATCCAATTTTGATTCCAATTGGCAGAAGTGGTCCATGGAGCGAGGACATAAAACGATCAACTTTGGGGGTCAGGAGGTCAAAGGTCGAGGTCATACTAGGCGGAAGATTAATTTGGAAGTCTGGCGGAGGCATCTTTCTAGTTGTTTGCTGTTTTTCGTTGAAACTATGTATATACTGTTGTAGGTAGAAATATATTAAACAGACGACTAGATGTGAAAGATTTTTCTGTCTAGCCTGATACTATACTTATTTTCTGTTTTATTATTTTACTATTATGGAACACTTATGCTAATTAAAAAAATCTATCAAAATAAAATATGTTCCATAAGACAAACTGCTGTTTGACATTTCTTTGATTTTCTGTTGACAATCTGTAAGTTGCCTGCTATTTCTAGGTTTTATTCTAGTTTCTGTAGCTGTTTTCGAGTTACATGTCCAGAACAGAAACAGACGGAGAAGACAGACGCACAGAGTGCACTGCACGACGTGGGTGCACAGGGGTGGTGCGCATATAATGAACTAGACGGACATGAAATCTCTCAGCACGGCTCAGGCGAGTCAAGTGACGTAGTCAGTAGCGACAAACAATGAGTCTAGCCACATGCACAAAGACGACGATCGAACAGCGATAATACTGAGCTCAAACACGCGCAGATCGCAGATTATATCGACTGAACAAAACACAGGGGCGGATCCAAGGGAGGGGCACGTGCCCCAAAAGCCCCAAGAATCGTCATGTACTATTTTACAAGTTTATGGACATTACGGTAATATTCCTTTCAACAGACTCGCTTTATTAGGCATTTCTCCACCTAATGCGACAACAAAACGCAAGTTGCTATCCAAACGACGATGACCGAGGATCGGCTGGAGACGTGCATCCTTCTGCAAGTCCATCGCACTACATTTAGAATCGGCTGCCACTGTGGACCATTTCGCTGGATAGACCGCGTTTTGTATTATTAAGACAAAAATGGCTGGAAACATAAAACGATGAGTGGATGAGATGACGATAATTATGACACTGTCATACAATGTCAGTCTGGACTTTTTTCTCTCCGTAAGTGGTTTTTTCAGCTTCACGACGTAACATTCTTCGCGCTTCTGGGGGGCTTTGCCCCAGATCCCCCACCGGGGCTCTGCCCCTGGACCCCGCTGGGGGACTTCCGTCCCCCACTGCGGGACTAGCTTCCGTCCCCCACTGGGGGACTTCCGTCGTCCAGAGATCCTGCTAGTGCCCCTCCCAAACCAAAATCCTGGATCCGCCCCTGACAAAACAAAAAGAAACAGTCAGTCAAGCTCACACCTTTCACAATATATCACACTTATAAAATCTACTTTCTGTACGTGACCCCGTTCGAGCCTGAAACTGAAATGATTAACATTTACACTATTAGTCTATTAACAACGATACAGTTAATCCTCAGTTCGTGAGAAAGACCGCAAATGTACGCAAATACACTTTCCATGTCATTACTTATAGTTTATCAAACAGGAATGTTGACGACTGGAAAAAAAATTAAAAAAAACTACAGTCTGCAACGAAAATTGCACATGTAAAATTATGTTGCAGTCTATAACAAATCTAACTCACTCTGGTCCGTAGGAACAATAACAGCAGATTACTAGTGAGTGAAACCGTCAATTCACTCTACACGAACCACGTGATAACCGAGCATTTAATGTCACTGTTAAACCACGACCTTCCGTGGCAAAAATGGCATTTTCCGAGGTGTTCTGCGGCGTGGCTAGGTACCTCAAAATAAGCGGTTGTGTGTCACAGAAGAACGGCCTTCCCTGTTTGCATTTACCACATAGGCGCCCACAGCTGTCGGTCGTATAGCGTCTTGCGTACAGACGGCACGGTCGGCCATGGTTGAGTGAACACAAAACGGTCTCGGCACACCACTAAGCTACCATTTCGAATACTGTCGCCCGTTTCTCGAAAAGCAAGCATTTTCGCTGGCGCATTGGATAAATCTTGCAGCTGGAATGCTGGTCATCCCGGTCCTGGCTCTACGTGAATCGATACATTTTTCACGAAGATATGTGCCAAAAACGATTTTCACAGATTGGACCCCAATGACCTTGACCTTTGACCTTATGACCCCATTTTGATCATAAGTAAACTCAATGTATTGACTTTCTGCTATTAGTCTGACATACAAAACTGATTGACAGCTGCTATGCCAACTACGTCAGGGACTGTTTAGTGTTGGGTGTCACAATTTCATAGAATTCAGCAAGCAGTTTTGTGTTACGAGATATCGACGACCAACTACACATGACAGCGGAGGCCGTCTTTCACTGTATGTTATAATGTAACATAATAAATCTTCTTCTCGTATGCGTGTCATTTACCATAATTGGTCAGCCACGAAACAGCGTCCTCATCCGCAGAGTGTAGCCGAGATAATAAATAATAATAATAAACGATATTAATGAAGACAAATTCCATGGCACCGAAGTGTGTGGCATATTCTAAAACTCAGCAGCAAGGCGCTGAATTATGCGGATCACGAAAAAATTGTGGACCACAGTCATCACAAAACAGTAAAAACACAAGCGTACCACTACCTCCATCTCACAGACGTACACCAACTACACAAAAACTAGAATATTGGCAATGTACACACGTACAAAATACAACTAGCAAATCCACCATTTCAGTCAAACGTAGCAGAAACTAAGTGAGAAAGAAACCAAGGAAAAACAAGTTTAGTGCAGATAGCAAGTTCTGTTACACGTTATCTTAGTGTCTGTTTTGAGACTTTGAACATGTGAGATTGAATACTCATTTAAACTTTTAAACTGTACAACATATGCTGGCAAGTCAGCTGAGTTAACCCTTTAGAGTGCAGAGGTAATTATATTACCACATCGAATTATACAAAGTTAGTACACTGGCCGTTGATGGGTGGGCTGTTACATTTGGTACAGCTAGAAGGAGACTGGGCGGGGCCGCAGCCCGACCAGGCCCCTCCTCGCTGTACCAAATGTAGGCTGTAACAGCCCACCAATCTACGGCCAGTGTACCAATCACCGTACTGCTGTATGCGGCCATTAAAGGGTCAACAGCGGACTGAATCAAATGGCTCCAGGCACATAGACTGGACTCGTTAACAACCTCCAGTGAAATGTCAAGGATGAGTGAAGCAGAAGCAAACCAGAACATCGGGGACGTTAAATCAGCACCCGCACGCCGCATTGCACAGGAATGCAGCCATTTTTGAGTTCGTCTGAGCCTTGGACCATGTCTTGCTCCAAAAACATTTCGCGATGACATCTCAAACGGTTCAAGAGTCACCGCGTCGACAAACAGATAGACACACCCACACACCCACTACTATAAACAATACCACTTTTGCTATCGCTGTTCAGGTGGCAATAAAACAAGTTGTAGTGCCCGGCCGGAGGACCTCGTCTCGGGCAGCACTTGGTCGTCATTCGTAAGTTTATGGACATTCAGCAGGTGTCACCACTAGAGAGTGAGTTGGTGCATTTTAAGCGCTTCACTTCACTTTCGTAAAAGAGGCGCTTATTGAGATAGGCTGTGTCGTGACGTCGTTGGTCGCTGGTTGGTTGTCACGCGCGTGCACTGTGGCCAAACGGTGCATCCTAGGCCTATAGTTACTATGGAACACTAATATAATATAAAATAGGAAACCCTACCCCTGGAATTCAATGGTACACATTTCGACCCCCTGGGGTGACCCCTAACCGGGGAATGGGCCCCCGTGAGGCGCTTTTTGTCAAATTACTTTGACCTCTTGTTATAGTTGCTGATGTATTTTGAAAGTTTGACGACAACTAGAGGTGGGTCGATATCGACATTTCTCACCCAAACTATTGGCAATATCGATACCGATATCTTTACTACAGCGCTCTTTGGCCTACTCATAGTCATATAGTTCATTATCGCCAGCAAAGTAGTCAATGACGTCAGTGTTATTCCTTAACTTCCGTTTTGGACTAGTAGAGATGTAATGACGTATCATATTGCCAAATAGGATAATCAATTTTACTCATAATTGTCTGTTAAAAAGTCGGATAAAGTATGACAAAATATCGATATTTCAGTTGTCACCGATACGATATCAATACATCGAAAAAACCGACATCTAAAGTGCCGATACAACACCAATACCGACATATCGATATTGGCGATATATCGGCGACATTTTCGATATATCGACCCACCTCTAATGACAACAGCTATGCTATGGCCATTCTCAGTAACGTATTACAAAGTTACAAATAACAACGCTGTCGGCAATTGCCACAGCACGGTGATAAATCCCAACACCTTTTCATCAATTTTGGCTTTATTTCTTCACTCTGACTGGCCGTCTCCATAGGCGACAATATAGCCAGGAATTGAAGTTGAAACAGATCAACCAATCAGTGGCTGATTTAACTTTAAGTTTCGTTGTCTTATTTTTGTTTGTTTTGTTCAACTGATTTTATTATGTGATGCGTAAGAAGTTCACAGTTTTTCACACACGTTGCATTACGTTTGCACAACGTGGAAGATAAAACCGATTTTCAGCACTACATCATTAACCCATTAAACTAGGACACCATAATAATAAAAGCTCACTATAGCCATCAAATACTGCCCTCTTACTGCTAGCAAATTATAAACAACTCAAAGTGAAAAAAAAACATATCAGCTACATTATTCATGCTATATCACTAAATACCACAGCGACAACAGATCACAATATTAAGTACACAGGACTACAGAAAACACAATACAATAAGAGGCACAGCGAGGAGGTACATGGGAGCGAGCCGCACTCGCCAAGGGTGACAAACAGGCGAAAATTGTAAAAATAAGACCTAAAGACTGTTCAAGGGCATTTGATGTCTCTGCAGCAGCATGTGTAGAATGGACTCATCCGCCCCGCCTGCCTGCAGATGAGTCCATGTTGGCAGGCGATAACAACGGGACAACGGGGGCGTGTTCAACAGCTCACCGGTCGAATAGGCTGGACCACTGGGACGGCCTAATGTTAGACAGGTCAGCTGTTGGACAACTTTCATCCTTATCCAGTAGAACAAAATGGCAGCGATTGCCGGCAGGCGATACACTATGTAGTGTATCAGCTGCCGGCAATCGCTGCCATTTTGTTCTACTGGATAAAGACGAAAGTTATCCAACAGCTGATCTGTCTTCTAACATATTCCGTCTCAGTGGTCTGACCTATTCGACCGGTGAGCTGTTAAACACGACCTGGGAAAAACAACAGGACATGGTGGAAACATATACTAGCGCGCGTACAGCAGCAGAGGCATAAAAGTACACATGAAAATCTAGACCGTATCAGTTCGTGCTCGTCTAATATTTTCTATAGGCAGAGAGTTACTTTGCCAGTTCGTCTAAGTTTTCTAACCAAATTGTTCGAATTTTGACTATGGATTGTCAAGTCATCTAAGTAATGGTAACCACCTGCTTCTCTGCAATTGGAAATGGAAGTTTGAGACATGAAGCTGTGATACCGAGCGTGATAGCGTGAGTGAGGTTGATAGAGTTGAATACGCACATCGCTTGTGGTAGTACTTGTGGGCCTAAGTGAAAGAAAATTAACCGGAAAGACCGTTCACGTTTGGTTTTCTGCATTTGAAAAACAAATGCACTATGGAACGCAAGAAAATGTAGACAACATGGTTAAATAGGTTCCATTCCGTAAGATCTTCAAAAACAGAACGGCGGCAAATTTGACATCTGCCCCAGGTGGCAATTGTCCTGCTACGCCTCTGAATTATACAATATCATGTACAAAATTCTCATCCATATAGAAGTACAAATTCACGATACCAGCTACCGAATATTAATGTACACTATTCAACAGCAACAACAGTGGAAAAATATCAGTCTCTGTATGTATAAAAGCCCTATATCAACACAAAATTATTCACATATAAGAAAATCAAGGTTTACGCAAACAAAACGGATTTCATACATCAAAAGAAACCAATTTACATTAAAATTTTCACTACATTTTGTACATGTATTCATCAACGTATATGTAATGAGTAAGCCAGCCTCAGTGCTGACTGTAGCTGGAGACCTTGCCGACGCTCTGGTTGCCCAAAGTAGCATAATACACAACACTAAAACATGGGACTGGTAAAAGACCGATTTGACGTTGGGCCTAGCACCTCGTACTTACTTTTTATCCTCTTGCGCGTCACGTCACGAAATGAAAATGCAAGATTTCGATTTCTAGTTCCATCAGAGGCCACCAACAGAACTCAGAATGCAGGAAGTGTGTTGGCGATTGGCACCAGGCCCCGGGACTGAGTTGGAGGCAGTTACAGTACACTGCTCCCCACACGACTGTAGGACATATTCCCTCAAACAGTCCCCCCCGGGACAATTTTCCTCCCCACCTAGGACATCTCCCCTGCTGTTAAAGTGAAGATTTGAAAACTGGCACAAACCCGAACTCCTGACCCTGACCGATCTACCGCTGACAATTTTGTACATGTTAACGGCAGATCGCTTTATATTGCCGATCGGCAGATGGTCGTGGTGTCCTACACTATGTGAAAAGGGAGGGGGAATTGTCCAGGGTGGGAACTGTCCCGGATGAATATGTCCGGGGGAAAATATCCGGATCTCCCAGAATTTCAACCTGGTCGAGGAAGAAAATCCACCAGTGCCTTCCTCCACCCAGCACGTTTAGCTGGACCTGCCCCTGAACACACTAGGACGAACCACGTCTAACTATGACTCTTGAACACGTACACGTAGCAACAACTCAGTCGACCACTGAACGAGGTCATTTGCGATCAACGTCTAGAATTGAGATATAAACGTGTTCGCAGAAAATTCACCACTGAAAACTGCAAGCGTAAGCTTGATCATAATATCATTGACACGCAACACATATCACATAGTAACGATGTAACGACACTTCACTGGCACATGACTCACACAACATAACGTGGTATTCATTTAATTCGTCTAACTGCACAAATGCCTCAATGCTAGTGATGTGCGGAAAACCAAAGTTCGGTTCGGATTCGGTTTTTTAAAACCAAACCATCCAAAAATTTGACATCCGTTCATACGTTTTTCCAATATAAACTGCACGCAATCCGCCATTCAAATAAAAAGTGAATAAAAGTAACTTTACTTGCATTAAATGTGCAGATAAAGAACGTTTCAAAACACGACTGAAACAGAGTTTAGCATAATAGATTTTAGACTGCAATTATATTATTTACTTGTTGTCGTTGTGAGTGACGTCAAAGTCATGTCATCCACTGTCGCTGTCATATTTGCTGTAAATTAGCTACTCAGCTATTACATCAGTAGTAAATAACTATAATATCCGAACAGAACCGCATTTTTTTAACCAAACCAAACCAAACTCATTCCAAACCAAATCCAAGTTTTTAAAAAAACTGAACCGAAATAAGACAACCCATTCCACACATCCCTATACTCAATGCCGGTAATTACTGTCGCTATTGGTGTGTCGGTATCACTGTCAGTGTCGGTACATGTGTCGTCCTCTCAGATGACGGAGTTCAATTCACCAAATGTTGCACTTATCCGGTGGATTCATTGCACACGTCGAGGGACAGCTGAACTCCTGCGAAAACTCGCGGGAATTCGAAATCGTGCCGATTACCCGGAACTTCGCCAAGCTGTGCGGGTCACCGAGTATGCTAAGATGGGTCGACTCCGGACGACTGTTACTGCACCAGACCTACGACACAATTAGCACATCACTACTCCAGTGGCACGCAAACTACGGGGTGTGTCAAAAAATGCATACCCCTGTTACATTTTCAAATATTCCAACAAAACTGGTCCAATATCAACAATTTGTAGTATACAGAATGCGCAGTAAAATCTTCACTTAGTAGCAACTGCTTTCTTCAAAATGTTTAAAAACAGAGAACCAGCTTAGGTTTTCCCACGGCAGCCAGAACTGAGGCTAGCACACGGTAGCTGAAGGGATAGTCTTCTCAGCTTAGAAGAAATAATGCAGTTTAGCATCAGCCATACAGAGTTTAGTCATTTCACTACATGACTATTCGGGCTGTAAAATCAACGCGTTAATGAACACTGTTAATCTCCTCCAGACTAAACCCCGAGAAGGAGAACGTTAATACTCCAGACCGCAAAAGCAGCAATTAAACTAACAGATTAGCTCTACGCACATCACTAAGAGATGTGCGTAGAGCCCATTTGCTTCTTTCTGCGAATTTGGGCTATACAAATGGCATTATTAATAATATAATATTAATATTAGATATGGAGCGCCAAAAACACTGGCCAATGGCAGCCAGTGTAAGATGCAGAATACTCATAGCACTAGTAGTGGGGGCCAAGATCACAATATCGTCAGCATGGGCAAGAGCAGGAAAAAAATGTGAACCAATATAGCAACCAACATTCAACTTTGCAAGCATACACAATAAATCATCCACATAAACACAGAACATAACAGGACTAATAATAACACGGCCCTGTTTAACACCATTTACAACCTGAAACATAGAAGTGAAAACTAAATTGGTTATTCTTTATACCAAAAATTTTTAGAGTTCCTGGAGTTATGTAACAAGAGGTCAAAGTAATTTGACAAAAAGTGCCTCACGGGGGGCCCATTGCCCGTTTAGGGGTCACCCCAGGGGGTCGAAAGTTGTACCATTGAATTCCTGGGGTAGGGTTTCCTATTAGTGTTCCATAGTAACTATAGGCCTAGGATGCACCGTTTGGCCACAGTGCACGCGCGTG
>Ga0209149_1001380_pt1 | contig 12182 bp, 9 predicted proteins | sample WorMetTyACAVOLI2_FD_187423 | JGI IMG/M metagenome (GOLD analysis project Ga0209149, IMG submission 187423) | Marine gutless worms symbiont microbial communities from Max Planck institute for Marine Microbiology, Germany - Olavius algarvensis... ... | reverse complement strand
TTCTGTTGTTTTGTTTTTCTTTTCTTTTCTTTCTTTCTTTCTTTTTAATTTTATACGGTGCCCCTGCAATGTCTTTGACGTGATAGTGTCACCTTAATCAGTACATTGTTACTTACTTACTTACTTTAGAGGCATTGCCAGGTGTTGCCTACCCCGGTTTCAGGGACAACTGCAGCACCTTAAATACCAAAACTGGATAAAAAAAAGTGCTTATAAATAAACAAATACATTACTCTTTTAGAACAGTTAATGTTTTTAGTCCATACTGAAATTCAGCATTTAGCTGTAAGTATGTTCAATTATATGCTCATCTGGTCCTGTAAGGAAGTCAATGCTCAAAGCTTCTTACCATGCTGGCTAATGTGACAAATCAATATTTGTCAATGTCAAGAAAAGCGACCAAAATGTATGCAAAATTAACCAAATAAAACGGAAAATTTTAAACATATACCTGAATCGTAACTGCCATATCGAGAAAAAAGCAGAAAAATTTTCACTCACCTGAGTCAATGATCTTGTTGAACGGATGCGCGTGGGTTCGTCGAGATTGAAAGCAGTTCTCACAGTAGATGAAATCTGTCGTCGTGCACTCTGTACACTGGTAGCGTGCTCGACTGCCTGGCATCACGACGTGACACCCGCTGCAGCAGCTGTATCAACCACAGACACACGATGACATCACCTGTCACTGTCACAACTGCGACACTAGACAATTTGACGGACTTTTCAATCTTCACTTGTGGTGTTGCAATCTGGAATAAAATTACAAGCAATTGCCACAGATCAAAATGTCTTCTAACACTGCTGGTTGAGGGTCAGGAAGGCATCCAGCCTTTACTAAGTCCTGCTCCAGTTCATCAGCTGTGCAAAACAACTGGCGCCACCTGGAAAACATTAAGTCATGCCTTCTCTGTCGCAGGTCTGACGGTCTGGAGCTCGATACCAGACACTCTCCGCTTCGGACAATCGCTACAGACAAACCTATTTTGTCACTACCACTCAGCACACGCAACGCAGTAGAGATGGCTCATGACTCTGCATTATACAAATCTATTATTGACACTGACACTGACATCAACAGTGACCTAACCTGTGGTTAGCAGAGTACACAGTACTGGTAACCAGACAAACAGATAGCAGACTGAATGACGCAATATATACCAGTAACTGGATGAAGATGCAGAGGAAACACGCTCCATCTCGGACACTGATCCGGTCCAGTTCGGCTGCTGAGGAAAATTCACGATCAGATCTTTGCCTCCAGCTAGTATAGCTGACAGCATAACAAGACCTTCAGTCACCTTTGCTTGCCTCACTATGATGAATAAAAGCAGTAATACTGACCGTTAGTGCCATCATCCAATTTTCTGAATTTTGTGTAAAATTCAGAAAATTGGATCAGTTTTCTGAATTTTGCACAAATAACATACAATAATTATATAATTTACATCTTCTACCCGACTTGTTAGCATCCCTGCAAAGATGGGTAGCATTTCACTATTATAAATGCACATAGACTGTTTCTTCATTTCACCAAAGATAAAATGTGACATAATATCTGACCAGTGACAGTGCCGACACTATTGTGAGTGACAGATCCCCACTTGTACTTTGGAGTCATTACAGTCGGCTTCACTCGTACATGGTCTCCAACCTTTATCGACGTCAATTCTTGCACTGTTCACAAAAACACACATGGAAAAATGAAAATATGCTAGAAATGTGTCAGTGAGACAAGCAGCAATTCTACAAGTAGACAACTATCTTGTTATTCTGCTTCTGCCTGGAACGAGACAAACACACATAGCAGCAATATAATTATACAATTATGTTACTAAGCCATATAATCAGCAACAATTGGTGGGACGGTGTTCAGGACAACGTGAAGAGGTGTGGCCTGTCCTGAGAGAATGCACTGTTTTATACAGTTTTATAACAAATCCAGAATAAAATCAAGACAGCAACGGGCTAACTCAGATACATCTGGAAAACACCTGGAATTGGAGTGAACTCAGGTTTGTAGGATACCAGCCTTTGCCGTTACCTCGCACAATGCAGCAGCAATCAATAGCAGCAGCAGCATCAGTGCCTATATAAACCGCCCATGTTGCTAATCGAGGTTCTTTCCTCCAGTTTACTAGCTACGTGTAGTCGTCGTGCTTGGTGTTACATGATCGTTCATGAAAAACGCCTTCACGTCTTCAAGTTCTACAGCTTCTATCGGCCAGGCGCCAGCACACACATTACAGGTTCATCAGGTAAACAGCAGTGTGTGTGTGTGTGTGTGTGTGTGATTGTGAGTGTTTATGCTACTTAATCAGGCAACAATTTGAACCATTAATTACTAATGGCAGAATAAACAATGCAACAGCAAACAAAAAACAACCTGAAGTCGACGGCACAGACATCAGCTCGATGTGTACATAGCGAACCCAGTACGTACTGCCTTTGTGCTGCCAGTCAACTTGGACGTTCAAGTCGTGCAGCCCGTCACGGTCCAGCTAGACAGGAACCAAACACAACACGTCAACATCAAGGGCGAGTTTACTTAAGGAGCGCTCTTGGACTGATCCTGATTTTCAGGAACGATCCTTACCTAAACGATTTGTTCCCGCGACAGTGCTCTCATTTTTTGGGACCATAAAAACTTCAATCCCAGCAGCTTTAGTCACGTGACTCGTGTGTTTGTTTGTAAACAAACTGTGATTTCGTTTCATGTTTTGCTTAAACTGTTCGTTCTGTCATTCTTTCGTATTTGATGTTGACATTTGTTCGCGGACAGTATATGAATAAAATATGTGTCACTGTGATCAGAAATGTCACTCAAAATTGCTGCCAGAACATCTGTATATTCACTTAAGGCAGCCATTTCATTTTTATGAGAGCACTCATGGACCAAAAGGGTTAGAGAACGATCGAGACCGCTCTTGGAGTTGACGAGAGCAGTCGAGAGTGCTCTTGCATTTTAACTAAACTCGCCGCGGGAAACTATACACGGTTACCACTCTACTGGTGTCTCAGACGCCCAACTGACACTGCAACTACAGCAGCAACACTTACCTTGACGACCGTGCCCACATCACCTTCACACACTTCTTCATACGTCTGACAGCAGCGGACTTTCATGCCAACTGATATGTTTTCGCGGACATAAACTGCGTAGTCATCAGCATTTGAAAACTCGACTCTCCGTCTGTATGTCACTATGTCCTGAAATTACAGAACACTCATAAACAGATATCAGAAAAAACTGAACTCCGTGTGTAGAATTCTTCAATGAGACACTATTTACTGACAAGTATTGTAGGGTTTAATGTCCCACTTGACACATTACAGGCACACTCATCTCTGGTACCCTTTGTTCTACACCTCTCCCATGGCTTCCAGTGCTCTCCAACATTGAACCGCCAGCCCTACGAAGGAAGGCTGCCACTGACAAGCTGGTGGAGAAAATTGTCAAACATGACAATTGGCCAATCCAGCCTGATATCCTTAACCTGCCGTTGCTATGACTGACATCCAGGAAGCCGTTGCGGCTGGACTTGCAAACAGTTGACATCAAAAGTCGATGGAGGCATAACTGGAAGTCGGCTCAGGTAGTCAATTCTCACTAGTGTGTGACCCCACAATCTGGCAACCGGGTTTCGACCTCCCTCGGCAATAGTGGTCTCTGCTGAACCGTTTTTGAACAGAACAGGGACACTGCGGTGCCTGCACAAGGAAATGGTGACATAGACACTGGATCTGTGTCCTTGTGGCGAGACCCAGACGATGTCTCACATTGTCGAATCCTGTCCCCTGACAACACTGAATGGCGGCTTATCTCGGCTACACTCTGCGGATGAAGATGCTGTTTCTTCTCGTATGCGTGTCATGAGCTATAGCTCATGACACGCATACGAGAAGAAAAAGAAGGCACACCATTATCTACATGATCAATCGTATAAGCCATGAATGGCACTAAATAGCCTTTTTGTGCTGATGTGCCGTTAAGAAACTACTCACTCACTCACCATTATGATGATACACAACATTGTAGCACACAGACAGTTCAGTTCTGTTAATATTTCTGTTCCTTCAGACCAACATCACATCTCAGACATTGCCATTTACTGACAAAGCAGGCTTAATTCAAGTTTTGCTGATATTAGCAGGTATGCACAGAAACAGCACCAACCTCATCATCCAGCACGTCCTCCGTCATCACTGACTCTTGGTCAGACCAAGAGTCATCTATGTATGACAACAATATGTCAGAGTCGTCAGACAGTTCATCAAGCCCATTCTCGTCATGCTCCAACAGCCAGTTGACCAACGACTCAACTGATGGACAACTTTCTTCACCGCCTGGAAAGCCACCAGTACATTAAGACAGGACTGACTCAACGCTGACGGCAAGCAGAATGCAGCTAGTAATAGCAAGTGAACTGCTGCCACAATTCATTTACTGGTTAAACTATATCGAGCCAAAACTCCAACATAATATAAAGGAATAATAGAACAGAATGACAATTTGATAGAACACAACACATTAATAAGCCAAACGTTGTCCACAAGATGGACAGTAACTCACAAATCCGCAACAAAGTGCTATATTTTTGGACAGATATTTGCCACAAATATCTCAAACGACCAGATATTCAAGCACATATATATATAGAAGGAGAGGCAAACCGAGGTGCTTCACAGCAGCTTCAGCCTTTCTCCGTGCAAAGCCCATCTCCATCAGCTGACTGACGGGAGGTAGCGGCGGTCGCACAGCAAACGTACGATGTCGTCGTTGAACACGGCCAACTGCAGCTTGCTTAGAGACATCTTTAGCAACCGCTGCCGAATCTGTCACTGAAGCAGCGGCTGCTGACAATGACGACGGAGGTGGTGCAGGCTGTGGTGGAGCATTGCTATGACAACTCTGAGGAGGTTCAACTTCATCTCTGACAACGGCCTGCGGTTGACACGCAAAGTTGACTGGTCGGTCGACATCATGTGATGAGCTGGCGATAAGATGTTGCACGAGAACAACTGCGGCTAACTCAATGTCGTCATGTACGAATACAGCTTTAACTGGCGATGGCTGAGTCGCTACCTGCAGCATCTGCTGCATCATTAGCATCTACATAAAAAACATAAAACAGCCAGCGACTCCATAAACTCTCACCAAAAATACTACAAAAATATTTTCTTTACCAATGGTACTTCCACACACCCAGGCTGTGAAAAGATAGTGCTGCAGCAATCTCATGTCAGGAATACTTCCAGCATAGATGGAAAATAGCTGTTATAATGGTTGCTACATAACTTTCTGGACTGAACGTTTTTGGGGGGCAAATGACCCTTAAATGGAAAAATTATACTACAAAGCTCTTCCAGTACGTTTCGACAGTACATCAATTCTCATGACGTGGCCACATTTGGTGAAAATCAGCAATTTGGAAGTTGACAAAACGACATCTCATTTATGGCACAAAACAGAAGCCATGCTATGCTCCATTTCGTTGAAAATTTTGCTCAGTTACTCAAGCCTATCACTGTCTATGTGACTGGTGCTAACAATAGTCCATAAAGTAAGTAAGTAAGTAAGTAAGTAAGTTTAAAAGCACGCTGTACGTCGGCCTATTAGGTGAATTGCAGGTGCATAAAAGGATGCCAATATGTAGAAACAGGTCTGTCAGTAATGGGTTGCATCATGCAATGCCACACTGACAGGTCTCTTAGTATGTACTGGCATCCTTGCACAGTGTTAGGTGTACTGTTTAAAATATTCAATGTCAAATAATGGTGTTCCCTTGAAATATGAATTAAGAGTCATTCAAGATCATTGAAAATGACACCATTCGATAGATCGCATATGAGTTGCTATTTGCGTTCCACAGTTATTATGGCCCTATCATGTACTGTTTCCAACATTAAGCAAACTACTGTTGAAAATTGCAGTTTTCTCACACCCCACCTGCATTTGACACCCCTATTAAGTGGGATCCATCAGAATTTCGCCATAAAATTTTATATGCAAAAACTAGAATGTTGGAGCAGGAATAGATGGTGAAAAAGTTAGAGGATATGTTTGGCCATTTTGACACAACATAAATGTGACAGACAGATGGACAAACAGACAGACACTATGTCATAGCATAGGCTGTGCTATGCATAGTGTTGTGTGACAAAAACGTTCTGATCTGATTTGTCTTATTTTAACTCACATTCTTGTAACAAGTTTTTGTTAAAAGCCTCCTACTCCACAGCTCACTGCTACTTTACACTTACAAATCAGCCAATTAACAACAATATATTTAAAAAAAATAACAGCAGCAGAATAAACAACAACAAAAACATGTTCAGAACTGCAACTACTACTACAGTACCATGTACCATGTAATAGCTCCAACGAGATTTTCTTACAGGCCAGAATGCCACTTACAAGCTGTAATGCCCTTCGCGACACCTAACGAACAGTATCAAGGTACTAAAGGACATGTTCCAATAGTGTAGCAAAATGTCCGAGAGACAGAAACTGAACCTGCAACGCATCTGTTGGCACAGAGCTGTCAGTGCTGACGTCAGTGGCAATGTCACAGTTTGACTCCGACTGACTGACTGGCTGAATGACAGCCGCTGACATCACGATCTGTCGGAGTAATTCCTGGCACGGCAGAACGACATCAGCTGCTTTGATAACTCCAAACCTGATGAGATATCGTCTCAACTCAGCCACCGCTGCTTCATTGTCAACATCTACACACAATAAACGACAATAATTACAAGCACTGCAAAGCACAACATCCCTCACCCGCACGCTTTATCGGCATATTCACTAGGTGGCGTTACCATTCCTTTGCAGACTTTCTGACTCAATGACTGTGACTTTGGCCGATCTATATTTACCGGTATTATCCCAGAATGACTGGCAATCTATTAATCCTTCAGGGTCCAGAGGCAATTATAGTGCCACATCAAATAATATGAAGTTGGTGCACTGGCCGTTGATGGGTGGGTTGTTGCATTTGGTACAGGGAGGAGGGGCCTGGGCGGGGCCCCAGCCTGCCCAGGCCCCTCCTCGCTGTACCAAATGTAACAGCCCACCCATCAACAGCCAGTGTACAAATCACCGTATTGCTGTATAATGGTCCGTTGCTCTGCAGTTTAAGCACTACACAAGATAACAAGCACAACGTACAGCATGGCTGTCATCAATCATCTATCATGCTGTGTGTGACTCACTGTCAGCCATATCCGTTTCAAGCACTTGGTCAAAGTCTATCTTGAGGCTTCCAGCAGTGCACACAGCCAGGCTCACTACCGAAATCCACATGTTCAACATCGGCTCAACCAGCGGCTTCTTGTCCAGCTCAAAGCACCTGCCAATCACCTGCAACAGCAGATGATAGTTCTTAACAACAACTGACACCGAGCAACTTTATCACATTACGATGTGAACCAGACAGCATTCAAAGAGTCAAGACCTCTGCCACAGCAATAACAAACTGGTACACAACTTTGAAAGCGGGCTTATATTACTAAAGTAGGCGAAACAGTGATGACAACTAGTAAATCAGCAAAATTCTTTCCTTGTATTCCCAAGCTGTTGCCACTGGGTCAATGTTTACAAACATCCCACGTACCAAACCAAAATCACTCCCAACATCTAACTGTCTGTTTCCTGTCACATAAAAACATGTCCATAACTTTCTGAGGACTTCTTCTTCTCATATGCGTGTCATGAACCATAACTGGTTATGTCTGAGGACTACAGCACACAGACAGACAGACAAACAAACAAACAAACAAATGGAGGCAAAAACGTGACCTCCTTGATAGAGCACAAGCAACTAATTTCCAAGTTCAACTGGGTTCACTGACTAATAGTATTTCACTGTAACTATGTACCTCGTACCACCTAGCAAAAATTTAGATCAGTGTTCGCAAAAACATACCACCTAGCAAAAATGCACAGAACTGCAGTGACATTAGTAAATTATTACACAAAATGTCTAGCTAACAAGTCAGTATCATGTGATAACTGGATAATTAAACAGTGCTAATAGTGTAGCTACTCACTGGTTCAAGATCCTGCATTCGACAACTCTTCATGTTTCTGATGCCATCGAACTGCACGCTGATCTTACCAGACGTCGCAATAGACGCTACCGTTCCAGTGCCAAACTCTTCATGTCTGACTGTTCCACCGAGTCTCAGTCGATTGTCAACGCCACCGATCAGCCACAACACTGCCACCACCTTGTTGACATCGGCCTCCTAGCAGACAGTACGACACTCATTCACGCATTTATTTACTCATTTATTACTAATTTATTTCATTATTTGGTTTACTTAATACCAGTAAATTAAACTAAAAATGAGTACATAATTATTATCAGTGGATCCTGATAGAGGATGGCATCCAATTCAACCTCTAATAGTAATAATAATAATAATAAAATACCAAAGTGACTTAAGTTGTCTATACTGATCTTTAAATTATTTGGCCTGCTTGCAGTTACTTGCCTCTCAACATAAGATGTTACCAACTAGTGACTCCACCTTTATACATAATACACTGAGTCACAGGTGTGCTTACAGTGAACAGTGACGCTGCTGTAGATGTTTTTAAGATCAAATGTGTCAGAGAGTCGAGCTGACTAATGATAAACTGAGTGATAACATGGCGGGTCCGTGGCAGGGATTGCATCGCGCCCAGGACGGCTGACAACTCCTCGGCGACTGTGCTCGTATGTGATGCTGACAGTACCAGTGGACCGTGGTTCTGCTGCCGATGCTGACTAACTCCTGGCCAGAACACATCTACAACGAACAGAACATTACATGCAACCTCACGCTAGAACCAGTACACTTCCACAGTGGAGTATCAACTTCATCACTGTCATCACATTCACCAGTACGAGCAGCCAAAGCCAATGGTGAAGTAATACAATCAAATCTGTACACAACCATTCTATGGCCATATTCCAACTTACTTGATTTAGCTGGTAGTTGACAAAAGGTGTACAAAAAGACCTTTCAAGACTGCTGGAGCAGTATCATTTCAAGAGCTGGATACTGCTCCCGGCACTCAACCAGTAATACTAGAGCACTGTTGGCAATATATACAGCACACCATGCAAATGTTTGGCTGCACTAACATGCACACCAAAGCCAATTATTTCTCTTCTGTTCCGCTGTGTTGTCCTGTGCACAAAGCCAATTCTTTGAGGATGGTTTTTGGACCCACTCGGCAGTCTCAGCCTACAGGACTGAACAAGCCCTGCCCCTCAATGAAATGGAATGGAAGCCAATTCCTTCTCTTCTGTTCCACAGTACTGACCTGCAATTCTGCTCTTCATTCATTGCAACTGTCATGGTAACAAAGCAGCTACATACATAGACATATCACACAAGTTATGTACACACCGCTGTATATCAGCGTAGGATCATTTCGGCACATCATCAGCATAGTGCCAAGAGCTCGGAACAACTCACTGACAAGTTCCTCGGCAGCAACCAAGTCTTTCATATTCTCCAGTGATGGAACAATTGCCTGCATCAGCCTGGCTGCCAGCACCTGCATCATCATCATCATCATCATCATACTGAATTTATTCACCATCCTGAATTGTTACCTGAAATATTTATCAATAATAAATTCTTCACTTTTAACGATAAAATTCATAAGTATAATACTAGAATTAAGTCTAATATCCATTTATATCAGTCAACTACTTCTGTAGGACTTAGATCAGTGAGTCACAAAGCCGCTGTATTGTGGAATAAACTGCCTCCGACTCTAAAACGTATGACATCATCTACAGCCTTCAAATATAACATTAAAAAATATCTTTTGTCACTTTATTGAAACTATATATGTATTTGTTTTAATCTCGTATTTGTAACACTGCTGTATATCTAAATTCAATATAATTCCCTGTTAATTACTAACCTATTTGTATTCCTGCACTGTGCACATGTATGTTTGTTTTTTTTAATTTAGAATTATTTTGCAAGGCGGCCAGCAATGTTGGGCATGGGCTTTTCTGGCAGCCTGCCCTTGTATGTTATTTATCGATATTATATCTTTGTTTATTAATTGGGCAAATAAAGATGCTTGCTTGCTTGCATCATCATCATCATCTGTGCCGCGCTGGTACTTCTGTGTCGCGCTGGTACTTCCTCCTCTCTGTGATACCTCTGAGGGACTAGCAAGTATTCCGCAGAAACAGAAACAGAAAAAAAATTACCGTAAGTAAATTCTGAAAAAGAACAAATTACCACTGTTGAAACAGCAAATTTGTCTTCAAGATCCTTTTTAAGCCGCCACTCCCGACAGCAAGAACAGCTTAGTGCATCGATGCTGTCCATCTGTTCATCTGTTTGTTTGTCTGTCTGTCGCCAAAATGCAAAAAAAACTAGATTTTCTCAAAAACTAAACAATTTAGAGCTAGGAAGTCGTACATGGGCTTTTCAAAAAAGACATTATTGGACCCCTAAAATCCAAGATGGCGGAGATCCGCCATCTTTGATCTTGACATCAAAATGCAAAAAAGCGATTTTCTCAGAAACAAAGCAATTTAGAGCTACAGTGTCTATTGATGACCTATAGGAAGTCGCACATGGGCTTTTCAAAGGAGATCCACCACCTTGCATGTTGACACCAAAATGCAAAAACGTGATTTTCTGGAAAACTAAGCAATTTAGAGCTATGGTGTCTATTGACGACCTAGGAAGTTGTAATTGGGCTTTTCATAGAACCCATTATTGGATCCATAAAATCCAAGATAGCCGAGATCCGCCATCTTAAAAATCGACACGACATCATTTTCTGCTGAGAGTGGTCCAATTTGGATAAAATTTCGAAGACTGGTGCAGAATGACATGTCAACTGGTTAAAATCGAAACCAGATGTAGAATTCCAATATGATGGACGTTTTGGCAAATTCAATGGCATGTCATCCCAGAATCACCTGCCACATTGCACGGTGCTGGCACCTGGCAAATTCAATGTCACAATTCCAGAGCTATGTGTCACATTGCAGGGTGATGCCACCAGGCGAATTCAATGGCATGTCATCTCAGAGCCATGTATCACATTGCAGGGTGCTGCCACTTGGTGAATTCACTGTCACGAATCCAGAGCAACATGCCACATTACAGGGTGCAGTCACCTGGCGAAATCAATGTCATGATCGTGCCACAAGGCAGGGTGTAGGAATTCCATCGGCCATATCGAAAATCGTTCTTCACCATATTTTATTTTATTTTTGTTTTTAATGCAGTTTAGGCTTTGACAAGCGGCGGCTTTCGTGTCGTCTCCGATACACTTGTTTGTAGTAGGGTTGGACACCACTTAAGATTTTTAATTTTTTCAATTGTCAATTAACCCTTTCGAGTGCAAAGGCAATAATAGTGCAAAATTGAATAATACGAAGTTTAGACTGGCCGTTAATGGGTGGGCTGTTACATTTGGTACAGCCATAATTCTGATGACCCACCTTGTACTTGCAATATAAATACTGTAATATAATGAAAATAGCCTGATTAATTAGCAGATATCACATTACCCGCTCAGGCAAACTGAGATGGTAGACTCTAGCAGCAGCAACACGACAGTCATTATCTTCATCATCAGCTGATGTAGCTGACAGCGTTGCAGCTGCTGGAACATTGATCATTGTTAGCAGTGTGTGCAGCCAGCGTTTGTCAATCAAACATCGACATATTGTAGCGCTGGATGCCAGTGCTCGTATGAAGCCTAAAGTTGCCCACTCTTCATGTTGTCCATAAACAGGGACTACTCTCCTCAGACCTACGACGTTCAACAAAAGCGTGAAAAAATCACAGTAAATTCCACACGATTTCTTTTATTAAATTAATACACTTCTGTATTCTGAGATCAGTGGTTAACTCAGTGACTCACACCCGCATCACCGGCGACATCACAAAGGGGATCCAACCAAAATTCTCACACACGTCAAAAGAAGTGACACTTTACACGTCCAAGTCCTCAACCACAGCAGTGCACGACACTATAAGTCATCTTCCATGTTCCATAACCATTAAGTGCCTCCCCCAGTCAGCTAAACATCACAATGATGGGCATTCCACCGGTTAATAATCCAGTTCAAATCTCTTTGGCAGAACGAAAGCTTAGTAGAGAACACAGGCTTAGTAAAGAACACAGGCTTAGTAGAGAA
>Ga0209149_1001379_pt1 | contig 12186 bp, 8 predicted proteins | sample WorMetTyACAVOLI2_FD_187423 | JGI IMG/M metagenome (GOLD analysis project Ga0209149, IMG submission 187423) | Marine gutless worms symbiont microbial communities from Max Planck institute for Marine Microbiology, Germany - Olavius algarvensis... ... | reverse complement strand
TGTTGGTAAAAGGTGTCCTTGTCAGCGTCGGCGGATGGCTGTGTTGGGGCGTATGCTACAATCACTGACAGATGACCATGTTTGTGAACCAAACGAGCACATAACAGTCTGTCAGAGATTGGACTCAAGGATACCAGTGAACCTGAGAGCCTCTTGTCAAGTAGCAAGGCAACCCCATTGATGTGACTAGAGCCGCCGGAGTGTAGAAGTGTACAACAGTGTCGATATACTGTACTCCATTGTTTACTAACCGTGTTTCTGTCAATCCTGCCAGGCTGACACGGTAGTTCAGGAGCTCATTGACAATAGCCTCCGGATATCCGGAGATACGATAGACGTAATCAATCTTCAGTGAAGATGTGATTACGTCTATCGTATCTCCCCACATGCCGCATTTCGTCAAGATCGCCCCAGGCGTATACTTCTCCCCATATAGCCAAAGTTACCACTCAATTATTTTATTTATTTCTTTGTACGCAAAATCTTTCCACCGACCTAGAGCTCAGGCCGTTGAACCGATTTTAACACGCGATACACCGACAGACGCGTATTCATGCAGGGTATGGGGGTCAGAACACAGTATTTTGGGACGCCCTTCATATCTCCGAAACTAATCGAGCTAGGAAGTTGAAATTTGGTACACTGGTAGGCATTTGCAAAAACTTCCGCTAGGGGGCGTCCGGGGAGAACAGCAGCTCCCACTTTTTATTTTGGGACCCCTCCATATATTATCTCCGTAACTAATGGAGCTAGGAAGTTGAATTTTGGCGAACTTGTAGGCGTTTGCAGGTGCTATGGCGACATGTAAAAATTTGTCCGCTAGGTGGCGTCTGGGGAGATCAGCAACTCCCACTTTTTATTTTAAGACCCCCTCCATAACCCCAAAAGTAATTGAGCTAGAAAGTTGAAATTTGGTACACTGGTTACGGGAGGCATTTGCATGTACTATAGCTCCATGTAAAAATTTGTCCGCTAGGGAACGTCTGGGACATCAGTTCCCACTTTCTATTTTAGGACCCAATCCATATCTCCGTAATTAATGGAGTTAGAAAGTTGAAATTTGGCACACTTGTAGGCATTTACGAGTATTAGCGTTTTGTATAAAAACATTGTCCGCTAGGGGGCGTCTGGGGAGATCAGCGGCTCCCACTTTTTATTTTGGGACCCCCTCGATCCATATCTCAGTAAGTAATGGAGCTAGGCTAGCTCCATTAGTTACGGAGATATGGAGGGGGTCAGCTATAGGAAGCTGTAATTTGCCACACTTGTACGCATTTACGAGTACTAGCGTTCTGTATAAAACTTGTCCGCTAGGGGGCGTCTGGGGCAGACCAACAGCCCCCAATTTTTATTTTAAGACCCCCTCCATATCTCTGAAAGTAATCGAGCTAGGAAGTTGAAATTTGGTGCACTGGTAGGCATTTGCAGGTACTATAGCTACATGTTTAAAATTTATCCGCTGGAGGGCGTCCGGGAGATCAGCAGCTCCCACTTTTTATTTTGGGACCCATCCATATCTCCATAACTAATGGAGCTAGGAAGTTGAAATTTGGCACACTGGTAGGCATGTGCAGATGGCATGGCTCCTTGTAAAAATGTATCCGCCAGGGGGCGTCTGGGAAGATCAGCAGCTCCCACTTTTTATTGTGGGACACTGGGACCACCTCCATATCTCCGAAACTAATGGAGCTAAGAAGTTGAAAGTTGGTACCGTAGTAGGCATTTGCAGGTACTATGACTCCGTGTAAAAATTTGTCTGCCATGGGGCGTCTGGGAAGATCAGCACCCTCCACTTTTTATTTTCGGACCCCTTTATATATCCGAAACTGATAGAGCTAGCAAGTTTAAATTTGGCACACTGGTAGGCATTTACGAGTAATATGGCTCTATATAAAAACTTCTCCGCTGGCGTCTGGTGAGATCAGCCCACACTTGTACGCATTTACGAGTATAATAACCCCCTAAATTTTATTTGTGGATCCCCTCCATATGTCCGAAACTAATCAAGTTAGGAAGTTAAAATTTGGTGTGCTGGCTGGCATTTACAGATAGCGGCCTACTAGGGCTACATGTATAAATGTTTCTGCTTGGGGAGTTTATAAGCAACCCCCACTTTTTAGCCGAACGTAAATACGTTATGTTCGGCTAATGGCACGGCAATGGTGTCTGTCGTCTGTGACGTTCGTGCACCCTACTCAGACGGTTAAACTTTTCGGCAATATTTTTTTCACCATGCGGTAGCGCAATCATTCTAGGTTTACCAGCATCAAACATTTTCACAAAATTCGGACGGGGTCATCCCCTACGGGGGCGCTAAATACAGGTGGGGTATAAACATTTCGCGATTTTCTACCAATAAGTCGCTATATCTCGCAAACGATACAAGACAGCGCCATAGTTACTATGGAAGGCGAATAGGAACTCGTATGCGATCTATCAAATGGTGCCATTTCCAATGACCTTGAACGAACCCTAACCCTGTTTTTAAGGTCACACCACTCTTCGACGCTAAATATCTCACAAACGGTTACAGATACGGCCATTCGCCTTCTATAGTAACTATGGGCCATAGTTACTATAGAAGGCGAATAGGAAACCGTACGTAAGCTTTTGAATTGCAACAATTTCAATGACCTTGAGTGACCTCTAACCCAGATTTTAAGGTCACGATATTATTCAACGTCAAACAACTCGAAAATGGCACAAGATAGAGCTATATTTACAATGGCCGACCAATAGAAAGTTGCACATGGTCTATCGAACAGCGCCATTTTCAATGACCTTGAACGACCCCTAACCTGGTTTTCAAGGTCACGCCATTCTTTGACACTGAATATCTCACAAACGGCTACAGATAGGCCACAGTTACTATAGAAGGCGAATAGGAAACCCCGAAATCGTGTTGATAGCAGCTGGCCGTCGCAGCGTTCACAGCATGCGATGAAGCCAGATATTGAGTCAGAATCCCGATTTCTGCCTACCCCACGTGCATTCGACGCCCCCGTTGATCTTTGGTTTCCGTCAGAATATTGCTATAACGTTTCGTACCGAAACATTAGAATGGTGTGGCTACCCGAAGGTGAAAAAAATTGAAGATGTTGATTCGTTCTGACAGAATGTACGAACGTGACAGACACACGGACAGACACCGTATGACGGCTAAGGCCGCCGTTGCATAGCATCGCGCAGCAAAAGTGTTCTGTCTGTCAATCTTACATACATAATTAATTGTGCATTGTGACTATTGCTTTGATGCGCCATAGAAGTACTCTTACTTACTTACATACATTTATTGACAACAAAGGGCCGACTGGCCTCTGACATGATGCAATAGTGATATATACCGGTAACAGTTTTTAAAAATAGCAATCATAAAAAACAATACTATTATATGACATAAAAACGTACTCTGTCACTAGGCCTATAGCATATTATTATTATTATTATTATTATTATTATTATTATTACCTCCGCCAATAAGGCGGATGTGATCGTTCTCTGTCATTCTTTCATTCGTTCTGTCATTCTGTAAAGAGGATAACTGACGAACGCAGAAACGGGCGTCGACCAAACATGTCAGGCACGTTTTCACATAACGTATTACATCCTGTGTCATGCATAATGCATGAGTGTGTGGAAGCCATGTGATCGCATGGAAATAAAGGATTCTTACGGTCAACATATACGAATAATTACGGAAATTGACGTTAACTGAATAAGTGGCAAATAGTACAATGAAAAATGACTTAGAAAACGAAGTAAATAAAAAAGATAAAAAGTTATAATACCACCACAGGATTCGAACACACGACCTATGCCATAAAGCCGGAGCACCTTGCCCACTGAACTGGGTGATATCGGTTTAAAGCTGCAATATATGCTAGCGCATGTTACGTACACGCCCGCGCGTGCGTAGACGAACCAATCAAATCACGGGGCTGCCACACGCGCATGCATTATGCATGACCCAGCACGTGGTACGAATTGTATATATGCGCACTGGCACGAGGTAAACCTCTAGAAGTGATTGACTTTTGGTGGTGATCCGGATCTGCGCGTGGATTCCGGATCACTTTCTCATTTTCTTCACCGCTGAGGAATAGGCGATTTTCGGAGATTTGTTAGCATTTATCTGTTTTCTCAGGTCTCATACAATCACAGGCCTATCCCCCCCCTTGCATTCGACGCCCCCGTTAGGGGGTCCCCGTCGGAATATTACCATCGCGTTTGGTGTGGGAAAAATAGAATCGTACAAGCAGCCTCTCAGCCGAAACAGCTCTCGTGTTTTGTGGGTTCCTAAAAATTGATCTAATTAGCATAATTTATGCAAATATTCAAAATATTTCTTTAACTTTTTACAGTCCTTTCATTCATACCACGTTTCATCAAAGTGACTGACTTATAACCTGACACAAACCACAGCGCAGCTAAACATTCGTTAAGATTAATGTAGACAGGTCTTGCAAATAACGACGGAACCAGTAAAATATTGAGCTTTTTTTGTGAAAATTGCCGTTTTCGTCTAGCTACACCATGTACAAGACGCTCAAGGTGTTGTTAATCACGGTAACTGATGTCAACAAGCAGAAGAAAATACGCAAGACCACCCACTGACGAATTTCACCTGCAAACCTTACGACACGATGCCATGCCATGATCACAAGTGTGGTGCGGCAGTTTGGCTCACTGGTAACGCGTTGGCCTCGATCATCGTAGTTGCGCTACGTCAGAGACACGGTTAGTACTGACACGGGTGACCGTCTGTGGGCGGGTGAACCATCTCAGTATGTAACCAGCCACCCAGGTCGACTCAGCCTTCTATCTTCCATGGGACGGAGAAATGAGTATCAGCTTTCGGGCTGAGTAATCATAATTGGCGATTTGGCACCTCGGATTCAGCTGTAATGCGAACATTGCGTGCATTACAAACTGGTCTATTATTATTATTATTATTATTATTATTAAGCGCCTCACTTTACTTTAGTAAAAGAGGCGCTTATTGAGATAGTCTGTGTCGTGACGTCGTTGGTTGTCACGTGCGTGCACTGTGGCCAAACGGTGCATCCTAGGCCTATAGTTACTATGGAACACTAATAGGAACCCCTACCCCAGGAATTCAATGGCATAAATTTCGACCCTCTGGGGTGACCCCTAACCGGGGAATGGGCGCCCCTGTGAGGCGCTTTTGTCAAATTACTTTGACCTCTTGTTATTGTTATGAGTACGATATGAGTGCAATGCTATGAGTGAATATGATTTTGCTATTAAGAACAGACAGTGTCAATTCCTTGTCGTATACTAGTTGTATCATTTTCATATCACAGTCGTAATATACGTGTAATCACAGCTCTACCAAACTTGGGACTAGGCCTACAATAAACAGGAATATCATCATTATCATCATCATCATCATCATCAATTCACCACCACCACCACCAACATCATTATCATGACGTTATCATTGAAATCAAACTATCACGCAAGAGTGTGGGTAAACATCGGCCCTGTCGCCCACGAGGCGGAGTCCTGACCCTAACCCACCCCAAGGTGGGCATTTTTTCAAAAACTGGCACTAACCCGTACTCCTGACCCTATCCGACCCATGAGGCGGGGTCCTGACCCTAAGTGACCCACGAGGCGGGGTCCTGACCCTAACTGACCCACGAGGCGGACAATTTTATTAAAAAAACTGGCCGACAGGGACTCTGTCGGCTGGCCGACAGGGTCGATGTAATGTTTGCCCACACTGATCATGCGATGCTGCTAGAAAACAAGTGTCCACAACAGCTACGAATACTTCTGGTTTATATAAACTCAACTGGCATCATAATGAGTGCTACAATCATTAAAATTACTGAATTACATCGGCATTGATTTATAACATTATAATACAATCGGTTCATGCAAGCTACGTTTCAACCGGCAGTATATGTAGATGTAGCAACTCAAATAGAGCTTGCCAGCATTCCACTGTACCGTAGAACAACACCCGCATTCACCAGACCAATACCTGCATTCAGATGAACGTCTCAACATTTTTGACAAGTCCATATACATATTCTGGAGTACCTTAATAGCAACAAATTGCACACAGAAGTCACAAGAAAGAAAATTAAAGCAACGAATGGTTACGAAGCACAAACGCAACAGCGAATTTCAGTTGAAATACAACTTCTATAAAACTTGTGTGGAATTATGTGTGACCTGGCGTTATGGATGGTTCACAAGATTTTACATGACTTGCATGCAACTTCTAACGATCAACATGTTTTTCTGCAGTAATGTTACGTATCAAGGGAATACTGCTAATTCATGGTAATTCTTCTTCATTTACTTTTCACATTAGCATAGGTAGGTTTTGACTATTCTAACTATAGAATTTTGGATGCAACAAATGTGGACGAATGGAACTCGTACTTGTCAAAATAGAAATAATTTTATTAGCAAAACAGATAGATAGGTAGATAGATAGATATTTATTTCAAAATGCGACCACGATGTTGAAATGATACGATGCATTACAAAGCTAAACAATGACACAAGCAAATGTAACAAGTGTATCGGAGGTAAAGGTAAAGGTCTGGACACTTGTTATAGCGCCACTTACATAAGTCAGACTCGCGACCAGCAGCACTTTACGATATCGGAAGTGGCAGCTAATTGGCATGAGCCAATGGTGCCGCAGCACATTATGTGGCCATCCATTGCCCGCACTAACGGACAACTGGTCCCACAGTGCAGCTAGCAGACACACCATTGCCCCAATCAGCCACACTAGGCCTTCACCCCAGAGCCGTAGCTACTACTCATTCCCGTCCCGATGAGGGTAGGAGGCTGAGTGGGCCTGAGCACACAGTAGATTAGCAACTTGCTCAAGGTCGCTTGCAGTGGACCGGGTGGGAGTCGAACCCACAACCTCTCAGTCACGAGTCCGATACTCTACCACTAGACCACTACACCCACAAGATGATACGAAAGCCACCGCTCGTCAAAGCCCAAACTGCGAAAACAAAAAAAAATAAAATATGGCAAAAAACGATTTTCAATATGGCGGATGGAATTCTTACACCCTGCAATGTGACACGATCATGATATTTATTCCGCCAGGTGACTGCACCCTGCAATGTGGCGCTGAATTGTGACAGTGAATTCACCAAGTGGTAGCACCCTGCAATGTGATAAGTGGCTCTGGCATGACATGCCATTGAATTCGCCCGGTGGCAGCACCCTACAATGTGACACGTAGCTCTGGAATCATGACACTAAATTCGCCAGGTGGCAGCACCCTGCAATGTGGCAGGTGACTCTAAAATGACATGCCACTGAATTCGCCCAAACGTCTGCCATATTGGAATTCTACATCTGGTTTCGATTTCGACCACATCACCGCAGTTGACATGTCAATCTGCACCAATCTCCGAAATTTTATCCAAATCGGACCACCCTCGGCAGACAAAAATGACGTCATGTCGATTTTCAAGATGGCGGATCTCGGCCATCTTGGATTTTATGGATCCAATAATGGGTTCTTTAAAAGCCCAATTACATAACGTCCTATAGGTCGTCAATAGACACCATAGCTCTAAATTGCTGTTTTCCAAAAAAATCACATTTTTTACATTTTGGCTCAACATCCAAGATGGCGGATCTATGCCATCTTGGATTTTAGGGTCCCGTAATGGGTTATTTGAAAAGCCCATGTACGACTTCCTATACGTCGTCAATAGACACCATAGCTCTAAATTGCTTAGTTTTTGAGAAAATCGCGTTTTTTTGCATTTTGGTGACAGACAGAAAGATAGACTAACAGACAAACAAACAAACAGAAGGTATGTAGGTATAGTAGGGTTTAACGTCCCACACGACACATTATAGGTCATTTCGGAGACGATTTTACCGATCACATGACCCAACCAACAGTGTCATAGCACTGAAGGAGAAGGATGATGGTTAGTCAACCGGGTCAAGCGCCAATCCTACCAGGCTCAGCTCACTAAAAGGTAAAGAGAAGCATGTAAGCAAAAAAATTAATATCTATATAGCACCATTAAGACCGAAGACACAGAGGCGCTTGGAAGACAGAGCTGAACAAGCAAGATCAAAGCCCAATACAGTCGACCGACCTGTAAGAACTGCTCGTATCTTTGTGCACCATTATAATAGTACACAATACTGTAACAAAGAGACAGTTTTATTTATATTCACCTTCCTCCAGACCAACATCACATTTCAGATGTGGCCAAGTGGAGGTAAGAGGGGGGAAGGACAGAAAAAAACAGAAACAGAACAACAGTCCAAACAGGACAGCATTGATGCACTAAGCCGCTCTCGCTGTCGCAAGTGGCAGCTTAACAATGAAATAATCTAATATAAAACAAACCTAAACATGAAGACTATGCAGCATAACCAGAACTTCTTGGAAATGCAATACAGTACAAAGTCCCTTCCACAACGTGAAGTTTTGGCCAGTGGAATTTGATATGTATATGTAAGCCACAGAACCATCTGACTATGAGACACTTTAACAGGAGGTAACAGATAATGTAAGGGGTGTTTTGGATCTTTAATTTTCTAAACAAGCTTTGTGTGATAATACCACGACGATCGTCTAAACGTTCAAGGCCACATTTACGTAATGACTCAGTATATGAAAGGGCTGGAAACAACAGTTTTAAACAGCGTTTTTGTACACATTCAATGTCTTTTGACAATGTTTTTGTCAAACCAGGATGCCAAACAGGACATGCATATTCAAGAATAGAGCAAATTATAGAGGTATAAACACATACAATCACACACAATGTCAGATGTAGGTATACCAGCTCGAAATAATTATGTATTAATACAATACATTCGCGACTTTCCTCAGTAGATACATAACGTGATATTCCCATGATAAATCTGAGCTGACAAATACACCAAGTAGCTTAAATGTGGTGACTCTGTCAATATTATTTCCATTTATGCATAATGGAGGAATATCCTCAGCATTGACTGTCTTGTTAAAACAAATTATTAATTCTTTAGTTTTATTAGTGTGAATCATCATTCCATTACTGTGAGCCCAATGGACTAGATCATCTGCTGCAGTCTGAAGTGTAACATCATATACATCCTTCGAAACAATCAGAACAGTGGCATAACACGTGTTGAATGTAAGGTCGTTTATAACAAGTTTGAAGTCATTAAGACCTGATACAGTACCCTGCAGAGTCCCAGCTTCAACTACCATTGTATTAGATACAGAGTTACCAATTTAAAAAAACTGTTTACGGCCATTCAAAAAGTCAAGTGACCATACAATAATATGCTCCGGAATGTTATTACTGATAAACTTGTTTAATAATACATTGTGATCAATAACATCAAATGTTTTACTACATCAACAAACAAAACTCTAATAATGTTTCGTGAACAATCAGCAGCAACAAACAATTCATGCATGACTTTCAAAAGAGAACGAGTCGTTGAACGACCATGAACACATCCAAACTGATTAACGTCAGCATAACGCTCAAATAAATTCCATGCATCAGCGAAACAAAATGCTTTTAAAACTGCTTTTACTTTAGTATATAAATCAGACTTGTAGTACTCAAGTCCAGACTTGGACTTAGTCCACTTTTGCTGGACTTGAAAGCCATAGACTTGGACTTGGATTTGGCGGTTTTTTCAGCAAGTCCTCTGACAAGTCCACGTCGTATAAAGTTATAAACCGACAATAATGATAAATGTACCATTTCTAAAATACGAGAATGCTATGTCTTTGAGTGCGTAGCGAATTAGCGATGTGCAAATATAGACGGCTGTTGATTTTACTTACTTAGACTCTGACATCGAATATTCATGGATTTCTTTGTTTACTGTATTAGGTTAATGCACGACCGACTCGGACTTCGCTTTGCTGGACTTGTTACAAGTCTGATATAAATTATTCCAGAATATATTCATATTGGACACTATTTGTGCCAAAAAATTGACTGGTCAAAAACACTCCGACACCAATGTCATCAAACCATGCAGTTTCAAACTGTACTTACCCAGGCACAATGATAACTATGCGTATGCATTAAATTATTCTTCTATGATGGTATTCTACCGTACAAATTATAGTGATCAAGAATCATAACGTAAGTTGTGACTGCATGCAGGCCTGTATTAGGATTACCCACTGTTGGAGCCATCATCACTAAGCAAGAAAGCGTCTTTCACAACCGTTGGTTTAACTGAATCAGAAATTGCAGGGTTCTGGTTGGTTGCAGATGCAACAAAACAATTGTCTAATTCCTGAGTGAAGTTATCACTAGCAGCGTCAGCATGTTGAATGATCACTGGACTACTGTCAAGGTTGCTGGCACCTCTGTGACACGACACATTCTGTTGCGTACTTTCATCTTCTGCATCATCAGCACGGCAAGCTTCAACTTCGCTGCTGTATCCTCTCGTGGCTGAAACGTCATCCAGCAGCAGCCAATCAGAGCATGGCTCCGGTTCACTGTACGTTCGTGATTGGACGGAATGAGCCGATGGCGACCGTGAACGACTTGCTACTGATTCGTTGTCGTCACCGTCTGACAATTGATCTGCAAGTTCCTTCTCAACACTGGCAACAAGTTCCGCGTATCCAGCGCTCGCCTGCTCTGTCAGACTGCACAGCTTGAAGAAATATTCCTAAGTATCATCCAAATAAACACATATAAACACACGCACCTCTAGATTTAGCAATAGTTTCATAATCTATGGAGCCAAAAACTATCAGACTTGACCACTGTGTTTTTTGTTTCTTTTTGTGTTATTTTTTGTTTGTTTCTCGGTTCAGTCTTGCTATGCGTAATTTTGTGTTTTTATAATTTTGATGTGTTCTTTATTCATTTATTCCAGCTTTCAGCTGCAATTTTTAATAAACTTGAGTTGATATGTAATAACACAAATGCAAAAACAAGTAGCTCAGCTGTCGCAGACAGGGCATGTGATGCTTTGTGTCTATCTGTTGTTAACTTGTTAGCTTAACAATACAACGAGTGCAGTCTTACATTATTAGTTACTTCGGCTTCAGATTCACTGCTTTGCGTGCAGTTAAATTGTCTTGTCTTTGGCCTATACCCGTCGACTGACAAAATGATGTTCAGTCTTGGTGTCATAGATACACTGATGCTGGCACTTCGTCGTCAATCAATGTGACACACAAACACCGCTACTGAGTGTGATAACCTTACTTGACGCTCTAGCAAGGCCAAACATTGGTCAAAAATCACGATTTTTGCCCCAGTTAGGGGGTCTCCGTCAGAATATTGGCATAACGCTTGGTACGGAAAAACTAGAATGGTGCGGCTACCCAGTGGTAAAAAAAGTTTGTAGATTATACTCCCTTCGACAGAATGAACGTTGAGGAAAATTAAGACAGTGTGTCGGCTTACGTCGCATCAGATGATCGAACTACTGCAGCGTGAAACTCTTGACGTTCATTTCTTCGGACTTATGGCTTCAAAATAGTCCCGATCTTAATCTAGTTGACTATTGAATTTGGGGCATAATGCATGACCACGTGTATCAGATGCCCATTCTAGATGTGGCCGATCTGAGGCAGTGCTTGACTGATGCTTGCTGTAAAGCATTGTGGACAGTGCCAATTTATGAATGGCATAACACTTTGGGCCTAGGTGGATAAAAAGGAAGCCATTATAAACATATGGTGTGATATTTAGGCTCAAGTGTAGACTGGATGTGTGGATAAACTGGACATTTCTTTAGTTTGTGCAATGGTAATGTGCTACTTTGGCTGTTAAAGTCATTACTATGCAGCTGACTTGTTCCGCAAGGTAGTGTAGCAGCAGTATGTACATGTAGGTGAGGTGGGTAAATCAATAAATTGTTGTGTTGCAAATTAACTGAGTATGCTGTGTGCCAAATATTACACACACTGCTTAACATAATAGATAATGCAGCAAAATCAAAAAGGGTGAAATTTTTAGGACCACAGTGTATTTTTTAAGTGCCTCACTTTACGTTAGTAAAAGAGGCGCTTATTGAGATAGGCTGTGTCGTGACGTCGTTGGTTAGTTGGTTGTCACGCGCGTGCACTGTGGCCAAACGGTGCATCCTAGGCCTATAGTTACTATGAAACACTAATAGGAAACCCTACCCCAGAAATTCAATGGTACAACTTTCGACCCCCTGGGGTGACCC
>Ga0209149_1001378_pt1 | contig 12186 bp, 9 predicted proteins | sample WorMetTyACAVOLI2_FD_187423 | JGI IMG/M metagenome (GOLD analysis project Ga0209149, IMG submission 187423) | Marine gutless worms symbiont microbial communities from Max Planck institute for Marine Microbiology, Germany - Olavius algarvensis... ... | reverse complement strand
TTCTAAACGGTGTCTGTGTCACTTGATTTTCTGGAGATTCTAGGCAGACGGAAAAAAATAAAATATCACAAGGTGGGGTCTGGGCAGATTTGACCCCCCCATTTGTGACAGTGGCCACTGCCCAGGCACATGTGACGGAGGTTTCGCAAGGTAGGGGCGTTTGCGCGGCTTTGTGTATTCGGCGGACTCTGTGTAGACATGTGACGATTTGTAGGCCTACATCGATGGTCATTTTTTGCTGTTTGACTGTTTTTGACGATTCGTACACTGTACCAATCGTCAAAAACACTCAAAACCATTGGTGTACTAATCGTCACAGGTCTACCAAGACTGTACCAACAGTGTACCAACGGTGTACCAATCGTCAAAAACAGCCAAACGCAGTCAAAACAGCAAAAATGACCATTGGTGTACCAATCGTCACATGTCTACCAAGACTGTACTGTACCAATCGTCAAAACAGTCAAAAACAGTTAAAAGACAGTCAAAACAGCAAAAATGAAGGGTTAAGGTTAAGGGATTGGGGTTAAGGGGTTAAGTGGTTAAGGGATTGGGGTTAAGGTGTTAAGGTTAAGGGGCGAATGGGTTAAGGTTAAGGGGTTGGGGTTAAGTGGTTAAGGTTAAGGGCTTAAGGGTAAGGGGTTAAAAGGTTAAGGGATTGGGTTAAAGGGTTGGGGGTTAAGGGACTGGGGTTAAGGGGTCAAGGGGTTAAAGGATTGGGGCATAGCATTGGACAGACAATTACTGTATCGTACGGTGTTCGGGCGTGGTTGTGCTGGCATGTAGCGAATGGAAATAAGACATGTCGCAGGCTATTCACGCGTGTCATTTTTAAAGAATTTTGTGGTGCGTGGATCTCAGGGGTTTGTAGGCCAAACTTAACCAAACGTGGCATTACGTGTAAAGCAACCATCTGTGCTTAACAAGTTTTTTCAGAATTACAATATTCTGCCGCGTTCAGGCGTGAGAACAGAGAGTTTGCAGCTTGGGTCTGAAAATACGCCAAATTTCGTCACTTTTTGGCCCACCCTGTAGTTTAAGGATGACCAGGAAAAATCCAAGTAGTAACTTCTCTAATTACACTCAAGGTCCACCACGTGTAAAGCTTTCGCGAACCTCCGTTGACCAGGGCCGAAGAATAAGGCGGCCATAAAAAAATAAAGAAAAATATTGGCGAAATATAATGGACTTCGCTCAAGCTACGCTGAGCGGGGGTCCATAATTATTGCATAGTTACAACGGAAGACTAATAGGAACTCGCGTGCGATCTATCGAATGGTGCCATTTCCAAATCCAATGACCTTGAAGTTGAACATTACGAGACACTGAAGACAGGTTTTTACGACATTTTCTAGCATCTGTCAGAATCATTGAACCTGAATGTGTAGTGCTGCAGTACGTACCGTATAGCGCTCCATGCCCCATTTGGTCACTTTGTAATATATTTCACAATTTGTAGTTAGGCTACCTGCTTGTTTACTGTTGATGAAAAAAAACACATTCATTGATTCATTTAATTTACCACAAATGTTGACATATAAAAAGTAATATAACAGCAGAACAACAAGGCACACAATATTGCACGAACCGGTGCCACTGAAATCCAAAATGCATATCACAATAGAAATATTCAAATACACAGAGCACCCACTGCACACATTTTACCACGTGACATGTATGCATAGCGAGAACTATGCCGTTGCAAAATGTCTGTCCATCCGCCCGTCCATCCGTCACATGCTGGTAATCTGTCGACATCGCTAAATATATCCTCAACATTTTTTACCGTAATGTAGCCCCACCACTCCAGTTTTCCGTACGAAACAGCTAGCAATATTCTGAAGTGGACCCCCTAATGGGAGTGTCCAATGCAAAGGGGGTATAAAAAATTGCGATTTTCGACCAATATCTCGCTTTATCTCCAAAATGATGCAAGGTAGAGCCATAATAACTATGGAAGACAAATGAAACCGTAGGCCTACCTGTCATTGTAACCACGCTGATGCTGTTGCGGTTACAAGCGTGGTTATGATGTGAGGCCCATGACATATTCAAGCTTTCAAATGGTGCCATTTCCAACGACCTTGAGTGACCCATAACCCAGCTTTCAAGGTCACGATATTAATCAACGTTAAATAATTAGAAAATGGTGCATGATATAACAATCAAAGCCAATTAATCAGTGTGTTATTAGCAGAAGTGTGTTCACTCGTTACCTCTGTTTTCACACCACTTGCACATTTTTTGATTCTCTGAATTTTAAGCAGCAAAATAAAATGATTACCTCTACCATACAGATCAACCATTTGGGCACAATATTTGTGTACAACAATATTTTATAAAAAGGCAGCCACATCTGCTGAATAAAAAAATAAAATTAAGACTAAAGCTTTTAATGCCATCCGTAACTATTTACTGTCGTCTCGCAATATTTTAAAGAAATTTCTGCTTTGAAAACAACAATAGACATACGTGACTCGCCTGTCACTGCTGTCGTGTAACAACAACACCAAGAAAGCTATGATAAGGTGCGGCCTGATAAATCATTTAGGCATAACGAGCAGACAAATGATTCCAATGTTCTGGTAGATACGAGATTTTACGGGTCGTTTCACTTCAGTGCCTCCACTACTAGCTGCAACTATGACGACGTATTACAAAGGCTGTGTTCATCGCTGCCAACGAGGGTCATGACATACGTATGATCCACCACTTGCGTGTGCAACAAAGCGTTACTTATTTTCCACCAAATCTGCCCCCAAATAAACTCTTTTTCCCAATCGTCGACTTTTCCTTTGTTGCCTGCACAAAAACACAAAATTATTGAAACCGCTGCAATGTTTTAATTACAGTATCACTTTTAACGACGACATGCTCTGTGGTAGGATAAGAGTTTGCGGTACAAGATTTATAGAAATAATATATACTTCAAACTGAAGAAAAATGTGTGGCAGAAGAGTAAGAATGTGGGAGAAAAAACTGCTGAGTGAAATGCAGCAGTGACGAAAGCACAGGATCTGATCGGGTAGTTGCAAAAACACAGGAAAAGACACGATTGTTTTTTAAACAGTTAATTTTATGCAGCACACAGTGCACAAAATAAGAACAAACGAGACATGTAAAGAACTAGAATCTCACAGAGAACGTATCGCCCATCAGAAGTTTGGCTTTGTCAGCTTCCGGGTCGCGACCTGTCAGTTTCGGCAGCAGGGCATCTGGCAGTGGTAGACGTGGCTTTATGTGTAACTTCTGCTTCACAGCCTGCATAACAACATAAAAAGAGTTATTTTGGCGTTTGTTTTAATGGCCAGTTTTCCATGGTTACCCCGAGTGAGGCCCGGTGCCCTGAAGCTGAAGAACTCTCTATGGGACTCTTGAGGATTGCTGGAATGGGACTACTGTAAGGCCCATAATTTTGGCTGCCCTTAATTTTGTCAGTTCAGTCTATTAAATTACTTTGGCCCCATTAATTTTGGTGGTTTTGCTTGCTGACCTAATACACTAAGAAATAAAAATACAGTAGCAATAGATTTTGAATATTTGAGACCCGTTATTTTTTGTGAGGTCGCCAAGGTCGTGAAATTCACGCAATAAACAGCACACAAAAAATAAGGGTTTTACAGTATCTGGAGGCTAAATCAAATATAGTAGATCGGACTACTATATTTGGCTAAATGCTCTTTAAGGTGCAAAAGCAACAGCATTAAAAGTGCCTAAAAGTGCAGGGACTTGTAACACCTGCAACCTAACATTTAAATACAGCAACACAGTCTGGTCAGTGCAGGCCCGTAGCCAGAAGTGTGAGATAAGGGGGGGGGGCAAATGATGAAAGTGGAGAGGCAGCAGGTCGAGCACCGAAGGCGCGAGAATCGAGGCGCCGTAGGTGCAGAAGATTGAGGCGCCGAAGGCGCCGAGGGGGGTGGGGTTTGGGGAGGATGTGTCCCCCTCCCCAATGAGGGAGCGGTTTGGGGAGGGGGCTGTGCCCCCTCCCCATAAATTTTTTAAATTTTCTGTCTCGGTATGCTGCATTTTGGGTGCAATCTGATGCATTTTCAGACATAACAAGGCCTGTACCAAATAGCCAACACTCACAGCCTGCAGACAGCTCAGATATCATTAAGCCTGCCAGTGCCAAACTGGGTAAGGGATGCAGGGCATATTTTAAAGGATTTTTCACTGGTGTGGAAAAGAGGCTAAAGGGGCAGGATGTGAGGTCACAGGAGGCATTGCATTTGGAAGGGATTCAGACCAAAGGTAAAGACAGCGGGACCGGGTATACAAATAGGGGGTCAAAGTGAATACAATAAGCCTACATTTTGTTTTATTTGTTGTAGGTCTACCACAATTTAGGGGGTGGGGCAAAGTTTTAGCTTTGGGGGGGGGCATTGCCCCCTTTGCCCCTCGCTGGCTACGGGCCTAGGTCAGTGGTGTGCTGGTTGAGATAGATACTGCAGTGCTACATCTAAACCAAATTTGAACAAGTTAAAAAAACAAATTTCACGCATTAAAAAACATTTACGGCCACAGGTCACAAAATTTTGACCTATGACCTTTAGAAGTAAGGCACAGAAGAACAATTACGATACCCTGCTATGTCAGTAAGTAAATAATTAAGTAAGATGTCAGTTTATAGAGCACATCGTCGTAGAACCTCTGATGCACTAAGTGCACTAGTATCATAAAAACAATTAAGTCGCTGACTATCGCTGACAGGTCGTGCTCAGCATCATAGAATACTTCGCTCCAGTCAAATACACACTTGTGCAGAATGTCCATTATATATACATCTTTATTCACCAAAATGGTAGCGCACAAAAAAGAAAATACAAACATACAAACAAAAAAAAGTATAAAAAACACACTAACCACACACTATGTACATTCACAGAGCATTACAGTATTTACAAAATGTATTGACCGAATTTTTGTATTTACTAATAAATTTCTGAATGTCAAATTACTTACATATGCAGGGAGAACACTGCAGAAGTGCAGCTGGCCTCCAGCCAATAGCATCGCGCCCTCATGTGCCATTGCTAAAAACAGCGCACTGATTTTATCTGCCTGTACACTGGGGTGTTTTCATGCCAGACTTTCCAGCAACACCGTTAGAGTTAGGTTCGCCTGTGACCTAAAAATGGAAATTGGTCTTTAAAAAACTGGAGTCGCTGGGCTACCTGACGGTGCCATGCGCATGATGCGACGATCACTTGTCTCAATGTGACACGGTACCGGCTTGTGATGGAGAAATGGACAGCGCCGCCTATATCTAAGTCATGCTTTAATGTAGCTACATCTTCAAAGCTGTTTAACCCTTCAGAATTCAGAGGCAATTATAGTGCCACATCGAATAATATGAAGTTGCTACACTGGCCGTTGATGGGTGGGCTGTTATATTTGGTACAGCAAAGAGAGGACTGAACAGGACCACAGCTCGCCCAGGCCCCTCCTTGCTACACCAAATGTAACAGCCCACCTATCAACGGCCAGTGTACCAATCACTGTATTGCTGTATAATGGTCCGTTGCTCTGCAGTTTTAATGTGAAAATTAAAGGGTTAAGCTGTGCAGGTTCTGCAACTGTGCAGGAGAAACTTCCAAATCGTCGGGCTGTCCGGAAAAGTTGGTAGCACGGTACAATCAGAAGATGGCGGCTGGTGCAGTGAAGATGGTACCATGACGTGACATTAGAGACTGGCATGCAGAAGTCAACAAGATACTGAAGGTGACTGGCCATGCTTGACTAAAGCCCAAAGCACAGCAGAAAACTGAACTGAACTCCACTGAATTGAAATGAATTGAACTACACACAAACACACACACACTGCCAAATCGCTAACATCACCTGTGCAATGAGGACTTTCTTGCAGTCGTTCTTGATGGACATGGCAAGATCGTGCCAAGTCCACGTCTGGTTGTGGTACTCAAGGACTGGTAAGAGGAACATGAAGTCGGTGATGTTCAATATGTGTTTGTCCTTGTGACTCTGAACAGACAAACTTGCCACAACATCATCAGGAACAGAGAACATACTTACAACCAGTTAAACACCAGGTTTACAAGGGTTAACAACCAGTTAAACACCAGGTTTACAAGGGTTAACCAACGCTCGGTCAAACATCTCTAAGTAAACGTTTGGGGATCATCACCATCAACATCGTCATTGTCATCGTTTTTTCTGGTTTGCACCATGTTTAGTGCCACTCGTAGCCAGCAGCCTCCACAGCGGCTGATTCTGAGACACGTTGACTGTTTCAGCCAATGTGAGATTATGAGACTGAAAGGTCATCCAGAACTATCTTCATCCAAGGCACCAGGCCAGAAGCAATGGTGGACAAGACTTTTGGAAAAGGTAGGTCTCGAGCCTGGAGTGAATAAGAAGAGTCATGGACGACGAAAGGGATGATGATGAACATGAACTGGCATGAGTTAAAAGACTTACGACGTAGTAGTTTGTTGACAGTTCATCAGAGATGACGACATTTTCAGAACTCAGAAAATGAAGTAACTTAAGTTGAAGTAATATTGCTTTACAGATGCAGCACTATTAGTTTATGACAACGGTTTCGGAGAGACTTGAAAGATGACCAAGGAAGAGCAGTATTAGTACATTTCCAGATATTTTCGGCACACTGAACAGTAGATTGGAAGACACGGAAGTAAGTGTCTACCATGGATTTTATTTACTTGCACGCTTTAAGAATTTATGTTAGTATCATCAACTTAAGTTAAGCGTAAAATTCACTGTAGAATGTGCACTGTATGAATAATAATTTTTTTTCGTAGGCATGGTATGGTATAGTAGTATGGTATAGTAGTGTTTAACATCCCACTAGACACATTATAGGTCATTTTGGAGACAGTTTTACGGGTCACATGACCCAATCAACAGTGTCATAGCACTGAAGGATGATGGTTCGTCAACCACATCAAGAGCCAATCCCACCAGGCTCAGCTCACTAAAAGGTAAAGAGAAGGATGTAAGCAAAAAAGATTTAGTATCTATATAGCACCATTAAGACCAAAGATGCAGAGGCGCTTGGAAGATAAGAGAGCTAAACCAAGCAAGATCAAAGCCCGATACAGTCAACCGTAGGCATCTCATTAGGTCCACATCAGTACGTGTACTTAGATGTGTCAATACATCACTAAAGTGTATTATTATTATTAAAACACACTATCATGAATCACTGTCTATGATACGATACGATACTGTGTATTTAACATGCAGTAAAAAGCTGATGGATAGCCAGATTCGTCTACCACACGAAATGAACAAAAAAGTATTAAAAGAACAAATCCAAAAATAAAGAGGTCTAGACTATTTTGTATAACATTCCAAGCTATACATTAGTGTACATAATCGATTTACTACACAACAATCAGCTACAGTACCAAAACCCGCCATGTAAAACTAGCTTCCATAAAGCGACGACTTCCTTAAAGCACCAACTCTGCCTGATTTACGGTGTAAGTAAGTAAGCGCTGTGTGTACCTTGTAGCTGACTCGTAAAGGAACCTGAGGTATTTTGACGTAGACGAACATGTTGTTCATGGCTGCCCGCTCCTGTTCACACAAACCATCAAATGAGTTCAGCTGTTGTCACTAACAAGTCTTGTACTCCGCACTAACAGTGGTACATGCAGCTAAAAATACTGTGAAAGACTGGACGGCCAACTAGCGCATATGACTAAACTGGGGCAAGCAGTGCAATGCATCACATCCCCCACCCCGGTTGTTTTATCGACATTTGCTTCATGGTGCTACTAGTCCTTCATGCTCTTTTTGGCCACGTCATTATCTGGCAAATCCAACGCTAGTATGTGTTTTGTCTGATACTAAATCTCTGGTGTGTGTATTTTTTGTCCGGGGACAGATATGTTGGCGACGGTCTGGCCAATCGGCTTGAAAGTTTGCAAGATTGTAGAACTGCGCTCCAGACATGTCTTCTCCTCTTTTGGTGGCAATATCTTTAGCGCTCACCAAATGCGGAGTCAGGAAAGGGGCTGGGTGGACCATTTTTTGGCCTCTCCGGCAACGATTTTCTAATTTGACCGCAAATACCTCATAAATGGCAAGTTGCAGCGTTACATGTCAATTAGAGCTTAACATCAGCTTGACGAGAGCTTTCTAAAAATGTAAGTTACCTCACAGGGCACAGACTGAGGAAAGTCCGTTATAAGCAAATGTATGCTGCATTTTTGAGTATATTGGCAGCAGCATCTGTGATAAACAACAAAGACAGGCAACCGAAAGCAAGACCCTGCTAGCTAAGCATTCCATTCAATTCCAATAAGGGGCATCGCTTTACAGCCCCGCAGGGTGAGACCGCCGAGTGGGTTCATAGGTCAAAAGGACTCCTATTATCTAGGGACTAAAGTGTTCTGAGAATCTATGTGATTTCTGGATGAATCTCACAAGATTGTGTATTGAGTCAGCTTCAGAAGGGTGTAAATAAGATTTTCCCCAAATCTCCTGATGTAGTGTCACGAAATGACTACATTCACATAGGAAGTGGGCTGCTGTTTCCAGTCCCTCTTCACAATAATTACATGTTGGGTCATTAATTATACCCATTACAGTAAGATGTCAGTTCAGCTGTGAATGACCTATTAATATACATGTGGCAAGTCTGAGTTTCTGCCAAGGTAATCTGAGCAGCTCCCTAGTCCTGCCACTACTAACCACTGGCTATGCAACTATTGGCCAGCTGATGTAGCGTTTTAAGTAACCTTCATCTTATCGATGTCGTCAACATCAGCCAGAACATCTTTTCGCTGAGTTGATGGATGACGATCAAATCGTCGAGTCTTTGACAGAACAGAAGTTCTGCTGCCAAGGCTGAAGTCCGTGTCGTCATCATCGACATCCATGTCTAAACAAACCAACTGTGATATTGACAGAACTCAATAGTTTCGTTATACAATATTTGACAAGAAAATAAATGGAATGTATTCTACGCAGTCCAAAAAGCCGACCAGACGTCACAAGATTACTGCATACACTTAATGGCTGGCATGTAACTGGTTCAGTGCCATGCAGCTCTATAAAAATAGGTTTTTATTTGACTTTAATTTACTAAAATAATAAAAATAATTTTACCAAGTACATCCACATCATCGTCAGCATCATCAGCATCGTCGTCATAAGCCCGGCCAGGAAAGAAGAACTGCATCATTGCCGAGTAGAATCTCGCGGTCAGCTGGAACACGAGTGGTACGACGTTCACCTCGAGGTGCTGTTTGATGGAGATGCCTCCGACCGGAGCCTTGAACTTACACAGCACACGTAGCGCCATCTGGCGAGGTAGACTGTCTGCACCAGTTGTCTGTGGAGCCAGCACATCCACCTGACTGCTGTCTGACATTAGGTTCGTCACCTGCAGCATCAACTTAGTAAATTAACAACCATATAATCTGATCACCAGGCGTTAAATCCGTTAAGTTTCTGCGCAGAACGTCAGCACGGTGGCAACTTTAAACATGGCTGAAAGAAACTTTCTGCTAAAATGGTTCAAGTTAAAAAAATTATTAATAAATCAATACATGGCAAAATCAGACATGATGTCGTCACGTCAACTATATTTTCTAGATTCAGGAAAATGATAGAGTGGCGATTATGTGAGCATGAGACGTCACAGAAGACAAGTCTGGCATCAAATTGTGGTCGCTCATGCTGATCTGCAATCACATCAACCAGAAAAAACAAAGAAGTTAATTAAGCAATCACTACAATTTCCAATCCAGTAGTTTTTTTTTCTGTTAAAGCAATCTGGTTATAATTTTAATTTATACTTATTTACTGGTGAAAATTTTCATTGGAAGTGTATGACTGCATTCAAAATTATCACTGTCTGTCCAAACCATTTCTAGTAGCAACAGCAGGAATGGCAAATTTCAATGTCCTACACAATTCCACTAGCTATGCTTTCTTTTGACTGGACAGTTACACATGACCACCTGTAAAATTTCACACAAGAAGATGCTTTACTGAAATGCATCAATCAGCATTTGAAATCTAATTATCCATTTCACAAATCACAACAAATATAATGGTCAATTTCTCTTAGAAAATATTAAGAGGAAAATTTAAAAAAACGAAATGAAATAACTAAACACAATATTTGAATAAATGCAAAATTAAACAAAAAACTAGTTTATTATTATCATAGAGTTAGGAGTCAATGTAACTTGTAAACCCAAACATATAGCAAAACTAAACTCGTACACATAACAGTGCAAAATAAAACATTTTTTTGTAGACAGGCGGACCTTGAAGGCACCAAGTTCAAGCTGGTGGTAGCCAGAGTCGTTCTCATAGTTCAACTTGGTGTAGAGGAAGTTGGCAAGGAGAAGGTCCGCGATGCCGATCTGTCCATCCTTCTCCGTCATGCGCCACTCGGCGCGTGTGAAGCAGACGTCGTAGCGACGTCGCACGATGTCAACATGTCGCGCAGAGTCCGACGTACTGTCGGCGTGCGCTGCGCTGTGACACTGCACAGCCTGAAGTTGGCTTTCTCGCAGACAGCTTAGCATCAGGGACAGCTCCTCACTCAACGTGCTCATCTGCATATTATGAATATTTACAACTTAGTGTCAGTGACTGAACCAGTCAATATGGCTCAGAACCGGCCACAAGTGGCACCACGCACTCCAAGTGGAGCAGGTCAGAAACAATAGTGACGACGATGTCAGTGACAGCTTCTCGCTTAGTATGCTTATTTGCACCTCATGAATATTCGAACTTCACCATCACACATACACTACTGGTTGAGCATAAGACAGGGCATCCAGCTAGTAAAAATACAACTGCGGCAAAGTACATAGGCTTACTTACATTCGTACCGACACGTAGTTTTTATCTCCACAAAAAACTTACGTTGTTTTTCATGTTTAAATCAGTGTTTTCAAGTGTTTTTAGTAATTTCTTTCATCACGTTTAACATTCACGTTTTATGTTTGTACTTATTACTTACTTACTTACCACACACTACAGTGAAAGTTACAAATGCATTGCTGGCATGCACGTTTGTTGCCTGTTCCAACAGATTGTACTGTATTGTATTGTACTCACAGACCTTGCTGTAGCTGTCATTCAGGTAATGCCCATATAAATAAACAGGTGCTCCGATACGACGAGAATTGCATAGACACCTGATACACACTGAACCACTTTCCCGGAGTTTCTGAAGTTTTTTTGGTTAGTTCTTTCTGTTAAATTGTTGGCCCGTGCTGTAGACGATGACAGCTATTGTCAGTATTTCATCAAATGTAAAAGTAGCTGGATATCATACTGTATCTGCAAGAACGTCCAGAATTTCTCATGAATATTTACAACTTAATTTGCCAATGCTGTGAATATTCATGACATGCATGAATAATTAAGAATTCAGCATCATTGACAACTCTTCTGCCAGCATACTCATCTTCATCAGATGAATATTACTAACATGATGATAATGATGATAAAACCTGTTCCTTGGTGTCATCAAGGCTGTGCTGCAGATCGTCAACCTTTGCCTCATCTTCACCATCAGCGAGACTTCGTGATCTCTCCAGTCTGTAGATTTCTCGCTCGAGATGCCTGGCGCGCTGCATCAGACAGCGTAGCGTGTCTTGTCGCTGTGGTATCACAGATCTCTGTTCATCGATGCTCGTCAGCTGCAGCCGAAACCGCATCTTCTCCAGCTTCTCCGTCAACTCCTGTCGAGTTATTCAAATCGCAGTCTTCCGTCGCATCACATCACCTTACAATCAGGCCACCAGCACCAAGGCCAGATCAGCTCGGCTCAACGTGGAGCCCCGATATAACAAAACGTCTTACAATAAGATAAGAGGAATTAACGTCCCACTCGACACACTACACTGTGTCCCAGAAAAAAAGGGACCGATAGTATTTTGGCCGTAACTTTGATGAATTTAGACATTTTACAATTTTTTGACAATCCGTGTGAAATTGTAAAATTTCCCATCAATACATGCACGACACTACGTAATGATGACGTAATTGTGACGTCATTAAAAATGCCGTTTTCACAAGAACAGAAATTCATTCTGCCTTTATTGCGGCCTCCAAATTTGCCGGATTTAAATCCAGTTGACTAAATTGTGCGGGGAATACTGCAAGACAAGGTGCACAAAACATGCATGACTGATCTCGACGACTTCAAGCAGCGCATAAGAACTG
>Ga0209149_1001377_pt1 | contig 12187 bp, 4 predicted proteins | sample WorMetTyACAVOLI2_FD_187423 | JGI IMG/M metagenome (GOLD analysis project Ga0209149, IMG submission 187423) | Marine gutless worms symbiont microbial communities from Max Planck institute for Marine Microbiology, Germany - Olavius algarvensis... ... | reverse complement strand
GCAGCGTTTTCTACGTAACGCTCGTTAAAATGTGTGACGCACAACGGCTTAAAGGCCATCAACACAGACAACTTCACTGGCAATAATTACAAATTTTAGTAAGCTTCTTAAAGCCCACTCTATTCCTAGCTGACAGCGTCTATAATGTTTATTAAACATTTTAAAAGCCCAATTTAATGTTAGACTTTTGTGTTGCATGGAACTCGACTTTTACGTCGTTCAGTATGAGCACTACAAATGTTCTACTGAAAAAGACGTCGATAAGATTTCATGGTCTGGACTGCGGAGCAATTAACCCTTTAATGGGCACATTAAAACTGCATAGAAACGGACCATTATACATAAATACGGTGATTGGTACACTGGCCGTTGATGGGTGGGTTGTTACATTTGGTACAGCGAGGAGGGGACTTGGCGGGTTGCGGCCCCGTTTAACAGCTGACCCATCAACGGCCAATAACTTCATATTATTGGATGTGGCACTATAATTGCCTCTGCACTTAAAAGGGTTAAGCGAGTACGTGAAAAGCAGCAGACAACAACAGCCGTTCGATGCCGATCGTGTGACGTCGCTTAATCGTGTCCCCCATGGCGACTGTCAGTCGTATCTGCGCGATGCAGCACCGACGACCGCCAAGCCTGCCCGTCTGCCGTTTAGTCAGCGGACTACCGGCTGACAACGTTAAGATGCTTCCGGTTTGTCACTAAAACACGTGTTAAATGCGCCGAAGGATTGCCGACCAGTTAGTGCACTCTTGGTTTGCCAAATAGTACGTGTCTGAACAGCTGTGTACACATAACCGTCCAGACGAGACCACAAACACAAACGTGTATAGTCCTCTTACAGTTATTGCCGCAAGATGCTATGCATAAGCACGGCCTATGCCGTCGTGTGGTAACTATCTCTCTGTCCGTCTGTCCGTCACGTTCATGGACTCTGTCAAAACGAATGAACATATCTTCATTTTTTTCATCGTCGGGTAGCCACACCATTTTAGTTTTTGCCTACCATGTTATGTTAATCGCGGGCATGTTTCTTTCTTTCTATCATAGCGTACTCCGCTGGAGCGTTCCTGTGTCCACAATATGTCGCCATTCGTCTCGAGTAGTGGCCTTTTTCCAGGCAGTCGCGATGTCAAAGTTTAGAGGGCCAAGATCTGCCTCAATTGCCCAGAGCCAAGTGTGGCTAGGTCTTCCTGTTGGTCGCTTCCAGTCACGCGGTACTTGTCGGATACACGCTGCAAGGACTCGGTGGTGGTCCTCGCGAGGTGAACTACGAGTAATATGGCCGAAGAGCCGCAGACGTCTATTAGTCACCAGGTGAGAAAGCGGTGAACAACCAGTGGTTCTTCTGACTTCCGCATTTGACACATGGCGAGTATACGGTATCCTCAAGATCTTGCTTAGTGCTCATGTGTCAAATGCATCGAGGCGAGAGAGCAGGTACTTTGTGGTGGCCCAAGTCTCTCACCCATACATCAAAACTGGCACAATGTATGTCTGATAGAGGAATGTTTGCTGGATGTTATTGTTATAATAAGTAGGCCTACAGAAAAGTAAAACTTTTATTTACAACACCAAAAGTGACTGAAAGTTACGCTGCAAAATTACGCTGCGATATTCCCCCCCCTAACAGAGGCGTCGAATGCAGGTGGGGTAGGCAAAATTCTGGCTATCGGATCGATGGCTGCTGGAAGTGAGAAAAACAACTGCGACGGACGACGGTGGACCGTGCAGTTTACCGCACTGACCGTCACGCATCAATGATCTTGTTTATAACAACCAGCATGGACAACCACGACGAAGAAAAGAGAAGAGAACAGAAGTTGATTGTACGCAGCGGGAAATTTAAAATGGAAGTAGCAAATAATAGAAGATTGCGCTCGACGTATTGTGTACTATTGAAGCTAACTACTGACAGACACAAAGCATCGCGCGGCATCTCTGCGACAGCAGGGCTACTTATTGAAAAACACGATATCTCGTCAAGTAGTCGTACGTAGGAAATGAAGTGTTCATCACAAACCAAGCGAGTCATTTTGACTAGCAGCTCGGAACTAGTCCATGTCGCAGTCGAACAGCAAAACTGAATGGACTATACTAAGAGACAAAAAGCTCAGCTGTCGCGAGAGACCGCGCGACGCTTCGTGTCATTGAATATTTTGCTAAGTCACTCAAGGTCATTCGAAGTGACACTGTTGCGTAGGTCGTGTGTAAGACCCTATTAATATTTCAATGACACTATGTCTGTATGTCATACTGTTTCCTAGATATTCAGCGTCAAAAAATGGCGTGACATTAAAACTGGATGTAGGGGGTCGTTCAGAGTCATTGAAAATGGCGCCGTTCGATAGATCGTATACGACTTTCTATTGGTCGGCCATTGTAAGTATAGCTGTATGTTGTACCATTTTCAAGTTATTTGACGTTGAATAATCATAACCTTGAAAAGGTCACTGAAGGTCATTCAACTGGTACCATTCGAAAGCTTGGGTGCAGTTTCCTATTCACCTTCCATAGTAACTATGGCCGTATCTTTAACCGTTTATGAGATATTCAGCGTCAAAGAATAGTGTGACCTTAATAGGTTAGGGGTTGTTCAAGGTCATTGAAAACGGCGCTATCCGATAGATCACATACAACTTTCTATTAGTCCGCCATTGTAATTATACTATCTTGTACAGTTTTTGAGATATTTGACGTTGAATAATATCGTGACCTTGAAATCTGGGTTAGAGGTCACTCAAGGTCATTCAAACTGGTAACATGCGAAAGCTTGGGTGCGGTTTCCTATTCGCCTTTTATAGTAACTATTATATAGCCGAATCTGTAACCGTTTATGAGATATTCAGCGTCAAAGTATAGCGTGACCTTGAAAACTGGGTTAGGGGTTGTTCAAGGTTATTGAAAATGGCGCTGTTCGATAGACCATATACGACTTTCTATTAGTCCACCATACTAAATATAGCTCTATCTGGTACCGTTTTTGAGTTATTTGACGTTGAATAATATCGTGTTCTTGAAATCTGGGTTAGACGTCATTCAAGATCATTCAAACTAATACCAGTCGAAAGCTTGGGTGCGGTTTCCTATTTGCCTTCCATAGTAACTATGGTTCTGTCTTGCATCAGTTCCGAGATAAAGCCCGATAATGGTCGAAAATCGTGATTTTTTTCATACCCCTTGCATTCGACGCCCCTGTTAGGGGGTCCCCGTCGGAATATTGCCATCCCGTTTGGTACGGAAAAACTAGAATGGTGGAGCTACGCTACGGTTAAAAACTTAGAGGATATGGTTAGCCGTTTAGGCACAATACCGGCGTGTGACAGACAGACGGACAGACGGACAGACAAACTGATGGACAGACATCTTGCCATGGCATAGTCCGCGCTATGCATACGCGTCGCGCGGTAAAACTGGACGAAATGAAGGCTGTCTGCTTTGCTTTGCATTATACGCAATTACATTTGCATCTGTAATTTATTAACGTCAGTGATAGCTTCCGCTGTAGGCGTACATATTGCTCAGATGTCATATGGCTTTGCATCGCGCGTCAGCACACTGACGCGCGATATTTATATAGCAAATCTGTCCGTCCGTCCGTCCATCCGTCTGTCTGTCCGTAACGCTCCGGTATTAGATGAAAACGGCTTAACATATTGCCACAGTTTTTTTCACCATACCGTAGCCCAATCATTCTAGTTTTACCGGCATCAAACATTTTCACAAAATTCCGACGTGGTCACCCCTGCATGGGCGTTAAATACAGGTGGGGTATAAAAATTTCCCGATTTTCTACCAATAAGTAGCAATATCTCGCAAACAATACAAGATATCGCCATAGTTACTATGGAAGGCGAATAGGAACCCACACCCAAGCTTTCGAATGGCACCCATTTCAATGACCTTGAGTGACCTCTAACCCAGATTTCAAGGTCACGATATTATTCAACGTCAAATAACTAAAAAATAGTACAAGATAGAGCTATATTTACAATGGCCGACCAATAAAAAGTCGCACATGGTCTATAGAACGGCGCAATTTTCAATGATCTTGAACGACCTCTAACCTGGTTTTCAAGGTCACGCCATTCTTTGACACTGAATATCTCACAAACGGCTACAGATACGGCCATAGTTACTACAGAAGGCGAATAGGAAACAGCACCCAAACTTTCGAATGGCACTAATTTCTATGACCTTGGGTGACCTCTGATCCAAATTTCAAGGTCACGATAATATTCAACGTCAAATAACTCGACTAATAGTAAGTCGTGTATGATCTATTTAATGGTTCCGTTTCCAGTGACCTTGAGTGACTGTTAACCTAGATTTCAAGGTCCCGGGGTTGTCATAGATGCCATCGACATATTGTGTGCGCAGCTGACGCGCGATCTGTTTGCGATAGCGAAGTTCTTGTAAATATTGGAGATAAAAGCCCACTCTCAAACTATTTTATACACATATTCTTAACATTTTTATCGCGCGACGAGTATGCATAGCGCGGACGATGTCTGTCCGTCTGTCACACCCCGGTATTGAGTCTAAATGGTTATACATATCCTCAAAGTTTTTTCACTATTGCATAGCCCCGCCATTCTAGTTTTCCCCTACCAAACGGGATGGCAGTATTCCGACGGAGACCCCCTAACGGGGGCGTCGAATGCAAGAGGGGTATGAAAAAATCGACCAATATCGGACTTTATCTCGGAACTGATGCAAGGTAGAGCCTTAGTTACTATGGAAGGCAAATAGGAAACCGCACCCATACTTTCGAATGGTACCAGCTTGAATGATCTTGAGTGACCTCTAACCCAGATTTCAAGGTCACGATATTATTCAACGTCGAATAACTCAAAAACGATACCAGATAGAGCTATATTTACAATGGCGGACTAATAGAAAGTCGTATATAATCTATCGAACAACGCCATTTTCAATGACCTTGAACAACCCCTAACCCAGTTTTCAAGGTCACGCTATACTTTGACGTGGAATATCTCATAAACGGTTAAAGATACAGCCATAGTTACTATGAAAGGAGAATAGGAAACCGCACCCAAGCTTTCGAATGGTACCCGTTTGAATGTTCTTGAGTGACCTCTAGCCCAGATTTCGGTCACGATATTATTCAACGTCAAATAACTCAAAAACGGTTAAAGATAAAGTTATATTTAAAATGGTGGACCAATAGAAAGTCGTATGTGGTATCGAACGGTGCCATTTTCAATGACCCTGAACAACCCCTAACCCAGTTTTCAATTCTTCGACGCTGCATTTCCCATAAACGGCTACAGATACGGCATTACTTACAATGGAAGTCGAGTAGGAAAACGCACACAAGCTTTCGAATGGCACCAGTTTGAATGACCTTCAATGATCTTTTCTAGGTCATGATTATTCAACGTCAAATAACTTGAAAATGGTACAACATACAGTTATACTTACAATGGCCGACCAATAGAAAGTCGTATGATCTATCCAACGGCGCCATTTTTAATGACCTTGAACGACCCCTACCCCCAGCTTTAAGGTTACGCCATTATTTGACGCTGAATATCTCACAAGCGGTACGACATACATAGTTCTAATGAAATACCAACAGGGACGTACACACGCCCTATTCAACAGTGTCATTTCCAATGACTTTGAGTGAACTTGAGTGACTTAGCAAAATATTCTATGACACGAAGCGTCGCGCGGTCTCTCTGCGACAGCTAAGCTTTTTGTACTACATAGGACTAGTAAGATTTAATATTGAGTATAACTTTAATAGTTTACAACTAAGGCCTAATATCTTACGAAAGGGAGATTATTCGGTTTGATTTTTTAAAATGTAAAATATAGATTTTGACTTCAATCTAATGGAAAAAGGTGCGGGGCTTAACCAGCGCTATGAGCCGAGACCGCTAAGTGGGTCCATGCCATCCTCATAGAGTGTAGGACATTTCCCCTGGATATGTCTCCCGGACAGTGCCTCCCGGACAGTGCTTCCCTCCCCATCCAGGACATTCCACCAGCTGTTAATGCGAAAATTTGAAAACTGGCACTAACCCGTACTCCTGACCCTAACCGATCCACGACCCGGTTAGGGGGTCCTCATCGGAATGTTGCCATAACGTTTGGTACGGAAAAACTGGAGTGGTAGACGGTAAAAAGTTTGAGGATGTGTTTACTCGTTTCCAAACAATAGATGAAAGTGACAGACACACAGCTGCAGGGCTGCGTTATGCATAGCGTCGTGCGGCAAAAACAATCGTGTTATTAATTCAGAAAATGGTTGAGAGGAAAAAACTGATGTTTCTGTCTATGGATTACTTACGTAAGTGCTTAACTTTACTCCGAATTTGTTTATTTTGAAAGAGAGAAACGCCGGCGTTTGTCGAGAAGTAAGTCGATGTTAACGCAAACTATTAGACAACGGCGCACAATATTGACACCAAAAGCCATAAATTGTCTACAATGTACAGCGTACAGCGCTGCCTGCGGACTGGTTCAGCTGTCGGCGCATCGATAGCCCACAGACACGGAAGCATTCGTCAAGCCAAACCAATTTTTGGTGAACGTGTTTTTTATCTTTCCTCGCCTGCTGTCTGCGGTCAACGATTTCGTGAACCGTGGCCACAAAGTCCGATGCGAGCTTGAGCGAGCCTCGTACAAATCCATCCATCCATCCTTCCGTCCAACAATATTGTTTTATGCAAGTTTCCTACGATTTTCGTTGAGAACAGCGTACTCGTATATATAGGCTGTAATCGTAGGTACCTGACATTTCCAGTATTTCCATAAGGGATGTTGTATAAATACCACATACTAAATTGCAATCACAGTGCAGCAAAAATTGGAATCGCCTGAATATTGAAATCCAGTCGTTTCGTCCTGCTTTTTTCGCTTCAATATATAGGCCTGCAAGGTGGCCCAAAAAGTAAGCCACATTATTTGACTGCTTATAACTTTAAAGTTTAAACGCCCCGATTGATTTCTATAATTTTCGGCACATATCAGGAATGTTTTGTTTCGAAAACATATGTCAACCTTATTCTTTTCTATTATGCAAAATAAAATGGCAACACCTGGCGAACAAGAACCACTTCGTTGTCCTTATAATAATCATCAAATAACGTTCAACTACTTGAAATCGACGGTCGAAACGATATCAAAAAACATACACACCAAACATTAATCATAATTAATATTCGCGATGTAGAAGCGAGGTAGTATTGTTTTTAGCTGAGTGTTTCTGTCTGAAACCTTTCTTATTTTTCAGATTTGAGATTGTCATACACTGTTATTATGAACACATGCATATATGATGCATTTGGTATAGGGATCGATGTATGTGCGTGACACTACGTGTATCTGTCTGTCTGGCCGCAAAAGTAATTGAACACTTTTGCAGATAATTTCTGCTTGATAGTTACCATTGCAAGATTGGAAAAAATTTGTTCGCATGTCAAGATCGCTGGTAAAGGTCAAGGTCATGGTCACGCGGTATTCTGTCGCAGGCAATGAGATTCCGTCTCTAGTGGATCATTTTTATCGCGCGTCAGCATACTGACGCGCGATATTGATATAGCAAATATGTCTGTCTGTCCGTCTGTCCGTCCGTCCTTCCGTCCGTTACGTTCCGGTACCATATGAAAACGGCTTAACATATCGTCATAGCTTTTTCACCATACGGTAGCCCAATCACTCTAGTTTTACCAGCATCAAACATTTTCACAAAATTCCGACAGTGTCACCCCTGCAGGGCGCTAAATAGAGGTGGGGTAGAAAAATTTCGCGATTTTCTACAAATAAGTCGCTATATCTCGCAAACGATACAAAATATCGCTATAGTTACTATGGAAGGCGAATAGGAACTCGTATGCGATCTATCAAATGGTGCCATTTCCAATGACCTTGAACGAACCCTAACCCTGTTTTCAAGGTCACACCACTCTTTGACGCTAAATACCGCACAAACGGCTACAGATACGGCCATAGTTACTATAGAAGGCGATTAGGAAACCGTACCCAAGCTTTCGAATGGCATCAATTTCAATGACCTTGAGTGACCTCTAACCCCGATTTCAAGGTCACGATATTATTCAACGTCAAATAACTCGCAAACGGTACGAGATAAAGCTATAGTTACAATGGCGGACTAATAGAAAGTCATACATGGTCTATCGAACCGCGCCATTCTCCGTTACCTTGACGAACCCCAAACCCAGATTTCAAGGTCAGGCCATTCTTTGACGCTGAATATCTCCAAAATGGCTGCAGATACGGCCATAGTTACTAATGAAGGCGAATAGGAAACCGTACCCAAGCTTTCAAATGGTACCACTTTCAATGACCTTCAGTGACCTCTAACCCACATTTCAAGGTCACGATAATATTCAACGTCAAATAACTTGACTACTACTAAGTCGTGTATGATCTATCCAATGGTTCCGTTTCCAGTGACCTTGAGTGACCCTTAACGGTCACGGTGTAATATTTATGCCTATAGATGCCCTCAGCGTATTGTGTGCGCAGCTGACGCGCGATCCGTTGGCGATAGCTAAGTTCTTGTTCATACTCCCTTTCATTTAACTTGCACGATCAGCTGGATCGCCTTCGAATTTTCCCCAACTTTTTAATGTCCAATTCCCTAAGCTATTAGATAGTGCGAAAATATTACAGAAAAGTTCAACGCACCTGTTCTCGACCGCCCGGCACCATTGAGACGTCTTCATGATTCTGGCGCCGAATATAAATATCCAGACTTACTTACTTACTTATGAGTAGGGTGCACGAAAGTCAAACAGAGACGGACAGGGACAGCCCATGCCAAAGGCAAACATAGTAACTTTGGCCTATAAAAACTGACCGGAAAAAATAAATACGAAAGTAATCAAAAAGTTAGGCCACTTTTTGATTGCTCAACCATAAGTTCGTATAGTGTTTCATTATTTTTGACTTATTTATTTTATCCGTCAGTTTTTGCGTCGACGACGTCACTTTGATGTTGTTGTTTATTTGCCGTTTCGTCTCGAATGCATATAGTGCACCAAAATGGCGAATACATAGCATATACACTGTGTCCCAAAAAAGAGACCACGTCTTCGACGATAGGTTGAACTAGAACTGTCCGTTTACGAAATTTTTTTTGGCAAATGTAGGCCATCAACACATGTTTTTATTTTCCCACCTCGCCTATTTAATGCAGCTACTTTATCTTAGGAAACTGTTAAGAGCTAAATATGGGTAACAAGAAGCTCTGCTGGCGCCGAGAGGCCGCGCGATGCTTCGTATCTGTCAGAAGTTAGCTTCAACATTACAATACCTCGATCGAGCGCAGTCTTTTATTATCAGTTAGTTCGGCTTCAGATTTACCAATGCATACAATAAATTCTGTAATGTTGTCTTTGGCGTGACGTCGAAGTTTTCTGCCATAAACAAGATTCATTGATACGTGGCACGGCGGCGTTTGTTGATGGCGGGAGACGGGCGACGCAAAAGTGTTATAACCTATACTTTACTTGTCCACCGTCCCAATGTTGACAACACTCGAAGGTCCAACAGTGATCGATGCCAAAGACAGATATTTGTCAACAAGAAGCTCAGCTGTCGCAGAGAGACCGCGCGACGCTTCGTGTCATTGAATATTTTGCTGAGTCACTCAAGTTTACTCAAGGTCATTCGAAATGACACTGTTGAGTAGGGCGTGTGTAAATCCCTATTAGTATTTCATTGAAACTATGTATGTCGTACCGTTTATGCGATATTCAGCGTCAAAGAATGGCGTGACCTTGAAACTGGGGGTAAAGGTCGTTCAAGGTCATTGAAAATAGCGCAGTCCGATAGACTGTATACGACTTTCTATTGGTCCGCCATTGTAAATATAGCTCTATATGGTATCGTTTTTGAGTTATTTGATGTTGAATGATATAATGACCTTGAAATCCGGATTAGAGGTCACTCAAGATCATTCAAACCGGTACCATTCGAAAGCTTGGGTGCGGTTTCCTATTTGCCTTTCATAGTAACTATGGCTCCATGTTGCATTATTTGCGAGATAGAGCGAGATATTGGTCGAAAATCACGATTTTTTCATACCCTCTTGCATTCCGCGCTCCCGTTAGGGGGTCCTCGTCGGAATATTGCCATCCGGTTTGGTGTAAAAAAAACTAGAATGGTGGGGCTACCCGACGGTGAAAAATTTTGAGTATATGTATAATCGTTTAGACACAATACCGGCGTGTGACAGATGGACGGACAGACGGACGGACCGACAGACAGACAGACATCTTGCGACAGCATAGTCCGCGCTATGCATACGTGTCGTGCGGTAAAAATCACGATTTTCCCCAGTTATGGGTCCCGTCGAAATATTGCCACAACGTTTGGTACGAGAAAACTACAGGGTGACCCAAATTGAAATACCCCACGGTAAATTTGCGACACCTTGGAAACGAAACAAGTAGTTCTGCTGTCGCAAAGAGGCCGCGCGATGCTTCGTGTCTGTCAGTAGTTGGCTTCAACAGTACAAAACGTCAAGTAGAGTCTTTTATTGTTACGTACGCTACAGATTTGTCACTGCGTGAAGTTAAATGCACTGTTCTGTTGTCTTTGGCGTAACGTTGAGGCTTCTTGTCATAAACATTTCGTCGTCTTCTCCGGCAGTCAACAACGCCGCTTACTACCAGCGATGTGTCAACTTGCGAGACGGTGGCCATCCACCGGCGACCGCGTTTACAACACCTGCCTGTTGCAGCGTTAACACAGGCAGTCAAGCCAGATATAGGCTCAGAATCGCGATTTTTGTCCTGTGTTCCTGTAATCTAACTCCAAATTTTCTCCCATTTGGAGTTAGATTACAGGAACACAGGACTGAAGTGGAATCCAAAACCGGTCGCACATTTACTAGAAGCCTTCGTGCATCAAGTTTAACAGAACACAACAAATCCGCTCTCACCGACCACGCAACCCAAGAGAACCATGTCATCAACTGGTCTCAAGCGATGGTGATCCACAGAGAGCCAGAGCGTTTTACCAGATGGATCAAAGAGGCCATACACATCCGAAAGTAAGGACAACAGGCCATGAACCGTGATGAGGGCAGCTACCAACTGAGCCACGCATACGGCCGCTTTCTTGACACGGCATCTTCCCGTTGTGTCAAGAATCGGAAGAACTGAGTACCAGCTTCTTCTGATGAAGGCCTCTGATAGAGGTCGAAACGTCAAGTTTTTAGGTAATAATTTTGGTTGTGTTTGATAAGTTTAACTAATAATTAATTTGCAGTATTATAAATTTTAAAACACCATTTTCAAATTTTACAGTTTTTACCGCGCGACGCATATGCATAGCTCGGACCATGCCGTGGCAAGATGTCTGTCCGTCTGTCCGTCCGTACCAAACGGGACGGCAATATTCCGACGGGGACCCCGTTAACGGTGGCATCGAATGCAAGGGGATATGGAAAAAAATCGCGATTTTCGACGAAAATCTCGCTGTATCTCGGAAATAATGCAAGATAAAGCTATAATTACTATGGAAGGCAAATAGGAAATCGCACTCAAATCTTTCGAATGGTAACAGTTTGAATGATTATTCAACGTCAAATAAGTTGAAAACGGTACAACATACAGCTATACTTACAATGGCCGACCAGTAGAAAGTCGTATATGACCTATCGAACGGCGCTATTTTCAATGACCTTGAACGACCCTTACCCCCAGTTTCAAGGTCACGCCATTCTTTGACGCTGAATATCTCATAAACGGTACATAGTTTCAGTGAAATACTAATAGGGACTTACACACGCCCTACTCAACAGTGTCATTTCGAATGACCTTGAGTGAACATGAGTGACTCAGCAACATATTCAGTGACACGAAGCGCCGTGCAGTCTCTCTGCGACAGCTGAACTTCTTGTTTTTATTATTACGATAACTGGTTATTATTTCACCGTAGAAGTTTATTCAGAGCACCATAGAGTGTTTACGTCCTGATGGCGTAATTGACAGACGGTTTTTATCGCGCGTCAACACACTGACGCACGATATTGATATAACAATTATGTCTGTCCGTCCGTCCGTCCGTCCTTCCGTCCGTCTGTCCGTAACGTTTCGGTATTGGATGAAAACGGCTTAACATATTGTCATAGTTTTTCACCATACGGTAGCCCAATCATTTTATCAGCATCAAACACTTT
>Ga0209149_1001375_pt1 | contig 12190 bp, 8 predicted proteins | sample WorMetTyACAVOLI2_FD_187423 | JGI IMG/M metagenome (GOLD analysis project Ga0209149, IMG submission 187423) | Marine gutless worms symbiont microbial communities from Max Planck institute for Marine Microbiology, Germany - Olavius algarvensis... ... | reverse complement strand
GAGCCCGGTTCGGGCGCATGATCAGAAAACTCTGGCTGAATACTCGCTCCACTGGTGCAGATGTTGCTGGAACTGACAAAACTTTCTCCAACAGTGGCTGCAATATTTGAATTGTAGCTTCAGCCTTCAGCTGCAACCACGGATCCTCCATCGGTACTAATGATTTCCCTGCCCTTCTGCCAGTTCCAGATACGCCGTCTAATTACCTGCCTTCACCACCTTGAGACTTCAGAAGTTCAGAGTCAGTTCAACCTTGCACTTGCAGTTATATTGACACCACACTGAACAATAGTACTACAAATTGAGCACATTAATTACAGATCGGTGACTGGAGGCCGATGCATCGAGGCCAAGGCCAAGGACAGACCACTTAGAGGCCAAGGCCAAGGCCAAGGCCGGAACTGTTAGAGGCCAAGGCCAAGGCCAAGGCCACGATTTTGGGTCCTCGAGGACCCCATCCCTGCTGATAAGTTATTAGCAAGAGATCACAGGGAGTACTTTTCTGGCACATCCTGTACACATAAAAGTCACTGTTTAACGTCGTGTACTTGAAGGCTCAAATGTGCCAACCTCCGAGGAAAACTCAGAACTTTTTCTGGAGTAATGGACAGATGTCTGCCGGTAACACCACCAACCAATGACTCATACAGACCTTGATGAGAACTGAACCCGGGTAGTTTGGGTCAGAGTTCATCACCATAACCACAATAACAATGATGATAATGACTGTAAGAAATAACAGATACTTGCTGAAAAATATAAAAGATATGAAAAATCATTCAAAAAATACTATCACTATCACACTATCACATCTAAAATACTTTTACATTTTTTATTTGATTTTATTTATATGACTGATTTATATGACTGTGCCCTGTGTTGTTATGTTGACAGTTGTCATGTACGATTGGACGTCGAGATGCAAGTCACGGAGAAGGGTGGTCAAAAACATCAGCATATATGGCTATAAATATACAGCAGACAGCAAACATTGTGATAGTGTCCCTGATCAGTATGTGCAGAATTACAGACCTGCTGCTGTCTGAGAAACGTTTCTCATCTTGGATACGATCACGCAGCATTATGATCTCATCGTAGCCAGGCAGAAACACCAGTATTGCACCTGTTAACAGCATAACATACTCCAGTCACCAGTGCCACATACAACATAATGTCTAACACAGTATCATATGCAATTAATCTCTAATACACTTCTCATACAAAAATGTCAATGCACACACAGCAATGAGGAATGTAACCAAAAAACTGGCATACAGTGTAATGAATATTTATGGCATACAGTGTAATGAATATTTACGGCACTATGTCAGAGATAGTGAGGTGCCATTTTCACTGGGGCATTTGTTAGTCAGCAAGATCACCAGAAAATGTAAGCCTGTAAGCACTGCAGCTAAACACCATTAAGAAGCACTGTAATAATGTGGGACATGAAAATGTCGATCATAATTGACTGTTATGACACACACGGGACCAAAAGCTAATTTGCAAAAAAATTCAAACGATGACAAGCTTTCAGTCTAAACTTCTCATCGATCACCGAAGATATGGTCTTCTGAGACTGAACATGAGAACAGGTCTAATGCTCAACTTCATCTGAACAATTAACCCTAACTGGCGACTCTGTGATGTAAATTTTAAATTTCGCAAACCTGTAAAAGATCAAGATCTGGCCTTTGGTCTAATCTGGTAATATGCTATATTGCAAAATCGGTACAGTGAAAGAGTTAATGCTGACCTATTGTTTTAAGTCACCTAAGGCTTCTGAAAGTCCAGCCCCACGACCTCGTACAGCAATGATAAACCAAGCGAGCAAGCAAGCACCTTTATTTGTCCAGAATATAACGTATATACTATACATATAATGATGATAAACAGACGGGCAGGCTGCTAGAAAAGCCCCACAAGGCCTATCATTGCTCACTGCTGGCCGCCTTGTAGAAAAAAAAATTAAAAATAAAAAGCAAACAAACATACATGTGCAACAAAGCAAAATTGCAGATATGTAAGTAATGTTCAGGAAATTGTCTTGAATTTAAAATTACAACAATGCAACAAATAAAAAAACAATTTCAATACAGTGACCACAGGTGATTTCTGAGATTACATTTAAAGGCTAAAGATGAACTAATATGTTTGAGAGTCAGAAGCAGCTCATTCCACAATACAGCAACTTTGTGACTCACTGATCTAAGGCCTGCAGAAGTAGTTGACTGATGCAAATGTATGCTAGACTTAATTCTAGTATTATACTTATCTACTTCCTCATTGAAACTAAAGAATTTATTATTTATAAATGTTTCAGGTAACACTCAAGGATGGTGTATAAGTTTTTGTCCATAAGTTTTTATGGACAGAAAGAAAGCAGTTGCTGTTTATGAAGATCTGTAATTAATAATGTATTATGTCTTGTAAAGCTCACATACAGAAGTATTAAATTGTCTATGTTGAAGTATACTAAGTTTAGTTTATTATTTAACTTCATTGATTTATCTCAGTAAGTGGACTTAGTATTGGCATATATTTCAACACTGTAAAAAATATGTGAAATGATGAATGCATAGTAGTTCTCTCTAAGCATTAGTCTTGGGAAGACGAATATCCGGCAAACACGGTGGGTGGGCAGTTACAACTATGTGCAACACCTCCGCCTCCTCCGTCAAGGGCCACATTTCCGTCGCTCATTGCCTTTATCTACTCGACTCAAGGGATTCAGAACGATGTCTTCGTCCTTCTTGACCTTTGACCTCTAGAACCCCGAGGTTGACCATTCATGATTCATGATAATGGCCCAGGGGAAGATTTATGCCAATATGCATTGAAATCAGTCCATTCGTTTTCGAAGTACAGCGTTCACAAATTGGTAACAGACGGACGGATGAACAAAGGTCGAGAACAAATGCCTCCAGCTAGTCTAGACTGGCGTATGGACAGAAACTATATGTTCACTGATGGTATTTTTGCGCCCTTGTAACGGCTTTGCCGTGTTACGGCGCGTTAGAAATTGTCGTGTTTGATTGATTGATTGATTGATATTGTGTTAGTGGTTTTTTTACGATGGTTAGCGCGTTCTGCCTGCGGCAGCTAAGTGTCTTGTTCATCTCCTTGGGGAAGGGGAGGTACTGGGTGAAATGGGAAAGGGGAGAGGTATGGGAAGAGTGCGGAGGGAAGGGGAAGGTATGGAGGAGCGGGAAATTGGAATGCATGAACAAATATCCCCAAAACACAACATATTTGGCATTTGGGGACGCCCCTTGGGGCTACCGCCCCGTGCCATACATTTTTAGAAAGCTCTTTTAACGAGCAACATTTGCCTTGCAGATAGTATGCCTCTAACTTGAAGCATTTAGAAGTTAGTTAGCTTCAAACTGAACAATACTCGAAAAATATCCAAAAATTCAACATAATTGGCTTTTTGGGGGAAACAACTGGGGAGCTACCCACACGTACTATGGTCTTTCTTCTGCCTTGATGCTTTTGGCCTAATTGAACTTCTGTCTTCAGTCGAAAGTACCATGATTTTTGTGTATGATGATGTCATAATGATGTAAGGTGTAAACTGTGGTTCTCAGCACCAAAAATTTGACAATTAATAACTCCGTCAATTTCCAAAATTTTCTGATAAAATTTCGCACAGTTGTTGCAAAATTATTCAGCAATATTTCCTGCAAATTTTGTTTAGATCGGTTGAGATTTTGCTATTTCATCATAAAACGTATAGGGTTAAAATTTTTTCTCAATCACACTGGTACATCGTTTCATCGACAGCGATCTACTTCTTTATTCAGTGGTGTCTGGTATTGGGCTTCAGGTCTGACCCATTCAGGTCTGACCCATTTTCATATCAGCAGATCAGCTTACACCTGAGATGTAACAACATAATGAACTTTTTCTCACAGAGTTGTTAACATTTGGAACAGTCTGCCCGATTCTGTTTTGTGATCAAGTTTATCAGCTTTTGAACGTTTAATCAGACCTGTTGATTTTACTGATTTTTGTCTGTCCAGTGCTATGCAATGCATGGACAGAATATAATTTTACCTGGGTGTGTGTGCGTGTGTCCGTCACACTTTCTGTCAACTCGCCTACTGGTCAGACCCCTCAACGGATTTTTACAGTTGATAGCTTAAAAGACGCGGATTTACGCAAGAAGTGTGCCTTTTGGGGGTCTCGATGATGAATAATCACATTTAGGGGTCCAAAGTTCCCCAAAACCCCCATTTTGGGGGTCTGAATAGGCATTTCAAGCCTAATATGCGAAAAATTCAAATGGCTATATCTCCAGATCTGTGTATCAGATTGACATGAAATTTGACAGGCAGCTGCGGCCAGCAACAGGGACTTTGTCGGTGGTCTCGTATGGTGGTAAAACAATTCCAAGATGGCGGACGGCCGCCATTTTGAAAATCGTTATATCGCCATATCTCAGTGAAAAATCATCCGATTTTCATAAAATTTTGTACACAGCAGCAGATTTTGAACTGGATGAACGTCACGTTGCGCTTGTTCCAAATGGAAAAGTTGCATTGGACAGACTCCGAGCTCGACAGAACGTATTTCTTGTTAAAAAAAGCAATAGCAACTAACTGAGCGTCTCGTTACTCTATGGCAGCTTTGCGTGAGCACCAGTATCAACTGGCCTTGTTGTCCTGCTTGAATTGTCAACGCATATATTGTGATTTTCACTGATTACTCTGAGCAACTAAATGTTTGATTGATTGATTGATCCAACCTTTTACACTAAGTGGAATATTGCCTGCCTTTTATGCCATGTGATATTGCGCAGTTTCAACCTGTCAGGTAAACGTTTTAGTATCAGTGATAGACCTCACTGATAGATAATGTAAATGATCACCGCATGCTAATGTGACAATTTGCAGGACACCATATCCATATCCACATCCATATATTCATTTAAAAATCAAGTTGACATATCGCAATGAAAATACAAAAAGTAAAATGAATAAATCAATGTTATGACGATCACGGCTGTTCCATTAGAGCGTTATGGCGTAGTGGATCGTGAGTTATGAACATATAATACTGTGTTGAACATTATATATAGGCTTCGGTGGGCGACACATTGGGTCCAATTCAAGTAACTGAAGCAATGGATCAGGCACATCATCACAGGTTCAGCGTCAGCAAAAGACTGAGTTTTATCGACCGCAAAGATGGAACTTCATCAAAGACAGATGATGAAGAGCAGTTGGCAGACGGAGACGACCTGCTGAAATGTTTGTCTCCACTACTCAACAGCATGAGATTGTTCGGTCTCTACTTCACACGAGAGTCTTGCCGCATCCAAGACGCTTCTAGATCCACCACTGTGACGACGGTACCAAGAAAGTGGAACGCAGGACGCATCTATGCCGTCGTAATGACGGTGTTGCAGTGGCTGAACGCGGCCAGGATAGCGAGTGTGTTCAAGAAATCAGACAAATTCGAATTTGTTCTACTTCTGAAGTTAGCCTCAGCTACCGCCGGACTTTTCAGTGCACTACTGCAGACCGCCTACTTTGTTGCTTGTCAAACAGGAAAACTGGATGGCGTCTTCCGAGGTGCAAGAATATCGAAGTCCGATATAACCAGATACCATCGTTTGGCAGTCATCCATACAACTGTTTGCTGGGCTCTCTGGGTGATGGACGCGATTATTTACATAGTTCCACTGTTCATCATGGAGAAAGGTTTGAGTTATTTAATGGTGCCATTTGGTCAGCATGTTATTGTATCAGGATACCAGCTCCTCCTGGTAAAACTGATGTCAGCTCTGATGTTTCTTATGGCTGATTTTGCGTGGTTTTCTTCCTATTCAGTAAACTACATCTGCTAGTCCAAGGTCTTACACTGTACTGACCAGCGAGCAAAAATTCCATTTATTAGTATCCAGTGATTTAATCAAACTGCATGTTGGCTACCGCATCGGCTTTGCTGGAATTAACCAAACTACCGTCAGAGCAGATAACAAAATACTATTGTATAAGGTCTTACAGTGTACTGACACACGAGTAATGAAGTTGAAAAATTCAGTATCACGTGTGTACGAGATATTTCTGGTGTTTTAACCTAAACTGCATGTGGGCTTGTCCAGTTTACATTCAAACCTGTTTCGGCGTTATATTACCGTACTACTCCAAGGTCTTACTGTGTACAAGCTAACGATTAAGATCGTGAACTACCACATACTTGACGACGTTCATACTGATCCTGTTTCCTGCATTCAGTGAACTACATGGTACAAATCGTCAATATCAGTGAATTAACATGAGTATTTTTAATGCCAGATATATTCACGGTTTAACCACCATAAGTCTAAGTCTACATACAGGGTACCGTCAGCCACTGGCCGCAGTTCCACCTCGGTAGATGACACGAAATCGTCTGCTCACGAACTTTATATGACAGTTTCTGAAATCTAGATAAGCCTAATATAATGTTCCTGGTTTAACCACCATATGACGTTAGGTCTACTGTCGCGCACCTGTTTGCGTACTCAGTGAACTACATGGTAACTAGCGTCCTGTACGACCAGTTCCGCGCACTGAACGAAGATTTCAATCGCGCCGTCGGCTGCAGCGGCGAGTTTCAAGGAAGCATCCGAGAATTTCGTCGACGTCACCAGACGCTGAGTCAGTCAGTCCAGAACGCCGATCAGTTTATGATGATTAGCAACGTGGCTGGCTTCTGCTGCACGATTATGAACGTGATCCTCATCGTCTACGGCACGATATTCTTCGGAGACGAAGCTGTGGGCAAAAGCGCGCTCTCTGCTCTAATGTATATCTACTGGCTGGCTTCGACGCTGATTGGTCTGACGTTGACGGCTGGCCAGGGAGTCATCATCAACCATATGGTATGTGTTACATAAAACTTGTTACCACGTTGCAATTATGCTGACTCGACTAATTCCAATGTGATGCTAGTTAACTCGTATACTGACAGTGTTAGTGCTCGCACGATATCGTTGATATTTGCTTAGACATGTTCCACGGTTTGCTGTGGAACGGACGGACCATCATCATACGAAAGAACACTTTTTGACAAAAAATATCAGGGTAACAAAAATGCATGGTTTTGCGTATTCGCCGGTAGTGCCTCGAAAGAAATTGTTATTGTAATTTTGCTATAATTTAGTTAAGTTTGGTTAAGCATTTAAGTTTTGTAGTTTTCAAGTAGGCCTAATACAAGTAGGCTACATAATTATATTGACTCTGTGTTGTGGTTAGCTTCAAAGCATTTCCTCGTTATTAGGCTTATGTATGTTTCGTGCAAAAACGTCGTACAGGAGCAAATCTTGGATTTACGAAATGGGGCGTCCAAATCAGGTGTGAAGCGAGGCGCCGTACGGCCGGAGGTCAAGACTATGAGTGCGTTATCAATCTATAACTATGGGATTTTTTTAAAATGTACATACATTCTCTGGCAACTCGTAATGCCTCCGCAAGCTATGGGTGGCGAAGTCTATTATGTTTTCACCATATCTCGATGTCTGTCCCAATGTCACTCCCCAGCTAACACGCGGAGATATCATATGACCGCGCGAGGTCTTTAGCTCTATATAACTGTAAACAAGAGGTCAAAGTAATTTGACAAAAAGCAATAGGCCTAGGATGCACCGTTTGGCCACAGTGCACGCGCGTGACAACCAACCAACCAACCAACGACCAACCAATCAACGACCAACGACGTCACGACACAGCCTATCTCAATAAGCGCCTCTTTTACTAACGTAAAGTGAGTAAAAGTAAGTAAGTAAGTAAATAGTAGATTTGTATAGCGCATAATCATTACATCTCAAATGTGCTTAAAAATTATAGGATAGCAGCTGTGCTGTTCTTATGTGCTGTATATTTCCGTACATCGCATGGCTGTCATGTCGTTGTTAATAATGTCATGTGTATTCAGGCACACAGTCTTACCCAGCGAATTCATGACGTCGACTTGTGTTCACTGGATGCGAAATCAATTGCAGAAGTACGTCAATTTTCTATTTTCATACTGGCTTTATAGTTAATTTGTCCTGTGTGTGATCAATTAAATGTATAGGTAATGTAGGCCTACCGGTTGCCTGATTTTTGGTTACAGTACAGCTTTGCATAAAATAATGTTTTCTCCACAAAGTTTTTGCCGCACGATGCTAGGCATAAGCACGGTCTATGCTGTGAGGTGGTATCTGTCCGTCCGTCTGTCCGTCGTCACGTTCGTGCATTCTGTCGAAACGAATAAACATATCATTTTCACCATCGAGTAGCCCATTCTAGTTTTTCAGTAGGCCTACCAAACGTTACGGCAATAATCCGACGGGAACCCCCTAACGGGGATGTCAAATGCAGGTGGGGTAGGCAAAAATCGCGATTCTCTGCCAATATCTGGTTCCGTCGCGAGCTGTGAATGGTCTGACCACCAAGTGCAATATACACAGCTGCGCCGGACCGTGGAAAGTTGATGACACTAGTCTCTGATATGAGACGGCGTTTGTTTTTCACGGCAGACGACGAAGTGTTTATGGCAAGGAGCCTCAACGCTACGCCCAAGAAAACACAGCAGCATTTAATTGTACGCAGTGGTAGATCCGAAGCCTAAGTAAAAATAATTAATAAGTCTACGCTCGAGGTGCTGTTGGAGCTAACCACTGACGGACACAAAGCATTACGCGGCCTCTGCAGCAGTTGAGCACCTTGTTCTGGAGTGAGTGAGGCGCATTTTGCCGTATACGGTCTCTTGTTGTATTAGTTTAAATATGTTGAAACTGTTTGAGATGTCACATTTTTTGACAAGTCAATACACGTGTTTTACAGATAAATGTATTTCTTGATCGTCTGCACGGAGATCCAATTGGCTTCAGCGTTGTTGGTATTTTCGTCATCGAAAAGCATACAATATTGACGGTATTGTCGCTTTGTTGCAAGTACAGACTTCAGACTTTTTAGCCGAACGACTACAAACGTTTTCGTCACTGTTACGGCTCCCACTTGTGCTGATACACTGTTTCAATTACTAGCCACGTAACCATCTCATTAACTTATTAACTTTGGAAACTGTCCTAGCACTTAGTTTTTAGCGATATGCCACTCATTATTTTCTTGTTTAACAATAATAATAATTATTATTATTATGTTTATTGGCATCGGAATTCCATCTGTCGTCTGTAACGTTCGTGTTCTCTAATCGGCTTTAATGGTGTTATATAGATACTAGTTTTTTTTTGCTTACATCCTTCTCTTTACCTTTTAGTGAGCTGAGCCTGGTGGGATTGGCCCTTGACGTGGTTGACTAACCATCATCCTTCAGTTCTATGACACTGTTGGTTGGGTCATGTGACCCGTAAAACCGTCTCCGAAATGACCTATAATGTGTCGAGTGGGACGTTAAACTCTACTATACCATACCATCTCTAATCAGAGTGTAAACGTTTTCGCAAATTTTTTTTCACTACATTGTAGCCTAGCCATCAACGACGCTAAACATTTCAAATTTGATACAAAGATTGTGCATTTCAAGTACTAACCAAGAAAGAATAAATTGCCCCAAAGGGAAAAACAGCATATATAACTGTAAACCAAAGAGCTAAAGACCGTGCGGTCATTTGATGCCTCCACGGGTGCACTTGTCCGACGCCTGTCATCCGATATACCAGCAGCAAGGCATGCAGGTAAGTTACTAGAATAGAACTGGTTTTTATCCTAGGCATACTAAATCCCACGCCTCATTGCAGGGTGCTGCCTCCTGGTACCTGGCAAAGTTAAAATCATGATCTTATAACTGATGAAATTTTATAAAATTTGGGGAGGACATCCTGAGTCGACTCAGGGCACAACTGCAGTTGCATTTCCAACGAAGCCCATGTAATACTCTTACCCCAACGTTTTATTTTACTGACGTCTTGTTTATTGCCAAAAGGTAACTTGTCTGAAACGTTTTACCAGGTATGGGCATTATGCAGGTGAGGTGGAAGACATAATCGTAGACTCACAGTTCTCTTAAATCGCTGTACCAAAAAGTAGAGCGTTTAGTTGTGGCTTGATGACGCTATGCTAAAAAGTAGTTGGCTTTTTTGTGGACACACTGTAGTATCGCGAAAGTTTAACTGCTGCAGAGGTAATAAACATCGCTTTACTGTTATTGTCCGTGTTTGCGTGTCAGGTTCTCGGTTTGTTGGCTACTTACTTCATCCTTGTTGTCCAGTTTGGAATTCCGTTCGACAGCTCAACAGCCAGTACCGCTGCACCGGCCAACAATACGTCGTCTTACGAAAGTCTGTCGTAGACTGACCAAGAATGTTGTTTTCAAGGCAGTTGAGCAGAGCAAGTGACTCCGAATGTATCGTTCACTCGAGATTAGCCTAAACTAGATTAACCGCATTACATGCTGTTGTACAGGTACTGTGCCAAAGTGGCCAAAAAGTGGTAAAAATGGCATAACGTTTCTCAAGGGTGGCGTTAAAGGTAGTCAAAATATATCCCTTCGTGACAAGTTTGTTTGCTCCATTTCTGCATAAAAGCCGCCGACAGACGGGCCACTGCTGAAAAGTTGGTTAAAATGTGTTCTTTTGTCCCCGAAAATTTTAATAGGGGATACAACACTGAAAAAGCTTGAGAAATTTTTCTAAGCACACTACGCATACATCTTGTGCTCCGGTTACGGAGTGATGGGTTTAGTAGTCTTTCCAGAATGTGTTCTAAAGAATAAACAAATGCGTCAGCAAAACGCATATGTCAATGTCAATCATCAATTTATATAGCGCATCACCGCGAAAGCCTCTAATGCGCTGAATACGCTAGTAAGTGGCAAAGAGGAAAGTCTTCAAAGCTAGTTTAAACCTATCACTAGAGTAAGTTTGCAGTTCATCTGCCAGTGAAAACATACCACACGAATGAGCGTCTCAAACTATCAACAGTGAACAGTTACTGACTCGTAGATAACGTTGTTAAACAGCTGAAAACTTGCAAAAATTCGCAACACTAGCATACGTGTGTCTCACGCCCAAGAGCGCCACACCACTGCGTAACGTTGTCTTCGGCGTAACGTTGAGGCTATACTTGTCATACACTTCGTCGTTTTTTCCCGCCATACAAAAACTCGGCCGTTCACCAGCGACGAGTGTTATAAACTCGCCGTGGTCTGTCGCAGCTAAGTGTATTGCGCTTGCCGCTGGAACGCTTCACAGCACGCAGTACTAGCGGTACGCTGGCCGTGCTCCACCGGCGACTCTGTTGATAACACCTGGCTTGTTGCAGCGCGAACAACAGGCACTAAATCAGGCACTATTACTACTTTGTATTCACTTTTGGCAAATAAAATATCTGATCTGATCTAAAGCCAGATATAGGCTCAGAATCGCGATTTCTGCCTACCCCACCTGCATTCGACGTCCCCGTTAGGTGGGTTCCCGTCTGAATATCGCCACCCTGTTTGGTACGGAAAAACTAAAATGGTGTGACAACCCGATGGTGGAAAAATTTCGAAGATATGTTTATTCGTTTTGACATGATCCACAAACGTGACAGACAGACAGACACACAGACACCGCATGACGGCATAGGCCGCGCTTATGCATAGCATCGCGCGGCAAAAACTGACAGATTTGAGATCGGTCTATACAAGTCCACGTCGGCCGAGTCAAGGTCAGGCTTTTTACCGCGCGATGCTATGCATAAGCGCGGTCTATGCCGTCATGCGGTGTCTGTCTGTCTGTGTCTGTCCGTCCGTCCGTTTGTCTGTCTGTCTATCACGTTCGTGGATCATGTCAAAACGAATAAACATAATCTAAATTTTTCCACCACCGGGTAGCCACACCATTCTAGTTTTTCCATACCAAACGGGGTGGCGATATTCCGACGGGAACCCCCCTAACGGGGGCGTCGAATGCAGGTATGGTATAGGCGATTCTGGTCTAATAGCTGGCTATCGAAGATTGCTGGACGTGCGAAGTGCGAAAAACATTTACCGACGACGAAGCTGAGTATATGACACAGTCGGCCACGCACCAGTGGCTATCGATGGATTGCTGGACGTGCGAACTACGAAGTGACAAAAACAGTTACGGACGACCATGCAGTGTAGATCGCACAGTCGGCGACGCACCAGCGAATGTTTGTTTGTGACGGCCTGCAGCATGGATGAATACGCCGAAGAGAACAGAACAGAAAAGAATTTAATTGCACGCAGT
>Ga0209149_1001374_pt1 | contig 12191 bp, 7 predicted proteins | sample WorMetTyACAVOLI2_FD_187423 | JGI IMG/M metagenome (GOLD analysis project Ga0209149, IMG submission 187423) | Marine gutless worms symbiont microbial communities from Max Planck institute for Marine Microbiology, Germany - Olavius algarvensis... ... | reverse complement strand
CCAGCGCGCGTCCGACAATACCGTTAGAACGTCGTAGCCTCTCCACGAGAATGCTATGATCGACAGTGTCGAAAGCGGCACTGAGATCTAGCAGACTGAGAAGAGTCACGTGCCCAGTATCAGCTGCGACGTAGGCGTCAGCAAGGACCTTCAGCATCGCCGTCTCTGTGGAGTGGAACCGTCTGTACGCAGACTTGTGTTCTGGTAAGAAATTGTTCACCTGGAGGTACACTCTCAGCTGATCGTACGCGCAGCGCTCAAGCAGCTTGGACAAAAACGTGAGATTAGAGATCGGCCGATAGTTGCCCGTGTCAGATTAATCCGGAAATATGGATTCAAATCAGATTTTGACCTTGTCGGAGTTTGTGCTCTCTAAATGCTCTTATTGGAACTCTAGTCAGTTTCCGAGTCTTGATCTCATTCTCAGCACCTGCGACCAGCATCACCGGTCAGATCTACTCGGAACGTCTCAAGAATCTGTTGGGAGACAACTTGGAGAAGCTGCTCTTTCTGGCATACAACATCAGACAGTTTAATTATAGTTACTGAACTGAACTTTGCAATCGATAACTGAATGGTGAACTTTAATTAGTCAGACATTTTGTCATTGTGATACTGTTGTCAGGTTTTGTGATTTACGTTACACTTACTTCATCTTAACGTCTGATTTTTACCACGTGACGTGTATGCATAGCGCGGACTATGCTGTGGCAAGATGTGACGTCTGTCCGTCCGTCTGTTATACGCCGGTATTCTGTCGAAACGGCTAAAGATATCATCAAAGTTTTTTTTACCGTCGGGTAGCCAGACCATTCTAGTTTTTAAAGTACCAAACGGGATGGCAATATTCCGACGGAGACCCCCCTAATGCGGGCGTCAAATGCAAGGAAGGCGTTTGAAAAAATCACAATTTTCGACCAATATCTCGCTTTATAGATAGAGCTATACTTACAATGGCGGACCAATAAAAAGTTGCGTATGATCTATCAAACGGTGCCATTTTCAATCACCTTGAACGACCCTTATCCCCGTTTACAAGGTCACGCCATTCTCTGACGCTGAATATCTCAGAAATGGTACGAGATACAGACATGGTTTCAATGGAATACTAATAAGGACGTACACACGCCCTACTCAACTGTCATTTCGAATGACCTTCAGCGGACACATGAAGCGTCACGCAGTCTCTGCGACTGCTGAGCTAGCTTCTTGTTTCAGAATGTTTTGTTTTATGGTTTCCACTGTTTAGCATTTAAATGCCATTCAATTATTTGGCTGTCAGTGGATTCTGGCCATTTTTGCCGCGCGGCCGCTGCCATCATGCGGTGACAGTCTGCCTGTCACGTTCGTGTATTGTGCCGTAACGGCTAAAGTTACAACCGTATTGCTATGGAATGCGAATAGGAAACCGTACCCATGCTTTCAAATGCTACCGTTTTCAGTTTTCAGTGACCTTGAATGACCTCTGACGTAGATTTCAAGGTCACGCTAAGATTTGATGCTGAATGTGTTAGTAACTGTAAAGATAGACACGTATTTAGGCCTGCAATCGATAACGCGTAAGACCTTACAGGCCCCTTACTCATGGGTGTAATTTCGAATGACCTTGAACGACCGCGAGTGACTAAGCAAATTATTTAACGATACGAAGCGGGGGCGGTCTCTCTGCGACAGCTGAGCTTCTTGCCATTGTATACTGCTGCTACAGACTACAACCAGCAGTGCGTCCCCTCAGCGCACCCATGTTGATTGACGGTCGCGATATGTGGTACGACGGACTGGTCTGCCGACTGCCGTGCAGCGGTGTGAGGTCTAAGGCCAGCTCGGTGGGTGGTGGCCAGTGAATCGATGAATGTGCACGGCTGATTGGTGTTATTGGCAGCGGTGCAGTCGGCGGAAACGTTCGTGGTCTCGCCCGGCGCTCCGTGTGGCCGTGTATCGATCACGCTAGCCGCCCAAGATGCGTGGATTAAGCCGGTACACGGCGCCGGCCGACGTGATTATTGTCGGCGTAAACTAACCGCGCAGCGCGTCTGAATGCCACACTCGTTGTGTTGACGAGTCACTCAGCCTAGCCTGCAGGCTTGTCTTTCCGCGTGTCGCATTGAACTAATATCAAATATGTTTAGCTGGCATTGTAAACCTTATTGCAAACTACAAACGCACATCAAAAGACAGTCAAGAACATGCTCAGCTGTCGCAGAGAGACCGCGCGACGCTTCGTGTCATTGAATATTTTGCTAAGTCACTCAAGATCATTCAAAATGACACTGAGTAGGGTGTGTGTAAGTCCCTATTAGTATTCCATCGAAACTATGTATCTCCTAACGTTTCTGAGATATTCAGCGTCAAAGAATGGCGTGACGTTGAAACTGGGGGTAGGGGTCGTTCAAGGCATTGAAAATAGCGTCGTTCGATAGATCATATACGACTTTCCTATTGGTCGGCCATTATAAGTATATGTTGTACCATTTTCGAGTTATTTGACGTTGAATAATCGTGACCTTGAAATCTGTTTTAGAGGTCACTCAAGATCATTCAATCTGGTACCATCCGAAAGCTTGGGTGCGGTTTCCTATTTGCTTTCCATAGTAACTATAATTATGGCTCTATCTTGCATCATTTGCGAGATAAATCGAGATATTGGTCGAAAATCGTTTTTTATACCCCCTTGCATTCGACATTGTACAAACACCTATCCGCCTCATTGACACATGGGCAAGCATATCACAAAACGTCATTGATGGGGCAGTTGGTTAATGGAGAAAGCGATTACGTGCAAACATGAGGTAAACGGACATCACTTTGAACATATGTTAAACTAAAACCGGCACTTTTCAGAGATAACACACTACACAACCGGACTAAACCACTGCAGCTACGCCTGGTCGCGAGAGCGACTAGGCTACGACCGGGCGTAGAACTTGAACTAGAGCTAAGACGTCGTTCTGCATACCGGCTTAGTGAGCTAGTCCGTAGTAGTCAGTTTCAGTCTGAGACTAGCATTTACGACCGACCGCGTCATGCATAGTTGTCGGCGCAGCTGACGCGTTATCTGTTTGCGATAGCTAAGTTTCTTGTTTCATACCACACCTGCATTCGACGCCCCCGCTAGGGGGGGGGGGGCGTCGGAATATTATGCTAATGTTTCGTACGGAAAAACTAGAATGGTGTGGCTATCCAATCGTGAACAAGAGGTCAAAGTAATTTGACAAAAAGCGCCTCACGGGGGTCCTATTCCTCGGTTAGGGGTCACCCCAGGGGGTCGAAATTTGTACCGTTGAATTCCTGGGGTAGGGGTTCCTATTGGTGTTCCATAGTAACTATAGGCCTAGGATGCACCGCTTGGCCACAGTGCACGCGCGTGACAACCAACGACGTCACGACACAGCCTATCTCAATAAGCGCCTTTTTTACTAAAGTAAAGTGAGGCGCTTAAAAATTTTGATATGTTCAGCCGTTTCGACGCAATACCGGCGTGTGACAGACAGGCATCTTGCGACACCGTAGTGCGTGCTACGCATACGCATCGGACGGTTTTGCGCTGTAAAAGCCGAGTAACAGTGTCCCGCAGCAGGTGCGTGCTGCAGACAGTCCCCTGCTTGATGGCGAACCTCTTGTATTCACTGCTGACTGTTCCATTGTTTGCGTCCAATGAGCAGCGCGAGACATGACTCTGCTGAAGGAATTGAGTTCAGGACTTGGTAATGGATGAGACACTGGCGCTGGATGGATGGATGTTCGTTAGTCTGATACGACTAGTCTGTGACCGTCGAGCTGTTGGCGTGACAGTTCAGGCGATTTCTTCGATCCCAGTATCGTTGTAGTTTGGGGGAAGGATCTAAACGGTGGACTGGATGCCGGGATGAGGCGGAGTTCAGCATATTGTCGCATCGTGAGCACATTTGCTATATTATGACTGTCACGTGATTTTGGCAGTCGTGTCGTATGTCAACGAGCGTCAAATTTCTGATGACTGCGTTTTTATCGCACGTCAGTTTTATGAGTATGAAACATTTTCGCAAAATTCTGACGGGGTTACCAATACCCCTGCTGGGGCACTAAATACAGGTGGGGTATAAAAATTTCGCGATTTTTCTGCCAATAACTCGCTGTATCTTACAAATGAGAAAAGATAGTGCCATAGTTACTATGGAATGCTAATAGGAACTCTTATACGATCTATCTAATGGTGCCATTTCCAATGATCTTGAGTGACCTTCAACCTAGATTTCAAGGTCTCAAGGTATTGCATGCACTGCTTACGCACAATCGTTTTTTGCGATTGCTAAATTTCTTGTACTGTTTGCTGTGTTTGTTTTCTGTTGTTGTCTCCGCTGGAACGTCTTGCAGCTTGTACATGCGTCGATATCACCTTTGCCGATATCAGTACAACATCGTTATTTGTGACCACAAAATATCGGCGATATCGATATCTATATCTAATAATCGGATCGGTTTGACCGTCTGACTGGTCTTACTTAGTACAGTCTGCTCGCAGCAGCCCGTCCTCACTCACCCGTCTCCCCAGCTGAGCACTCTGCTCTGCTGGGGAGACTGGTGAATGGGGACGGGCTGCTGATACAGTGGTCTACCCCACTGCAGCGGCAGCACGCATCACAGCAATCTGAAGCAACTTATGATCCCATATCAATTACTCCAGCAGGCAGGCAGGGCGACGTGGTGCGACCCTGCAACATGTGGACTCTGTAGGCATAGGTATGCTTTGGGCATGTTGGCTTTGACACACACTTTCTCTCGCGTCACGTTGCTTACACACAAGCTACATGTAGGCTATTTGTGTCGTTAATATCCTTTACTGCTGCGCTCTTCTGCATTTCATAATTGCCTGCAAAGTAGTCAGTGACGTCAGGTTTATTCCTTAACTTATGTATCGTAGTAAGTAAGTAAGTCAGAGTATTTGTAGTAGTGGAGATGTAACGTGGTATCATATTGCCAAATGAGATACTCAATTTTAATCATATGATTGTCTTTAAAGTTTAAATTAACATTAAAAACTTTGGAAAAGTACGATAAAATGTTGAGAAATTACCGATATTTCACTTCTCACTGATACAATATCAATGTATCGAGAAAACGTTATCTACAGCGCCAGTGCGATACAGATGATGTCGATATCGGTGATATATCTCAATATATTCGATATATAGACCTATTGCTAGCTTGTACGTCAAAGAATCCGTTATACTGTCACAGTGTGCGTGAGAACAGTGCAGGACGTAATCAACTGTGGACAATTGGACGACTGAAAGCATTCCTATTTGAGTTAATGAACCACAGCGCTTTGTGACAGCCTGCTTACTTGCTTCTTAGATATGCCGGAAATGACTTACTTAATTACTTCGTTGATGTACAGCAGTGAATCCCCGATATAATGTCGTCTGTGTGTCAGAGTTTGTGCTTTCCCAGAGCGTCGCCGTCAGGTTATTGTGGAGCTCAGCTGTGGTCGCCCGTTGATCTTCCGCCTCCGCTATCATCGGGGTGTACTTAAGCCCATTGCAGATCACCGGACAAGAGATGGTCAGCGGTGTGGTCCATGTGGTCCTACGACCTGCTGTAGTAGTGTAGCTGTTGGGACCAAGTCCTGTCACAGGCACATTCAGCGAATGCCGTTGTCGACGTAGGTTAACCACAGTCTGGAGTCGTATAGGCCTACACGAGGAAAAGTACTTACATGTATGCTGCGTTTCATTTCGCTCGTTCACGAGTAGTGAAAAGCGTTCCATTGGACCGGTGAAGTCGTCGTCACCATTCGTCAACTGGAGAAACAGCTGTGCCCGAGTTCACGATATCGTTATATCAGACGATGGGAAATGCTGAACAAGGATGTAAACAAATATGGTGGCCCCAAAGGGACATCAAGTTTTTAAAAATTTATCTTGAGAATTTATATCTGGAGATAATTGAAGTGTAATGAAAAAATCCATTACTTACTTACTTACTTTTCCACAGGCACGCTTTCTCTGAATGACTTGTGCCCCGTTAGAAATTATAGTATCCCAGCAGGAAAATTTTTTTAGCACCGCCACTGATTATATACCTTTGATCGCAAAATGCACATATATATACAAAGAATAAATAAGTATTATTTTATCGGCTTGTAATTCGCTAAGTAAGGAATTAAATAGTTGAGGAATTTCGTGATCTTCTCCAGATAAAACGTCTTGAGATAATTTATTGTCTGTCCAATGCTATGCATGGACAGAATATAAACTTACCTGTGTGTGAGGGTGTGTCTGTCTGTGTGTCCGTCACACTTTCTGTTAACTCGCCTGCAGGTCAGACCCCTCAATGGATTTTTACAATTGATAGCTTAACAGATGCAGATTTATGCAAGGATTTGCTTTTGGGGGTCTCGATGATGAATAATCACATTTATGGGTCCAAAGTCCCCCAAAAACCCCATTTTGAGGGCCTGAATAGGCATTTCAAGCCAAATATGTGAAAAATTCAAATAGCTAAATTTTCAGATCTGTGTATCAGATTGACATGAAATTTGACAGGCAGCTGCGGCCAGCAACAGAGACTTTGTGGGTGGTCTCGTATGGTGGTAAAACAATTCCAAGATGCCGGATGGCCGCCGTTTTGAAAATCGATATATCGCCATATCTCAGCGAAAAATCATTCGATTTCGATGAAATTTTTGTACACAGCAGCAGATTTTGAACTGGGTGAACGTCACGTGATCAAAAATGAAAAGGTTGCATTGGACAGACTCCGAGTTCGACAGAACGTATTTCTTGTTTCAAGATAAATTTTTTAAAAACTCGTTGTCCCACTTATGTGTAAGGTTGTTATTTGCTGAAACAGTACATAAGTAATGAATTTTTAAATTGTACTTTACTTATCTCGATATAAAAATCTCGAGATAATTTATCTCCAAATAAATTTTTCAAAAACTTGATGTCCATTTGGGTCCGCCACATATTTCGTACATGCACGTTTTGCAATAATGTAATTTGCAGCAGAACGTGTTAGCATGTACACTACACTTTTAATTGCGATAGTTTACTCAGCTCGTGTAGTGGGCGTGATTCTAACATGATAACAGAACTTCACAGTTTATATATGCTGGTGGTATTTGTATTTGTGAAGTGGAGAACTCGTGATCATGATGTCGTGAACACGAGTTTACAAGCCCAGTAGAACACAGCATTATTTCATGACCCCTCTCGGCTCCCAGGGCGACCACCGTTTACGACCTTTCGTGAATACTAGAGCCCCTGGCTTCTGAACCGTTTTCCACATGGGTTGCTGATTCTGTCTGACTACTGTATACATTCGCAGTTCTTCGTAAACGTTTCTTTATGACAGAAGATTTCGCTAAGACAGCTGAGGTCCGTTTCGAGGGAGCTCATCCCCTTTTGGCGCTCTGAGCCCCAGTTAAGCTAGCATACGACCTACATAGACTGGATGGCCAGCTCCATTAACAGCGAGACCTTTAACGGACTATATGCCAGTATGCCAGCAGTCCTGGTCGCAGGGTCTACTATGACGCAGAACTCGCCGTTGTTCCCTAGCGGTGGCCTTAACCACAGCAAGTACTCATTAAGCACCTCACTTTACTGTAGTAAAAGAGGCGCTTATTGAGATAGGCTGTGTCGTGACGTCGTTGGTCGTTGGTCGTTGGTTGGTTGTCACGCGCGTTCACTGTGGCCAAACGGTGCATCCTAGGCCTATAGTTACTATGGAACACTAATAGGAAACCTTACCCCAGGAATTCAGTGGTACAACTTTCGACCCCCTGGGGTGACCCCTAACCGGGGAATGGGCCCTCCGTGAGGCGCTTTTTGTCAAATTACTTTGACCTCTTGTTTTTGTGTAGGCACGGAGGGATGGCTCAGGTTGAGTCGACCTGAGTGCCTGGTTCTGTGCCGAAGTGGTTTACCCGTGCTAAAACGGTCAGCCTTCCATGCACTAACCGGGCATGGTGTAGAGCAACTACGTTGATAGAGTCCAAGCCGTTACCCGTACGCCACACGAGCACTAGACAGAAGAGATAGTTATATATATAATGTATTGTACAGTTGGTAATTTGCTGGAATAAGTGTACTCGTTTGCGCTCAAGTGATGAGTTTGCTTGGCACTGTGTTCGTTTTGTGTAATTGTACAGAACGGTGGAATTTTCGTCGATTTTCGCGATGGCTCCGGTGACGACAGCGTCTACGAAGATGTCTACAATAGTTTTGACGCTTCTGGAGGTCAGTCGTGCAATGTCGTTAATGATGTAAGTAAGTAACTAAGTAAGAGCGATTAACATCTCCATAAATGACAGTGTCACTTTGCGGGTACGACAACAGTAATTACGGCTAACAGCGTTCGATGAAGTATGTCTTCAAGCGAGAGCAGACGACGGGAGGTGACGGAGCAAATGTGATAGGCTGCAGAAGACTGTTCCCGATGTGACGAAAATGATCAAAATTTGCATTTGTTGAACACAAATTTCAACTAATAAATTCGTTTGAATGCGAATGCCTATTCTTTCTTTATTATGCCAGATGGCAGCACAAAAACGAAAAAAACACAGCAGTACCGGGTACAAAGTGAAAAACATACTCAAATACGGCAGAAAAAATTAAAAGCAAAACAATAAAATCATCGGAATACGCTAGCAAAGCGAGCCCAAACGGCCCGCTTAATATCTACGTTGCCGGTATGTCAGTGCCACTTCACATGTATTTAACTGGTCTGGTCTGTATAGTATATGCAAATACAATACACCCATTAGTGAAGATTAAGTGTTTGTAAAACTGTTTTTTTGTTTGTTGACAGTAAATTTTATACTATAATATTGTGGAATGAAATTCTTTGTTTACAATTTCTTGTGTTTACGTTACACTTTTTACATGTAAAATCAGTCGCTTTTTATAACAACTTTTCCAACAATTGGCATTCCGTAGGAATGCGTTAAAATCATTCGATGAATTTTGAATTTTCAATCTGCTGAAAATGGTGGAAGTTCGAACGTTGTCAAATTTGAGTCAGAACTTCGTCACATTGCTAAATGTTGTGTCACTATCGGACCTGGTTTTTAAGCGCCTCACTTTACGTTAGTAAAAGAGGCGCTTATTGAGATAGGCTGTGTCGTGACGTCGTTGGTCGGTTGGTCGTTGGTTGTCACGCGCTTGCACTGTGGCCAAACGGTGCATCCTAGGCCTATAGTTACTATGGAACACTAATAGGAAACCCTACCCCAGGAATTCAATGGTACAACTTTCGGTTAGAGTGACCCCTAACCAGGGAATGGGCCCCCCGTGAGGTGCTTTTTGTCAAATTACTTTGACCTCTTGTTATGTGCTATAATTCTGTTCTAACTTCTACGCCGTTTGGTAGCGCCATTGGAAACAGACCGTGTAAAAAATTAATAAACCACATGAAATTATTGATATTATCAACAGATTATAAGTAAGTAAGTTAACGACACAGCTGCAGACGTAGACCAAGGTCGTGCTTCGTTTGTAGCGGAGTTATCAGCGCCGTGATTGATCAGTCTGAGTTGTAAAGCGTCATTTGTCAACAGCATAGCAAATTGAGTACGGTATGTACGCGGGGCCGTGTCCAGCTGGTGAGCGCTCAGGATTTTTGATCTCATTCTTGAGAGCGCTCTTCAACTCGACACAAACGCACGTTTGGGAGTGCTTTCGTTTCTGGGATCACTCTCGAGCATCGCTCCCACAAGCTGCTGTCACGCGATGTCATGGCATATGACATCACGTGACAGCAGCTTGTGAGAGCGACACTCGAGAGTGACAGACTGTACAAAATGTGTCGTATGTCGTGGCATATGACATATTTTGTATAGTTTACAAACTATAATACAGCATCATAAACACCTTTTCAACACTGTCGCATAATAAACTCTCTGTACAATATGTCAAATTCGTCAATGATGAATTTGACATTAACACTGTATTGAGATTTTTTTGTGCAAGAGTGTCAAAAAAGATGCAGGGGCCTGATGTTTAAAAGTTTTCTAAGTCAGACTTAGGCTTAAGATTTTCCTAGGAAAAACTTTGTAAAACTTAGGACAACTCCTAATGCACAAAGTTTTTAAGAAAAACTGCAAATGGGAAAATATTTAGGAAACCTATCATCCTGTCTTAGAAAAAAAACATAGGAAAAAGTTAGGAAACGCTAAGGAAATGTTTTGAGAATTGACTTAAGAATTTTCTTAAATATTTTTTAGTTATTCCTAACTCCTTGACTTAGGAAAAACTTAAGAAAATCTTAGGAACTTTGAGAATCGGGCCATTGGATTATAGTTTGTAAAAACTACACAAGCTATGTCGTTGTTAGTCCATGTTATGCTGAGGAGGAATAGCGGTTGTTGCAGTTGGCAGTGGCCATTTTTGATCGCGTGAGAGCGCTACTGAGTAACTAGTTACGGAGCGCTCTTCCAGAGTCAAACTTTCGGAGCGATCCCGCGGGATCACTTACTAATTGGACCCGTCCCAGGTGTGGGCAGGTAACAATGATTAAGTGAGCTAATTAGTTTTCAGAAGATGCTGTGAGTAGCAGCGAAGACTGATTAACTGTTCCGCTGTCTTAAAGGATGCTTCAGTGACAAACGTCCGTTTTTTGGCCAGGTGTTAAAGAGATAATATTGTATATTTTGCAGCAGCAAAGTATTTGAATCTTCATGTGAGAAAGTTAATTATTTTAGGCAAAAAGTCCACGTTAATTTGTAAGATTGTCTTTAGTAGTTGAGCTGGCTAAAATGAGCACTACATACATGATAATAATACATAATAATAATTCCAAGACAATGTTTATGGTGCTGTCATCATGGCAGAGCCATTGCGAGAGTTCACCCATATTATTTGATGAATGTAGAACGGCGCCAAGCGGCCACCGAACCAAGACCAAGCCAGACGACTTAGGCTGTGGGTCCGCCTGTACAGGCTGCCGTAGTCTGTACCCATCTTTTTTCTTTCTCTTTCTTTCAGCTTTGGGGTGGCACATGCTCCCTTCGCATGCCAGCACTGAGGCCTGCCTCACAGGCTGGCCCAATGCGCAACCCCAGGGAAGGGACTAGTGTAGTGTTGTGTGACACCATCAGGCTAACCTGATGGTGTGTGTAGTGTGTAGTTGTTGCGTGACCTCTCCTTATAGAGAGGTGTGTAGGGCTAAGAGAGAGATCGGGAGTGGAGACTGGAGAGACCTTATGCCATGATATTTACCCTGCTCGGCTTATAACCACTGTTTCTCTGGCAGCTAATACCTACTGCATGATGGACTGCTTTAGCTCATGCCCACCTCACACCGTGGGCCCCATGGTCCAATTTAGCGGTGCGTGTGAACAGAGCCATTGATGACCGGCCAGCGTATACAGCAGGAGGCCATCTGTTATCAGTGGTTCAAGCAGCGACTAATACTGAGCGTCTCTAAACCCAGCATTAGCCAACGGTCACAGATTAAAGATGACACCGTTGAACCCTCTGTGCCTGCCCGAAAATTTAATCTCAAAGCATACGCCGCTACACAATGATCCGGCCAGCCTAGGCCTCGAACCCAGACTCGCCGATCACCGTAGCCAGGCAGCACATACCGAGATGCTACCAATAGCGCCACCGGGGCAGGCTATTGGTGTAGTTCGTTGCACTGTAAAGAATTTTAACCAATGAAATCAAAGCCTTTCATGGTATTCGACCATAAAACTGATAAGGCTTATACTACAGCTCACACATCCCACACTGGGCGCCTATGCACGTAATAGGGAGCAAGTAAAGAGATGCTGCCCACTATGTAAACAGTAGACGGCAGCAAATATTCAAAATGTATTTTATTTACATGAGTTAACAATAACCGAGTTTAACTGAAACATGATGTCTGCAGCTCTGGGAAATCCTGGATATCTATTTGAAATTAGTTCAGGAAATCGTGGTAATCTCCTGGATTTAAATGGTTTGTCCTGGAAATTTTTCACCATGACTGCCAAAAATTACTGGGTTTTTGTGTTTTGTGACTTGATCGGAACTTCTCATTAGTGCTATAGCGTCGTCGTTTCTGGCATGCAGCACACGGCTGCGTAGCGCCATACGTCGACATCATCCGTTGAAAATGAAGACGTCTGGTCCTCTAAGCTGGAACTTCCCCTGGTAGCTCGCAACGCAAACGCAGGGTAGACAGCTGGCCGTTCGCGGAGCTCACTCCGCATCCGCCCTAAGACG
>Ga0209149_1001373_pt1 | contig 12196 bp, 8 predicted proteins | sample WorMetTyACAVOLI2_FD_187423 | JGI IMG/M metagenome (GOLD analysis project Ga0209149, IMG submission 187423) | Marine gutless worms symbiont microbial communities from Max Planck institute for Marine Microbiology, Germany - Olavius algarvensis... ... | reverse complement strand
TACCCTTCTACTGAGTTTGTTTACGGCAGATGCCACGCCCGGGTACTTTGAAGATAAGTAGGCGCAATATTAGAAGTCGACCGTCAGTCCCCGTACGGGACTAATTTTTTACATTAATATAAGTAAATATTGATGAAACTTTTCCATGCACTTCCACCTCATGCAATGACTTAGAATATATTTTAAAATGTCTCCAGACACAAAAAATGTACTAATTGTTTAGAGAGAATAACAATCATGCTTACCATGTCTGGGACAGTAATGTCACCGTAAGCAAAGACGATAGCATTGCCAGGCGTGGAGACGGGCAATATGAATGAGAAGTTGACTGCAAGTGCAACAGGGAAAATAAGATAGACCGGATGCATTTCGATACCATTTGCCTGTCATTAAATACAAATAACAATTTTCAATGAACCCATCATACAAACTAGAAGAGGCCTATTGGCCTAGAGAGCTCCGCTGCTGGCGTAAAATTTTAAAAAAATTCGCGAAAAGTTTTAAAAGCAAAATTTCGAACATCTACTACACAGTTTTTCGTATTGGCACATACATCATGTGTGCCAACTTTAGTAAGGATCCGACAAAAACCGTAGGAGTAGCAAGTTAGAAAAAAATTTGATGACAGACATCTGTCCATCCAGACATCAGTCACCCATACTAAAAGTTCCGAAACTAAAAAAAAACAGACCCTTCAAAATATCGTGGCAGAAAATCAACAATTATGGCAGTCAGTATACTAATTTAAAAAGTGCAGAAAACTACAACAGTTAATTATCTGACTATAATTACAACCAATGACAGCGATGTCTGTGGATTCTGCTAAAAGTGCAGGAAAATTTTAAAACAGAACATCACTGCAGTGATTAACTACTACTTACTGTCTACGTTAAATCAGTTCTTATAATTGCATTGCTTTCTTGTATTTAATTATAAATATATAAAAAACTACATCTAACGAATGACAATAACAAAAAAGAAGCAAAAATGACAAGCTTTACCATGGCCAGCATTAAAATATGGCAGCCAAAACTGTGATATCCTCACCATACAGAAGTATACATAAGTTTGTCCCCAGCAGGAAATGCATACGACCATGTTTACATTATACCAACATGTTGGTAAACTGTCATGTTCACATACAAAGACAGCTTTACTGGTCTTACATGCACTATCCAGACTCAGTAACCATCGGCACCGGCCTGATGGCCTGTTATGACTTCCACTTTTAAGTGCAGGCTTCTGTATTTTTGCTCACATCAGTTTCAACCAAAACACTCAGTGTGGCACTGACCATGTTACATTTTAGTCATTGTGATTCTAAAGGAGGAAACCTTATGTTCTAATTTAGCTACACTTCCAGTCCAAAGTTTAGTAAACAGCATTATTTAACATGTAATAAGCCTCCAATCTGTTACCAGATCGCAAGCGATGGGTATCAGCAGAGTGGCAGTTGCTACATTGCTGGTGAATGTAGTGCAGAAGACAGCCATGCTTGACACTAGGAACACTATCAAAGGAGGATCCAGTGTCTCAAACGTCTTCAGAAATGATGCGATTGAGGCGGACAATCCAGAAGCCTACAATGTGAAATGAACAAAAACGAGCGATTAACCGTGGCTCATATCATCATTACGTAGTAACCCATGCATAACACCACACGGCCTGCCGTGTGCAGCAATAGTCAGATGTGGTCTCGAACAGCTGAAACTTTCTCAAAGGGCCACAGACTCTTTTTTCTTTCTTTTTCTGACAGGATAAGCGACATCAGGGTTACAGTATATCCAAAGCGGAGGAAATTGTAAGCCTGGACGCAGTACACCTCTACCCATGGGGGCGAGTAGTCTGCTCAGTATATGTTGTGCTACTGTTTAAATTACTACTAGGATTTACTTATGTCTGTCTGCATGTTGTGAAGGTGGTGTGGACTTACACAGGGATGGTGACTGGCATTCACGGTGTTTTTGGCGAAGCCCCATATAATACCACTATTCTCTTAGATGACACTGTATGGCTTTTCAGGATATTCCCCCCAGGCATATAAAAATCCTGACCAACCCGAGCTGTTGGTCCAGCCACACAAAGGTGTTGACCATACTAGCGAGGAGCATGGCAAGCCTAGATGGCCCATCCAGCAACCGGGTATCACCACACAGATAAAGCTGGTTCCCAAGTCAACCTGGCCATGGTCATGCTGCAATGCAGACCTGTCTGTCCTGTGTGAGGTCCTCAGTCGAATAATGTCATCCTCTATTTTAACAGAGGACCAGCAGCCTCGATGACATTTAAGCTTCACTATTTTTTACATGTCATCAACGGTCACAGACTACAGACAGCACTATCGCAAGAAACTTGCCAGTCTAAAACAAATTAGCCACCCACATGGGGAATAGAACCACGTCATGATGGTTACCTGTTCAGCTACTGTCTACTGTGGCATTAACCATTGCGCCACGTGGACAATTATGGTATGGTATAATAGGGTTTAATGTCCCATTCGACACACTATAGGTCTTCTTTCTTCTTTCTTTCTTTCTTCTCTTCGGGGCAGACAGCTGTTAAGCTGACTGGCGCTGAGGCCGCAGATCGGGCCCAATGCGCTGCCCCTGACTAACCAACTAGTATTTAGCTACTTATTGACTGCTTTTAACAGTTTTAAATTGTTTTACTACGTGTATGATTGCACTGTAATAATAATTATTATTATTGTATGTTGCTACAGCATAGCCATTCATCACAAGCAGCCATCTAACAGACTGACATAACAATAAATAACACGAGGAAACAACCTTGCATGCGTCGGCAATGGCGAAACCTCCACCAAGGAGCAGAATGACTCCCCACTGCATATCTCTGTGCACAGTCTTCCAATCAAGCAATGATGGAGCCGGGCCTGGTGGGTTTGGATCTGTAACATAAGCGACGAAATGCAACAGACCAATGCACTTAATTCATCTTTGTTACTAGCAGGACCGCCTATAGAGCACACTGCTGCTGTGCATTTACCCGGTGGACCAACAATGGGTTTCTCGCCCCACAGACGCAACACTAGGGTTCGAAGTGCCGGTAATTTACTCCGTAAGTTACGGTGACGTAACTTTGTTACATTAACAGTAATTTTCCATAAGAAATTTTTCAGTTATTTTTTGGGGTGTATGAAGCACAAAATCGACCGTAACTAGTGTTGCTGACAACACCGTCCAGTCTGGTAAACAGAGCCCAAATACCGGATGTTTATTTCTGTCTATCTCTAGTTCAGTGTTCGTCACGAATGTTAATAAAAGTAATATAAAGATCTGGTACTGTTGCTTCTATTACTATTACTTCTACTTTCTTTCTACTACTTAATACATGTGAGAAACTTAACAACATAACCAATCGACAACATTTTTCTATTAACTCGATAACAAGAGGCATATCTGCAAACTCACAAACGGCCTATCAGCAAACTTTACTGAAAATAGAGAATAGGCCTATCCAGTCCATAAGTACCATAATGGGGTAATTTACGTGGAAATTAGATTGTGAAATTAGCACTGTATTACCATGGTGAATTACAGGTAGTCTGGGGTCTATTATTTTCATGAATGCTAATCTGTGACTGCAGTACCAGTAAAGTAACATTGGCATGAGATTACCGGTAAATTTTGCACCCTATGCAACACAGTGCATCAATAAATGTGAAATTTAGCAAGGAAAGCAGACCCTTGCCAAACTTCATCACTATTGGTGCAGGGCATGCGTTTACAGCCACAAACTGTCAAAATTTGGAATTCTCCCCATAAATGTGCCCCTCATGGCTCTGCCAGGCTAGACTGGCAAGTAAAGGTACAATGTTCTCAACGTGGCCATTTGTTCATCTGTTATCAAACACGTGAACACAATATTTTGAAAACGAATGAACTGATTTTGATGCTAAACAGCATGTCGTCCAAGGGCAACGGCATGTGACAGTCAACTTTGAGGGTCATGAGGTCAAACGTCATACGTGGCCAAAGATAAATTTGGAGGCCTGGTGGACATCATCCAAAAGGTTAAATTACGGATGCTGATGTGAGAAGTGTGTTCGGCTAGAAAGCTGCAGTAAAGTGAGTATTGATTGACCTCCCTCGGCAACAATGGTCTCTGCTGAACCGTTTTCACACAGAACAGGGATACTGCAGTGCCTGCAGAAGAAAATAGCGACTTGCAGACACTGATCTGTGTCCGTGTGGCGAGACCCAGACGATGTCTCACATTGTTGAATCCTGTCCTCTGATAAAACTGAATGGCGGCTTATCCCAGCTGCACTCTGCAGATGAAGACGCTGTTTCCTGGCTGACCAATTATGGTGCATGACATGCATACAAGAAGAAGTATGGACTTAGAACTACATGAACACCGATGGCCGACTGCACCAAGCTCAGACAGAGATAGACTAGGGTATCTCTTTGCTTAACTGAAGCTTTTGCCAATTACAGAGCTTCAACGGTCACTGTCATGCCATAAAGTAAAGGCTAAGGCGTACGGAGTCCTCATTCTAATCCTACACACTGCACTGAATCATTCTAGCACATGCATATGTCACACCTGAGCGATTCCACAAGCATAAGTAGTTTGGCTTTCTTGCTGGTACGATGAACAAGAACATGCAGACAGTGACGGCGACGACAGAGTCCGTCACGTAGCTACAAAATGACATTAACTACAAACTGCATCCGCATAAAATGTCAGCAGTCGCGCTGAAACCGCACAATGCTCGACACTACTGTGTCTGCCGAGGACATTACGGTGTCTGTAAACAAGATTATTCAAAAAGTTGAGGATTAACTTTCATGAAATTCTTGCGAGAGTTTGGCCTTAAGACAAAAAACAATCAATCAGAGAATGATCTGAATGAATACTAAGTTAGGCTGTACTGTACTTGGCTATGCTAGTTAACATCAGTAAGCCTGTTACCCAACTAAAAGAAAACAAGGTGTGCGCATCCAACAATAGCATGCTATATGAGCTTTCCATCACAGCAAAATGAAAAATGAGTTACATATGATATCATCCAAGTGATGTCAACGGCTTTCCCCTGCTATGCTATTCATACTTCGTCAGGCTTTATATGGTGTAACCTAAGGCAAACGTGTTTATATTTGCAAAATCTATTATACGTATATCTGGAACCCATAATTTTTTTTTACTCAAACTGTCCATTTTAAACAATTTACTGGTAACGTATTACAGTCATTTGCCAAGGGGCAGCCCACCGGTGGTGTGCGGACTGCGGACCGGTCCGCTTGCGGATCGTGATCTGCAGATTTTTCTGCGGACGCGGATTATCCGCGGACCCGATGACTGGAACCGTTTGCGGACGCGGACCGTCCGCAGATCAAAACCACAATAGCCACACTTGCTGCTATATCACACCGGTCTAAGCACTGTATAATGTAGATGCAGTAAAGCATCTCGCTGAGCATGACATGCGAGCGAGTGAGCGGAGCTCTAGCGTGCGGCGTGGGGAGTGGTGGCTAATTTATGTCAGTTTCAGCATCGTGTTGATCATTATAAGTCAGTCAGCCACACCCCACCCTGCCGTTTCACCCCAAGCTTGAAGTGGCCCGCATGACTGAATTTCTGATGACAGTCACTGGTCAGTGCTCTGCTCATCAGTCAGCATCCTCAGCTGAGCTACTCGGCTGGCTGACTGGATGTGGCTGGCTGCTCCCATGAAGACCATAGTTCAGTCACGAGAGGCTGGACCGTTGGTTTTGGTAATATTATACTGAACAGTAACTGCATACTGTAAACAGTTACTGTAGCTACATTACTGAACTGCCACGTACACTACAGCAGACAAAATGAAACGTACGGCGCCGGAAACGGAAAGTGAAAAAGAAGTAGAGTAAAGCCCAGATAATCTAGCAGAATGTAGCGCGGCGTTACTTTTGATTTTTGCACTTTGTATGTTACATAAAACTCTGCACTTTGACTTTGCTCGTTTACATGTGTATTGCGTGCAGGACTTTGTATACCCGTAATCACAGTACAGTTGCGGACGCGGTCAATCCGCGGACTCGTAGTGGCAGTACACTTGCGGACGCGGACTGTCCGCAGATCCGATGCTCGCGGATGCGGATAATCCGCGGACGCCGATACGCTCAATCCGCACACCACTGCAGCCCACTCATGCTTTTGATAGCTTACAGACTCAGCTGACACCTGAACTCTCTCAAGTGCCTACTAGTTTAGTACTGTTCACACATTTTATCACAAACAGCTGGCTAATGTCATACAACAAATGTCTTCACTGTCTTCATGAACTTCACATTAAAATTTCTATTCATTACCTACCCTAACCTCAAAGGGCATTCAAGGTTGAAAATAATAGAGATGAAGTGGATAATTTTATTAATGCCATACACAACACTCTTTGTATACATAAATGCAAGATCAAAATGACCTATCTAGTATCTATATCACTCAAAGTCATCACAATTTTCCGTGGCCTGCAAAACTATCACACCGCGGAATTGACATCAAGCCACAGAATTCCTTGGTATTTGGCATAATTTGATGTTCAACTTCAGTTACATACGCTGCTGTACACTGCTGCCAGCATCAGTCAACAGTGAGTGATGACTGATCGCTCAGTCATCCAGTCATCTCCAGTCTATATAGTCATCTCCAGTCTGAGTCTCTAGCTGCAGCAGCAAGCCACTGACTGCCTGCCCCAGTGTCTCATCCAAAGTTACTGTCGACACGGCATTAGACTAGACCCGTCTGTACAGTGCCAGCTGTACTTTGGCCTGTCCTTGTCTGTCAACAGCTGTTGCTGCATGCTCAGTAACTGTATGCTGTGTAACCTGACATTTAGCACAAATACAGAAATGCATGACATTTCTTTCAAAGCTTGTTACAAACATACTAATGAGCAACATCAGTGCAAATAACATACTTGTTTGGCAGCAGATCTGCCCAGCCAGGAACAAACTGTGGTTGCTTCGTGATCCACAGCAGTGCCAGGGTCAGAAACAAGCCCATTACCCAGAGCTCCGGCCAACTGCACACAGAAACAGCAACTAGAACATGCCAATCGATAATGCAATCAATCTGTCACCACATAATCAAGCTCATCATCTCGGTAAACGCTCAACTAAGAGAGATCACTACGATCTCTTAAGAGTTCAACATCAAGTATCAGTTCAGCAGCCTCAGCCATGCTTCCAGTCCACTACACTGCGGACAAAAATGAAACTGAATAACAACAAAGTGGACCTACAAGACAACAGCTCAGTAGGCTTTTCCACTGGGCTACACTGCACACTGTCCCTGTGGCCATCGGGCCACGGAGGTCTGGGTTCATATCCTGGGCCTTGTGGCTTGCTGGTATATGTGGGCTAATCCGTGCATATTCACAGATGTATATATCTCGCGCAGGGACTATATCTCCACCTGTATTCTCTTAAATCTATGATAGGCTTCCAGAGCTGGGTTTAAGGGCACCCAGGCCTGTAGTGCAAGCCAGTGTTGGGATAACACATGAGACCAGTACTAAAAGCAGTGCACGGCCTCACAGAAATCCAACGTACAGGCCCAGCTCATAAAATAATAGGCACAAGGCCCTTCAATCTGCCCTCTTTCTCCCTTGCACACACTACACACATGCACTGCTGTCTACCAACAATAAGTGGTAGAAGCAGTGCACCACCGCCACCTGGATACACTCCCCACCCTTCCATCCCATTCTGGCAGGGCATGCACAAAGAGGCACTTGTAATTGGCCTCAGCACTAATTGTGGCACATCTAGGCTATGGTGGTCCAGATGGTATGGTAGCGCTATACAGTCAGCAAACTAGTCCAAACGACAACAAGCAGTCATGACGTGCAGAAATAACACATCACAATAACTAAAACTTATTTTGCACATACATACGTCATTGGACCAAGTTTTTCATATTCCCTGCGAAGCACAGCCGCTGCAGAGTGGGCATCTTCACCAGCCTGTTGCTTACCGAAAGCTTTCCTACACACAATTAATACAATAATACAATGTTCTGATTACTGCACAGCTCCAGTGTGGTTTTATTGGAAAATGGAACATATTAATTCTGTCTAAATGTTCATTAGCCTATTAGTTACAAATGCATAAAGGCAAGCATGACGCTCAATAAACACAAAACTTATGCACACTAAACGGCACTGGTATGCCACAGCTGAGGACTGATGTGATGATGGACAATTTTACCAATTGCCTATGACACCAGACCTCCATACAGAGGACCGACTGGCCAGCATAACAAGTGGGACTGGGATGGGAAGACAAGAGTTAAGCCAATGCTTGTAGGAGTTGTGCTTGTAACATAAAACTGCATTTTCCATTGCAAGAAATCTCGGTTTCGGATGATCTCAAAATTTATGTTCAAAATCACTTTTTTATCGCGTGTCAGCATATTTACACGCGATATTGATATAGCAAATCTGCCTGTCCGTCCGTCCGTCCATCACGTTAGTATTGTATGAAAACAGCTTAACATATAGGCAATCATTCTAGTTTTATCAGCATCAAACACTTTCGCTAAATTCCCATGGGGTCACCCTCTACGGGGTGCTAAATACAGGTGGGTTGTAAAATTTTGCGATATTTTGACCAATAAGTTACTATATCTAGCAAACGATACAAGACAGTGCCATAGTTACTATGGAAAGCTAATAGGAACTTGTATGCACTCTATCAAATGGTGCCATTTCCAATGACCTTGAATGCACCCTAACCCAGTTTTCAAGATCACACCATTCTTTGACGATCAATATCTCACAAACGGCTACAGATACCGCTATAGTTACTATAGAAGGCGAATGGGAAACTGAACCCAAGCGAATGGCACCAGTTTCGATGATCTTGAGTGACCTCTAAACCAGATTTCAAGGTCACAATATTATTCAACATCAAAGAACTCAAAAATGGTACAAGATGGAGCAGGAGCTATAGTTACAATCGTCGTCATCGTTTCTGGCATGCAACTCTTACGACTGCGTAGCGCCATACGTCGACATCATCGTCCACAGAGGGCGGTTCTGACCCAAATCTGCTGCTTCGGGGAGCGTAAGGTGGTGTTTCAGATCCTGTTGGACGGTGCTGAGCCACGTGATGCGGGGACCTAGCTGTCTTCTTCAGTCTGCCGGAGGGGAGGCTAACAGAATCCTCTTGGCATCTGCGTTGTCGTCCATGCGTATAATATGCCCAAATAGGGTAAGCCGGCGCGACTGGATTATAGCAGTGAGTTTGAGTTGCTTCGTTAGTCTCCGTACATCATCATTCAGTACAAATTGGTACCATTTGATGCCAAGCAGCATACGCAGACACCACTGGTCGAGTGCATCGATCTTGTGTGATCCGTCTTAGATATCGCCCAGCAGTCCGAACCATACAGGAATATTGGTAAGATGCACGTGTTGTACAGCTTCAACTTCGTTGAGATGGCGAGCCATGACCTCCAAATCTGATTTTCTAAACTCTGCATGGCAGCACGAGTGATGGCACTTCGGCGGCTGATGTCACAAGTGCTTCCAGTTGATGAGTGGATAAGAGAGCCAAGGTAGACAAATTCCTCGACTACCATGACGTCCTGGCCCTGAACCTTGATTGTTAATGGCATATCCTCTAGAGACCTGCACGGTAATGGGAACAATGGTAATACCGCGGTAACCGCGGATTTACCGCGGTAATTGAAGCAACTGCTGCGGTAATACCGCAGTAATGGTGACAGAGATTGCGGTAATACCGTGGGAATGGTTGCGTTTAAAACGGTATTACCGTGGTAGCGGAAACAGAATATTATAAAACGTGCACTTAGCGCTTGTGACTGCGAAATGCGGTGCGATTGGCTATAGTGCAGTGGAGTGTACCCGGTATACTTTTTGACAAAGTTTTACAAAAATGTGCAAGACAGAAAAGTGTTGCGGTAACGGATGGGGATGGAAGTCAAATGCTGCGGGAACGGATGGGGACGGAAACAATGTCTGATGGGGACGGATACAACTTCTGCGGTAACGGATGGGGATGGCTTGATTTTCCATTACCATGCAGGTCTCTAATATCCTCCCTGCAGCCCAAAGCTTGTCTTCTGCCAATTCACCTCAAACCCTTGGGATGCTGCTTCACTTGCAATTGTCTCCAATATGGGAACAAGAAGCTCTAGCAGTTCAGCGAGGAGAGAGACATCGTCAGCAAAATCCAGATCAGTGAAGGAGCTTTGGCCAAACTTCACACCAATCGAGCAAGATTCAACAGTCCTGTCTAGCAGCCAATCCATGCCTGTGGCAAATGAGTCTGGGGCCAGCACACAATGGCAGACCAATACATGGTCTATCAAACCACGCCATTTTCAATGAGCTTGAACGATCGTAAAACCCAGATTTCAAGGTCAGGCCATTCTTTGACGCTAAATATCTCCGAAATGGCTAAAGATACGGCCATAGTTACTATGGAAGGAGAACAGGAAACCAGACCCAAGCTTTCAAATGGTACCATTATCAATGACCTTGGGTGGCCTCTAACTCACATTTCAAGGTCACCATAATATTCAACATAACTCGACTAATAGTAAGTCGTGTATGATCTATCCAATGGTTCCGTTTCTAGTGACCTTGAGTGACCATTAACCTAGATTTCAAGGTCACGTGGTAATTAGGCCTAAATGCCCTCTACGTATTGTGTGCGCAGCTGATGCACGATCTGTTTGCGATAGCTAAGTTCTTGTAGACATCGTTTTTAGCAGAAAATTGCAGTTTCGGTTTCACTTTTAGAAACCATAACAGCCCGACACGTTAAACTAGCCTGTAGCAGTTACATCAGACATACAATTACAATGTTAGTTTGTCAGAAAAATGCAAGACTTCACTGACTTTGGACCGATGAATATCAAGACGAGACTCAGCCAACACAGCAGCAAAATGATGATCATGTGCGGAAACGAAAAGATGAAAAACGAGAAAAAGTCGATGCCAGTGTTAGATCCATACTTACTGCACAACAGTCACATTCCATGCATATATATATGTCACACTGGAAAATTATATAGTTGCACAACAAATGTAAATTTAACATGCCTGCACTTTCTTTCTGATCCACGATTCCGTGTTATCATATTATCACCAAGAATATTTTGGACAGCTTAGTTACAATACTACTACTGCTAGTACTATTACACCACCGAGGAGCAAGAAGGTGGATAATATTATGAACATTCAAGCAGGCAACATCAACTTACACGAAATTTTGTAAGCTACTGCAAATGAGATAAAAATGCTAATGTGTTACCTCTGGATCTATTTTAACCTCTACGTTGGGCTCCAATAATACACGAATCACACATAGCTGTTATAATCTAACATTTTTGACATCACAATACAACCGATGTGGTTCAACTTAATGCATTAATTGCACTGCCTACCTCTTAGTAAGCAAAATGTTGCATACAGAAGGCTCGTACTATTCACTACTCCAGCTACAAATGTCAGTGTAGCAACTCTTAACGGATATGCTCGACTGTTCATTAACTACCTAAGTAAATTACAAGCATTTCCGCAGCTTTGTCGTCCTATGAAACTAGCGAGAATTATCTAACAAGCTCTATCACAGCACAAACTACAGTTCAGTACTGACGAAGGAAAGCTACTACAAAACTTGGATTAAAATGCTGAAGACAAAACCAGAACGTAACGAACTTACGTTTCTGCCTGGCCTTTGAGAACAATGTTAGGCCCACTACCAATCAGCGTTCCAGTACCACCAATACTGGCAGCATATGACACAGAGATCTTCAGAGCACAAGCAAATAGGCGGAATTCATCATCCTCCTTGGCATATTGAGCGGTCCACTGTGACTCGTCCATTTCCTTCAGCGGTGCAGTCTCATCTTTGCTGCCAAACAAAAAAAATACATTTTATCAACAAGATATTAATCTAAAAATATTCAGTACAGCGAATAAGCCAAAGTGAAAGAAATACACACAACTACAGAGAGAAGATGACTATGACTTAATTGTAAAGGTGTTAGATGCCCACCAATATTTTCGTTGTATAATTTAATTAACGTCGGCTGGCTATAATTACAATGTGTATTAATATACATATCTCCTTTAATTGCTGGCACTAATAGGAAGGCCTATTTGTTGCATGCTAGCTTTGCGTTGAAGGACAGTCACTGCCCGTGATCATCCATT
>Ga0209149_1001372_pt1 | contig 12197 bp, 9 predicted proteins | sample WorMetTyACAVOLI2_FD_187423 | JGI IMG/M metagenome (GOLD analysis project Ga0209149, IMG submission 187423) | Marine gutless worms symbiont microbial communities from Max Planck institute for Marine Microbiology, Germany - Olavius algarvensis... ... | reverse complement strand
AAATGGTCTCGTAACTTCTTCGTATATTTCTCGTATAAAGTTTTGTAAATTTGGCGAACATCGTAAAATCTTCGTAAGTGGTAACTTCCTCGTAAAATCCTCGTAACAATCTTTGTAAATCGGGGCCCAGGTCATTTCAGAGACGATCTGTCCAGCCAATCACTTGGCTGACACCAGCAAAACAAATATAACTACAACCAATGACAACACGGCCAAAGCTGGCGGAGAAAACAGGCATACCGCGTGATACTCCAGCCCGTATCCGTGGTCTCGTAGTGTGGTGATGATGCCTGGCCGAATGGACTAGATAGCGGAGATCAGCGCCGACTTACGGGAAGCGCGGTATCACGTTCGCACGTAGAACTGCAAGTGTGAACGTCAACCATGTCTACGTGCGTATGTGTAGTTTCACGTTCGCACGTGGAGTTTAAAAAAAACTCGCGGGATGACCGTTACGGGCCACCGTAGGCGTGCTCGCGACGAAGCGCTATACAAATGGCCGCGTTTACTATACTTTACAAAAACCGTAAACAACGAATACTAAAAATTTTCAACATGTACGGCGTTGTACGCAAAACTAAACCCAACGAAACTGAAGCCTGATTCAGGTCGTTCTCTACGCCATCCAGCCACGAAACACATCGGGACTATTCTACACCTTCCGGGAACCGTACAGGGCTCCGCATCCATACAGACTGAGAATTTGTGACCTGCAGATTTGGCACCATGAGGACTAAACGTACCGGTATTAAAAGCTAAATCCCAAATGAACTGTCAAAGTTTAGATGCCCACACACACACACACAAGATCTCGGGTCACATAATGCACAAGCAGCACAGATCACGTCGTTCAACGCAATGACAACTTGACAAGTCAGTGCAAGCGAACAGTGTTCACGACTCGTGCACGACAACAACAGATGCAGCATTAGTTTGCTGTAGCTACACATGTATGCAGTCATATCGCCCGGAGTATAGTCGACCGATGACATTTTCTACATCAGCTGCATATTAATTTCTAGCATCAAGAACTCGTTCTTATATAAATGCAAAAGCTGTTTGCATTGAAATGCATTCTCGTTATATCACGAATAGGAAAACAACCACACCTGTTATCAAAGTCAAGAACACGTGTACCTAAAATATACAAGAAGCTCAGCTGTCGCAGAGAGACCGCATGATGATTAGTATCATTAAATACTCCACTAATTCACACAAGGTCATTCAAAATGGTACCATTTGAAAGCTTGGGTACGGTTTCCTATTCACATTCCACAGTAACTATGGCCTTATCTTCTATTATTTCCGAGATAAAGTGAGATATTGGTCAAAAATCGCAATTTTTTTCATACCCCTGCATTCAACACCTCCATTATGGGGCACCCCGTTGGAAAATTGCCATAATGTTTGGTACTGCAATAATCAGAGTGGTGTGGCTACCTGACAGTGGTATGGTAGAGTTTAACGTCCCACTCGACACATTATAGGTCATTCTGGAGACGATTTTACGGGTCACATGACCCAACAGTGAAAAACTATGATGATATGTTGAGCTCTTTCGACACAATACCGGACCGGCGTGTGACCGACAGACGGACGGACATCTTGCCATAGCATAGTCTGCGCTTATTCAGAGCCAGTGGCGTATTCAGGGAACGATAGTGCGACCGCCCCCCTTTGGTCTGACCATGAATTTTTGGATAAATTTTGTACCGTTTTCGTAAGCTTTGTTTCACGGCTGAACCATAAAATCCGTGTCCGAAAGCTTCTGGTAACTGTCCATGTTTTCTGCCTGTTAGAAACTGTGGCATAATGCACCCAAACTTATCATTTTGGGGACATTCTGGAAAGGGGCCCAGCCCCCTCCAACAAACCCCACTCGCCTCGACGCCTACTGCACCTCGCCACTCTTGCTGAAATCCTAAATACGCCACTGCGCAGAGCATGTTGAGGTAAAATCGGGTACGACTGTCATCATCAAAGTTGCAGATAGACGGTAACAGCTCTAGGACCAAATGACCTCCGGCAAGGTGGCGTCACCTGCAACGAGGCGAGATCTTACTCATTTGCTATAACCACTCGTTTACACCTGGAATTACATCGATGGGGTCATGCAAGGTCACAAAAAGCGCGGGAAACCGTTGCCCGCCATGCGCTCGCCCCGTGTAGGTGGCCAGGACCAGAGATTATATAGGCCGTATAATCTCTGGCCAGGACATGAGTCGGCGCCCGGGCCTAGCCTGACTGCAGACGCTGACATAAACAGACGCAGCCGTTAACAGAGCTCCGCTGCACGGCCTGTTTGAGTAAGCTCTGCTGGATTGTCGACAGACTGGGCCTGACTGGCGGCAAAAACGACCGTGGCGGTAAAACGATGCCACGCAGTGCACACACGAAGTTCAGATACGAGGGGTCATTCCATTTCAAATCAACCAGGACTGTACACCACACCATCTCAGATTCCAGTGGTAATTTTTTCCTGGGTACTGTGGGTAGTACATGAAGAGTTGTGATTACTGTATTTTTTCAGATATTTTTTTCTTAAAAAATTGACCGAGATATAAATTTTTAAAGATTCCTTTATTAACTGTGTGTTCGTGGCATTTTACTGAGATGTCTAGTTTGAAGTTTAACAACTTTTGAACACAGTGAGCTAGAAGGCTAATTTTTTTTCGCTTAGACAACTTTCTCTGTTCTATCTGAAAATGCAAAAGTCACTGTGGTGTAGGCCATACTTCTCTTACCAGAAAATGGTAAATTTGGCATATTGGCTAATTTGGACCGTAGTTTAGGCTGTCAGAAAATGAAATGCTATAAGTGTTAACTATTACTTTTGCCCCTGTGCTACCAAGTCAAGATAATACTTTAAATAACTGCTAAGTGTATAGCTTCAGTTGCAACCATTTAGCAGCAGTGAACCAAGGAACTTGGCCAGTTAGGCCATCCGTGGGTGTACTGCGGGGGTCGTATGACCATGTCCGCAGTAAATATTGTTCAATATTTTGTTAATTTCCTCAAGAACACTGTTTCCTTGAAAAATGGTGAAAGTGTCATTTTGGTGTCTCAATTATTTATACCAGTAATGGATGGCTGAATTTCAGCATTTATGAGGTTGTCGCGAGTTCTCAGACTCTTCCTTCACTTCCTCTAGATGTCAGCATGGGTGCTTAGAAAACGGGTAGAGATAAAGCGTCCAGACTAACCTTCTCCAGAAACGAGTTGCACCATTTTGTGAACGTTTTCTTCTGTACGTGGACGCGCTCCTGCTGCAGGACCTGGATGCGTTCCTGCTCGTACTTGGCGGCGCTGTCTTTTATCTCCACTCTCTCATCGTTGTCCGGTGATTCCCTGTATGTATCCGGCGACGTTCGATACATTTCCGCTTTCTATCCTCTACTTCGTTGCCGTCAGCAATATCTAGAATATCAGGACCTGTAGACTGCTGTTTAGATAATATACACTGCTACGTATCCAATAAGTTCATCAGTTTTTTCCAAATATCTGAAAAACAACAACAGAAAATGCCATTAACAAGTACATTTCAGTAAAATTATGCTGTCTATAGTATTGCAAAACAGCTCGGAATGTATGGTGTGAAAGCCCTTCCTGGTCAACGGTTCAGAAGTTGCTACATATATCACATACAGGGTGGCACAAAAACGTGGAGCCACTTTTCCGACTGTTCACGTCTAAAACGCCTAAATCAAATTTCATGAATTCTGCTGTCTGAAAATACGTAAAATGGGCCTAGCTCCTTATTTATGCATTTATTGTTTGGCCGTGCCGAGTGATACAAAGCAACAAGGGCTTACAAAAGATGCCAGCAATCGAAAAGTGGCCGCAGTTGCGGACCATCCTGTATAGCTAAAGGCTGCCATGGAGTCTAGACATGTATACAGGACTACACGACCTCACATACAGCTGATTACACAGCTGCTGCAGTGTATAGCTGGATACGTGTGCAATTCGTGCATATATCTAAGTACGCAGCGATTTATCAGCTGTACTACTGTATCTATGGCATGCTGGTATACTGGTACGACCACGGCACATTAGCCTCTCAATACTAGATACTTCTATTTTATCTATAGCCTGTCTAACAGAATCAGCACAGAACAACTGGCAATAGTACAGTACGGTTTAATGTCCCACTGGTGACATTATAGGTCAGGAGCCACATTGTGGCTTGGCGTCAAACCGGTAGCGACAAACTGACAAACTACCGAGTGCGTACTGTCCTCCCCCGACGTACGTCGACCTCTTGAAAAGTAAGTAAGTAAGTAACAATGTACTGATTAAGGTGACACTATCACGTCAAAGACATTGCAGGGGCACCGTACAAAATTAAAAAGAAAAGCAAACAAAAACAAGAAGCTCAGCTGTCGCAGAGACAGCGCGACGCTTCGTGTCATTGGCGTGTGTTAGTCCCTATTAGTATTTCAGGTCTGTACGTCGTACCGATTCTGAGATATTCAGCGACCAAAAAAACGGCGTGTCCTTTAAACTGGGGGTAATGGTCGTTCAAGGTCATTGAAAATATCGCCGTCCGATAGATCATATACGACTTTCTATTGGTCGGCCATTGTAAAAATAGTTGTATGTTGTATCATTTTCAAGTCATATGACGTTCAATCATCGTGACTTTGAAAAGGTCACTGAAGGTCATTTAAACTGGTACCATTCGAAAGCTTGGGTGCGGTTTTCCATTTGCCTTCAATAGTAACTCTGGCTCTATCTTGCATTAGTTCCGAGATAAAGCCGGATATTGGTCGAAAATCGTGATTTTTTCATACCCCCTTGCATTTGACGCCCCTGTTAGAAAGGGTCCCCGTCGTAATATTGCCATCCCGTTTGGTATAGGAAAACTAGGATGGTAGGGCTACCCGACAGTAAAAAAATAGGATATGTATGACCGTTTAGACTCAATACCGGCGTGTGACAGACGGACAGACAGACAGACAGACATCTTGCGACAGCATAGTCCGCCCTATGCATACGCGTCGCGCGGTAACGACAGAATCGCCGACAGTCAGTAGTCGCGGGCAGACTACAGTTATACTGTGCAGTACAATCACGATCGCCTAATCATTGTCAAACGACGACCGGAAAAATACTCTTCAGCTCGCGACGGAACGTCGTCAGCGACGGTGCCTGACAGACGACGGCAGGCTGTTCCACGCACGTGCCGAAACGAAGCAACTGGGAAGGCACGGTCACCGAGTGTTGAACGTCTGGTGGACGGTACCACCAGCATGGCTGAATCAGCAGAGCGCAGACGACGTCGAGTGTCGACGTTAGATGTCCGGAGCAGGCTCTCAGCACGGTACGCCGGCGCTGTTCCATCAAGTCTCAGAAGAGCGTTGACGCTCATCAACACCATGCAGCCCCGCACAGCTAATGTTTGTGTTCGACTCCGTACACGTAAGCTTAGCTTACACGATGACCGATAACAGCATCGGACAACGACAAAGCTGCTACTCCAGACCCACGTAAACAACGAGACTAACAGCTTGTGTTTAGGCAACACGACGCACGCGACAGAAAGACTGTGCTTCAAAGACCATATGCATACCTATCCCTACACAGTCCACATGTTGCAGGGTAAACATGCAAGCACGCGTCACGTCGGCCCTGCCTGCTGCAGACTGCATGCTGCGGTAATTGATATTAGTATATATGGGATCACAGGTTGCTTGGACTGCTGTAACGCTGCAGCTGCAGTACGGGAAGACGGCTTGCGGCGCATGCGTCTGTAACTCTGTACCAGTTTAGCTAACACCCCGTCCCCGCTCACCGTCTCGCCAGCCGACCAGACTGTACTTTGTAAGACCGGCAGAGACTGGTCAAACCTCCAATCATTAGTATAAGATTTCGGATTCAATTTTGCGGGTCAGAGTGAGTCGCGTTTTCAAAATTTAACTCACTTGAGATATTTCTGAGTTACTTCTTCACGTTAAGTTGGAAAAATAAAATAATTTTCAACCTTCTTAATGTTGTTCAACTCATAAATAAACGAGACGGACGTTAACTGTAACACGTGTTCAAAACTGAACGACCTACGGACTACGCGGCTTACTAAACAGTGTATAACTGTATCTGTCAGTACATATGTGAGCTATTTAAGCAATCAACCGATTACCACCGAACGAAACTTTGAATAACCGCGTGAAGCATTGTTTTATGAATAACTTTAGACTTGTCGAAATTTGTAGTCACTTCACTTGGGGACAAAACTTGCGACTCGCTTCAATGTTCACGCAGCAGCGAGCGAGATTTATTTTCCTCTGGCGACCAGTCCACTTACATTCGGCAACTCCCACGTCTAATCAGGTGACCCAACCAACAGTGTAATAGCACTGAAGTACAACGGTCGATGCTGTGTCAGTTTATGCAATCTATTGGCTCATTTACTAAGGAAATGGTTTGCACCCAATACAGTGCACTGCAACAACCTGCATTCAACAGAAAACTATCACCCTGATGGTCGACACGATAGGTGTGCAATCTCACAGTGGCTCATCATTGGTCTACGAATGCAAAAAAGATATTCATTTTTCAGTAAAAAAAACTCGTAAATTGTACCAAATTTTATTCCGCAAATGAATTGTGCCTTTTATGGAATGAATTTTAAATTGTACTAAAAATATGTCTTGCTGTTAGTTATGTATCTGAATTTCAGTACCTTTTAGCCACTTCACTCACTCAACAAGCTAGTGCGGCCTGAATGGCTGACGGGAAGCCCCCACGTCCTGCAGCAGTACGCACTGGCGACAGACGAACAAACACAAGGAAATCGCCATTGCGTAAAGCCTCCTCTTTGCGGCGGGGGGCTAATAATTTTAATTATTGAGAATTGACTTGAAACCCGGATCCTGAAACATCCAAACAGAATCAACAACTATAGCCAAAGCCACTCCATTACATTCTATGCCTTTGTAAGACAGCGCCGTGTCACAAAGCGTTCCACACAATACGCGATGGCGATCGTATTTTGCGACATACATGTATGCCCGCCGCCAGCAAGTATACCGTGTGCTATATGAATGCAGCAACTGTGCGCATACGAAACGCTGCTGTGGTGAGTGCAATGCACTTCATCAATGAACCATATCAACCGTCAGATATGACAGAGGTATGGCATTGCTAACTCAAAACATACTAAGCGCTGCCCAGTGTTCACTGTGGACGGGATTACCATCAGCTGCTGAACGGCTATCCAAATTATCCAGTAGAAGCTAAAAGCTGCCGGTATGCAAACTGCACCGTAACTAATGATTCCAATCGCTTTAGGCTACATAGTACATGTACATACTACAGAGCAGCGAACAGCTGGCAGGACAAACCCCCCAGGTTGCAACACCCTCTTTTCTGCTGCGTAGGACAGAATCCGATAGCAATTATTTTGTAAACTGGCACTAACCCGGACTCCTCCTGACCCTATCCGACCCACGTACGGCAGCAAAAAGGCATTATGACGTGGGGGGGGGGTTGTCCGGGACGGGGTTGCTCGGTCTCCGTAAGTGAGAATCATAGAAAAACTGTAGAAGTAGCGATGTGAAAAAAGTTGTGTGGTCAGACACATTAATCACAAGTCTATACTATGAGCTGCGCTGGCTGCAAGCCAGGTGCGGAGCTAAAAATGGTAGTCACTCACTGGGTGCTAGGAAAAGACTGGATGCATTTCTTAGTGAATGGCACTAACGTCAAGCCCCTAGGTCACAACAAATAGCTCTGCTGTTGCAAAGAGGCCGCGCGATGCTTCGTGTCTGTCAGTAGTTAGCTTCAGTAGTACAAAACGTCGAGCACAGTCTTTAAAATCACTGCGTACAATCAAATGCTGTTCTGTTGTTTCGGGGGTAAGGTTGAGACTTCTTGTCATAAACATGTCGTCGTCGTGTCCTGCCATCAAACAAACACCGCCAGTTACTACCAGCGATAAATGTCAAATTGCCGGACCGTGGTCCAGCGGCGCCGTGTTGATAACACCTGGCCGGTCGCAGCTTTGACAGCATGCAGTGCAGCCAGACATAGGCTCAGAATCGCGATTTATGCCTACCCTACCTGCATTCGACGCCCCCGCTAGGGGGGAGTTCCCCATCGGAACATTGCCATGCCATTTGGTGTAGTAAACTTGAATGGCTTGGCTACCCGACGGTGAAAAAATTTTGAAGATATGTTTATTCGTTTTGAACTTTTGACAGAATTCACGTATACGTGGCGGACAGACAGACAGACGGCGGACGGACACACAGACACCGCACGACGACATAGGCCGTGCTTGCATAGCATCGCGCGGCAATAAAATGAATAACAGCATGCAGTTCCTTACAGCAAGCTGTTAATGGCAATCTTACATCGTCATTGGCCAACTGCGTTGCGCATTGGTCAAAATGGCACCAATGCGCCCTACGTATATACTAAGCTAGCAATCCTATAAGGATGAACTCGAGCACGCAGTGTTTACACTACAGTCTGTGACTGACAGACTGACAGTAGCGAGAAGCGTAGGCGACTATGACGCACAGGCGGCTGAGAGACGGCTATGGCTCAGTCTACCAGCCCGCATCGACGGCACTTAGTACACCACTCACCTGCCAGGCTGCCACCAGTGCGCTAGAGAAGCGCCGCACACGTATCGCTATATAAATATCGAGATTTATCGCGGTATTAGTCTATAACTTAATACACCTCATACATAATCTGATGACAGTGGCGTATTGGGGGGGGGGGGGGGGGGCGATTGTGCAACGCCCCCCACTTGGTCTGACAATTAATTTTTGGATAATTTAGCGTTTTTCCTTCTTGTAAGTTTCGTTTGGCGACTGAATAATAACATCCATGTCCCATGGCTTCTAGTGACTGTCCGTGTTTTCTGTCGGTTAAAAACTGCATCAAAATGCACCCAAACTTATCAACTTGGGGACAAAACTATTTTTTTTCCGGGGAGGGGGCCCAGCCACCTCCAACGCCCCACCCCACCACCTCGACGCCTCGCCCCTCTTTACCGAAATTCAAATACGCCATTGTCTGATGATAATCAGTTACAGTTTTGGACAGACCAGGATCAGATAATGACACTGACAGTATAATGAAAGTACCATTGCCACCTCAATTGTTCACTCAAACTCGATTATTGTAACTCACTCTACTTTAACCTTCCAAAGTTTCAGCTAAATCGCCTTCAACTAGTCCAGAACCCTCTTGCCCGTGCTGTTGTCAAAGCCCCTAAGTTTTCTCACGCTACCCCTATCCTTAACTCTTTACACTGGTTAAAAATCAACGAACGTATAAACTACAGTCTCCTTTCTCTCACATATAAAATTCTCACTACCACTCAGCCTTCTTCAGCTTATCGCTGTTCAGCCCCTCGCAATACTCGTTCTTTTTCTACTGTCACCAGTTAACTAAAGCAATGAACTCAGAAAAACGTGAAATGGTGGTGGAATCCATGGCATCACTGAAAGAACAGGTATTTTGAATGACGGTAAATTATATAGATGGGTGTTGTTGGTTCCGTGCCTCACTACGTCTAACAGCTCACTACCCATCCCGAGTCCCGACTACTGGGGTGGTCTATTCCAGTTGGTATGACTCAGCGGCTGGCTCATTCCCGCCTAGTACACTGTTCGCTGTCAAGCTGGCAATCTGCCGCCCTCAGAATCTGAGATTCAGCAGTTGCAGTACGTGACGCTAATCCATCATCATTATCGTCATTTCCAGACAAACGAAACGTAACAGTCTGCACTCTGCGTTATCACACTTGATTAACAGGCAGCTAGAATATCCTCTCCAACTAAGACGGGTTGGAAATATGGTACCGTAGCAAGCAGTCTTACTCAACGTAAATTAACAGGGTGACTGGACCTCTTGTCCGAGTGTTGATACAGAGTTCAAAGTATGTACCGCTGTACCGGTATTGAAATTAATAGCAGACAACCCATTAACCATGTTAAAAACTTCTGTGAAGTGAGATCTCAGTCAGTCTTCTGTGTTCTGAGGACCATAGTCCATAAGTAAGTAAATAAGTCTGGATATTTATATCCAGCGCCAGAATCATGAAAACGTCTCAATAGTGCCGGGCAGTCGCGAACAGGTGCGTCTTCAGTGCCCGCTTGAAGGCGCTCTCCGACAGGTCGACAGGTCCGGTGACGGTAGTGGTGGTGGCAGACGGTTCCATGTGGCTGCCAGGCTGGTCCGATGACAGCGGGGAAACTTCGCTGTCCAGTTGCAGTCCGGGCGCATGGAACCAGCAGAGTGCCAGTCGCTGCAGATCGCAGATGCTGACGACCTGAGATGGCAGTAGCGGGTACGCAGAGGTCGCTGAGATCAGTTGGAGCTACACCATAAACTAACAAAACTAGTTGTAGTACCGGTAAGTCCCTCTTGTCATGTAGATGTCAGAGGGCTGGAACCATTCTAGTAAATCATCTCTGAACGGTTTCAGTTAAATATGTCTTTGCAGTAGTGAGGAGTCCATGCTGAAATAAATACTCCAAATAAGGTCGTAACCAGTGATTTGTAAAGGCAGAGTATAACATAAGTAATAATAATAATAATAAGCACGACAATGTTTATGGTGCTGTCATCATGGCAGAGCCATTGCGAGAGTTCACCCGGTTCATTTGATGAATGTAGAATGGCGCCAAGCCAGTATATCTAGATAGTTCGACTGATGAGTCACAACAATCGTTCTTGATCTCACGCTTCACAATCACAACATGCTAACTGACACTGCTGAGAAACCTTCAAGTCACTGGCAATTAAAACGCACAAGTCCTTTTCTTGGGGTATGTCAGCCGAGGCAGCTGCTGCCAAAAATACACTGCCGATAACTGGCAGCCCATTGAGCTCTGCAAACTGACACTTTACTGTAATGCTGCAGCCGCTGTCGGTAGCCACTAGCTACTCGACTCCATGAACTAGCAAATCGAGAACATGACAAATGGCACTGTTTACAATGCAAGTAACTGTAAGTGAGGACACAATTATCAGTAACTTACAATTATTAGTCTAAACATATAACAAGTAGCTCTGCTGTCGCAAAGAGGCCGTGCAATGCTTCCTGTCTGTCAGTAGTTAGCTTCAACAGTACAAAACGTCGAGTAGAGTCTATCAGTGTTAAGTTACGCTAGGTTACAGATTTATCACTGTGTGCAGTTAAATGTGCTTCAAATTAAATGCGCTGTTCAGTCGCGAAATGTCTTTGGCGTGACGTTGAGGCTTCTTGTCATAAACATTTTGTCGTCCTTTCCCGCCACCGATATGTGTCACAACTTGTGAGATGGTGGCCGTGGTCCACCGTCGACCGTGTTGCAGCGTTAAGAGCAGGCAGTGAAGCCAGATATAGGCTCAGAATCGCGATTTCTGCCTACCCCATTTGACATAGACAGACACCGCACGACGACATAGGCCGCGCTTGCATAGCATCACGCGGCAAAAACATACCACAAGCAACATAATCATCTACGTGTATGGGTGGGGCCATATTAGAAAGCAGCAACTCAGTGTCTCTTGCTACCACTTTTAATTCCAGACACTGCTGCCAAACTCATTCGGCAGCGGTCAGTCAGATTGCCCAGCATACGACAGGCACTGAAATAATTCCAGCAGCCGCTGCCAGCCCTGACACTTCTTCTTTCAGAGTGTACTCCACTGGAGCATTGCTGTGTCCACAATATGTCGCCATTTGTCTCGAGCAGTGGCCTTTGCCCTTACACAACCTTGGTTTACCTCCTCCAGCTAGTGGTTATTCACGCAGGAATTCAGACTTGTTCTTTACACGTACATGACAATGTAAAATATAAACGTAAAACAAGCCCTTTGCATTTACTCACACTGAACATCATTTGTCATTTCTCTAACCATGCAATAAATTTAACCAGGTCTTCTTGGAATCTTTCCGTGTCATCTTCTTTCTTTATTCAACAAAAAAGTTTAGTATTGTCTGCAAACTTCACAATTCATTTTTAATACCGGATCATTAATGTACATAAAGAAAAGCAGTGGTCACAAAACTGAGCACTGCAATACTATGCTCCAATATCCACTATCAACTCGTCCTTTTAGCCAACTGGTGACAGAAGTTTTACTGTTGCAGGACCGCGTCTGTGGAACAGTTTGCCGGCCACTCTTCGACAGATTACCAACTATGGACAGTTTAAGCGACATCTGAAGTCATATTTATTTAGGGCCTAGAA
>Ga0209149_1001371_pt1 | contig 12204 bp, 7 predicted proteins | sample WorMetTyACAVOLI2_FD_187423 | JGI IMG/M metagenome (GOLD analysis project Ga0209149, IMG submission 187423) | Marine gutless worms symbiont microbial communities from Max Planck institute for Marine Microbiology, Germany - Olavius algarvensis... ... | reverse complement strand
AATGTGCGGAATTTTGTTGCAGTCGGCTCATGGGTTTCGATTCTGTGAGGGGTCAAAATTCGCCATCTCCCATTGACTTGGCTGGTCGCCGTTAACACAGTGCTGGCGCTACCGCGCAGCCTGTGAAAATATCCTCGATAAATCTTAAGAAAACTTACGAAAAATTTAAGGGTTTCTTAAGAAGTTATAAAAATGAAAATTTAGCGTGTTGTTAATGTAAACAATAACAACAACGACATTTATTTACACATTTTATGAAGTTGCCAGCAAGTGTGTAACGGACAGACAGACAGACAGACAGCGTGTCTAACCACGTGTTTAACAATTTTATTGTTGAGAAATTGTTCAAATTGTCAAAAAAACCTCCTATGAATAACTTATGAAAAACTTAGGAAAAGGTGGTAAAAAAACTTAGGAAATATTTACAACGGACTTGAGAAAATCTTGACATGTTTCGAAAATCGGACCCTAGGATGACTTGTATGTCTTATTTGCATTGTTAATGTTATTGTTGATGTATATTTCAATGCTGTAGATGAAGACTCAAGTTCTGGATGCACATCTGGGTTCGGTAAGTTTTTTTTACGTGTATATAATTGGCGGAACCTTCAGAGTCCAAAGTAGGCCAATGTAACAGTAAGTGATTGTGAGTAATGATGATGTATGACTGGGAGGCAGAGATTTGGAGATTTTTTGGTTGCCTCTAAAATGCTACGATTGAAGCATCACTTGTTTTGGAGACCTTGTCTGTATGCAGTTGTAACTCACTTTTCACTTTAATGCCACCTAGTCTAATCTTCCCAAGCCGTTACATAATAAGCACCTTTGATGACATCTTAAACGTAAGCCTTGTAAGGGTGTTAGTTTCTGTTTTTGATATACAGTTTCTTGTTGAGATTGTATATTTGATATATTCAGGTGAACAGTTTAATGCACCATCTCATTAACAGATACCTGCAAAGGTCCTTTGGCAGTTTGACGTCATCTTATGTCAGTGAGAGAGCTCATCCCTTTGTGACGCTTTGAGCCGGCAACGCTGAACCCTAATTAAGCTAGCATACAACCTACGTCGTCCCGTAGGCCGGCTCCGTTAACAGCTGGAGCTTTTAACCGACTATAGGCCAGTACACCAGCAGTCTGGTCACAGGGACTACGCAGGACTCGTCGTCGTTACTCAGTGGTGGCCATAACCATAGTTAGTTCTCATTTTGCTTACCCACAGAGGGTTGGCCAGGCTGAGTTGGTCTTGGTGGTTGGTTAAAGAGCCGAGATGGTGTAACTGCGAGCCATCCAGTATTAACCAGACTCGACGTAGAATAACTGTGTTATCACATTGTCACTATGCCAAACTGTAACCTCTGTTAAAGAGAAGCCTTTTTAGTAGTAATGGTAGTTGTAGCAGTAGTAGTAGTAGTGACAGTTGTAGGAGCAACGTTGGATGTTGTTGAGCCAATAACTGTGTAGACGGTGTGTGTACGAGCGGCAATTCATTCACAATCGACTCACCAGAGCTGTGTTCTCTCGGACCTCATGTCACGCTAATTACACTCAATACTGCAGGTCTGTGAATGCTTACACTTCCGTCTGCATAAAGTCACTGCCTCTGTGACTGTGTACATTGAGAAAATATATTGTGATAGCTGTAGTGCAGATCAGCTAGCCTAACCTTAACCGTAATCGTAATGCTGAACCGAGCCGTAGCAATTGGCGATTCTCCCATTTGGTTTAATTTTGTACGATGCCCCTACGATGTCTTTGACGTGATAGTGTCACCTTAATCAGTACATTGTTACTTACTTACTTACTTACAAGCCCAGAAGCTCTCTGTAACAGCAGAACTTGCCTAATCCTAGTGCTGATTTACCTCTATAAATATTTCTGTTCATGAAACATGCAGTTTCCACAACAACGCAACGTATGCAATGTAAGCGCTTGCGTAAACTGGTGCACACAAATGCACAGCACAAAAATTAGAACATTGTTCCAACTTTGAGTTGCATTGCATAATACATACATTGAATGTGGTTGGTTGCATTGCGTTTTGTTGCGTATTGCTTTGCATTACGTAAAATTTACGTAAGGCATTGCATTGCATGTTTGTGGAAACCAGCCTTTAATACTAATATTAATTAGGTCCTCATCAAATCCAGAATTAGGTGAGTATGAAGGAAGTGTAGATTCTTGGCCTCACCTTCTTCATGTTTCTTTGACCCTAACCCTAGGTCTCTGAAGGTGATATATATAGGAGTACTGGATTAATGTTCCCGGGAGTCCTGGTACCGGCTTACCCGGGTTGTCCTGGATCTTCTTCTGCTTCTCGTATGCGTGTCATTAACCATAATTGGTCAGCCAAGAATCAGCGTCTTCATCCGCAGAGTGTGGCCGAGATAAGCCGCCATTCAGTTTTGTCAGGGGGCAGGATTCGACAATGTGAGACATCGTCTGGGTCTCGCCACAAGGACACAGATCAGAGTCTGTAAGTCGCCATTTCCTTCTGCAGGCACCACAGTGTCCCTGTTCCATGTGAAAACGGTTCAGCAGAGACCACTGTTACCGAGGGAGGTCGAAACCCAGTTGCCGGATTGTGGGGTTGCACACTAGGTGAGAATTGACCACCTGAGCCGACTTCCAGTTATGCCTCCATCGACTTTTGATGTCAACTGGTTGCAAGTCCAGCCACAGCGATTCCTGGATAAAAGGCCATTAACCAGTTGTTGTGTAATAATAATACTTAGTTATTAATCATACATATTTAAGAGAGTTATATCATGCTGATGAACCTGTGCTAACAGCCACTATTTGGAGTTGTTGTTTGAACATCACTGCAATGCTGTATATTTCTGTGTCTCGTGTTGCAGATGATTATCCGAACGGATGTTGGTTAGGAAATGAAGAAATTCTCGATCAGCGGGTCCGTGTTCCGATATCACAGAGGTAACACACAGCAAAGACAGTTTCTGAAAAATGACATGTAAAGTTCGCATATTAGTTCTTTTTTTCCTGCTTATTTTGTTTTATTTCTTACTCATTTTCTAAATATTGTATTGTTTGTAAAGAATTGCTCCTAAAAATTGTTCGTATGTTGCCTGTGGATGATTATAATTATAATCTTTGTTGCCAGATTGTGTCCCACTGACTGTTGTTCAATGTGTCCATCCTTTGCTGCAATAACTGAAGCCAGTCGTTTCCAAAGCTGTCTGGTGTCCCGCTTAATCATATCCATCAGGTGTAAAGATGTTAATCTATGACGTCATGAATGATGTCGCAATGAATGTTTAACATGAACAGTGTTGCAAAGTATATTTATTCTTTATCTTCTCTTCTTTGTCTTTTCACGTGCATGTAACTAAGTTTCTAATTGTGATTGTGATTCTCCGGATCATTGCTACGTTCTACAAGAATGAAATGATCTGAAACAACACCACCTTACACTCCCTGAAGCAGCAGATTTGGCTCAGAACCGCCCTCTGTGGAGGATGATGTCGACGCATGGGGCTACGCAATCTTAGAGTTGCATGCCAGAAACGACGACGACTGCTTGCTATTGGTGGGCAGGTGCTTATTTTAAGCACATCATTCTGTGGGTCTGTCCATCCCCGAAATTTACTTACAGACCATAATGTTCCGATGTTAGGCTGGGTATACCAGTTGTGCCGCACACTGCAGATGTTATATGTTGGCTTTGTTTTCAGTGATCTGCTTCACATCGAATCCAACAGCCGAACTCCCGAGAAGATGGCGCTAGCGTTGCTCGACTATCTGTTTGACCGCGACACTCAGGCCTGCTCCAACCTCAGCGGACTTGGTCGGCACGGCAAGAAGAAACTAGACCCGCTGTTTATTTATGGCATGAGATGTGAGTGATTATTGATATGTCGCTGATTTCTATTGTCGTAGCCAAGTGCATTTTACTCATTGTATACTTGCTGCGTTTTGTCGGCATTTTATTAAAGAATTATGATGATGATGATTATGATTTACACTGTGGCTGAAAATTTTAGTTTTTTGAAGTTCTTTCAACTGACTAATTTTTCCAGTGAATTTTTAAGCCGTCTGTACAAAGAAAATTGTTTGAAGAAAATGTTTTAGTTACGTTCAATTAATGAGTTAAAACATTTTAATTGGTAACTGCTAGAATTATACTATCTAAATTTTTCTCAACTCTTCATCTCAATTCTTACCTGTTTGTCGACGTAGACCTTTGATGTCATGTTGCCGTGGAAGCCTGACAATTTATTTCATTGTACAGTTGCTGTCAATGAGTGTCGTATGTTTATAGGTGCGACGAGTAAGACCCCGCCTCTAGCATAAATTTAACGGGGCCACGGGGGTAAAGTTTTTCATAGAGGAAGAAACATCTGCGACACCCGTGGTCCGGGTAGCCGGAGGCGTGTCTTTTACTTTTTTTGCTATGTGAGAATTCTACGGAAAGTAAAAGACAACTTTCTCACAATTTCTTGTAGAAGCCTCGTTGCCATGGCACCGTGTCAACAGTAATGTTCGTAAACAAACATGAGACACGTCTTTTACTTTTATTTCTGCGAGAATAAATAGTAAAATACAACTCATTCATATCAGTACTGAGTTTATACAAAAAGTTTCCATCACCTCTGACGCCACGTTGTGGGTGGAGCTAGCAAACTGTAGACATGCAAATTTTTGCTCGCCAGTTCTACGAGTTGCTAGCATAGAATCCACGAGAATCTCGTAGAAAAAAAGTAAAAGACACGCCTCGGAACACATGCAGCAGCATGAGTTAGACGAAACAAACGATCAAACAGGTAAACAGAAGGATATTGCAATCACTTAAAGCCCACACTTTTGTGGCAGCGTGCCATACATTGTTTGCTATGTGTACCTGAAATGTGCGAGATAATAAGCTTGGTGAAATGGTGGAGGTTGTTTGAGTAATGCATTCAGCACTCTCTCTCTCTCTCTTATCAGTAGCTACATGTACTGAACATGTGCAAATCATCAATGGTATTACGATCAACAAGTGGTAATAGCACATACTAGCACGCAGCTCTTACATTCCCTTTCGGTGGCTACAGTACCTTCAAACCTAAATTGGGACACACCCATGACCACAAAGTGACCTTGTGAGATTACCATGCCAAGTTTGGTAGTTAAATGCCAAGCACTTTGGGAGTGATAGTAATTCCTATGAAGCCTAACACTTTAACACTATGAAAATAGTTAGATATTTATATAACTGTATTCATATACAGCCAATTTAATGGCCTTTTTCAAATTTGCATAATTTCGTTGTTCAACATGCTGTCTACAGTCCCTCCGTTACATACTTGATGGCAACTTCATAAATTGCGTAAATAAACATCGTCTTTTACATTAACTACACGCTAAATTTTCACTTTTGTAACTTCTTAAGACAGCATTTAGCTATTCTTCAGTTATTCTTAAGATCTTCCTTAGATTTTTATTGAAAATTGGAATTTCTTAAGTTTGTCTGAAGTTTTTTCTGAGGTGAACGTAAGTATGCAAAGTTCGTAAGATGTTTCGAAAATCCGGCTTCACACGGACATGTCCCCTGATTAACCAGGAGAAAAGGAGGCAGGACAGGTGTCAGACAGGCAGGTCAGGTGTCAGCAGAAATGAGAAGATTTTATTTATGGCAGTGGACACACTGACTGCTGAGTGTAACTGTAATTGTGCAGGTCATCTGGTACACCGGTTCGGCATAACGGAACGAGATTGGCATCGGATCAAGTTGAACATCGACTCCAAGTGTCGGACGGCGTTCCGTCGCAAGATACGAGGACAGCCACTCACGGTGAAAGCATTCCGTGGAAAGGCAGCATCGACGTATGTCCACCTTGGTCAACCGCTGCACGTCGACAGCGATGAAGACACAAAATCTATGCATGGGACGGCCGACTCTGTGTTACAGATTAATGAAGTATGTTCTGCTGCCATGGCTTGAAGCTTCAGTCTTAAAGTACATGGAACAAGAGGTCAAAGTAATCTGACAAAAAGCGCCTCATGGGGGGCCCATTCTCCGGTTAGGGGTCACCCCAGGGGGTTGAAATGTGTACCATTGAATTCCTGGGGTAGGGTTTCCTATTAGTGTTCCATAGTAACTATAGGCCTAGGATGCACCGTTTGGCCACAGTGCACGCGCGTGACAACCAACCAACGACGTCACGACACAGCCTATCTCAATAAGCGCCTCTTTTACTAAAGTAAAGTGAGGCTCTTAAAAACTGCACACAGTCAGTATAAAGTTGTATGAGCCAAACCTCTTAACCAGCAAAAATTAAAATGTTTATAAATTATAAGCGTGAAAATAGGCCAGCACTGTCACATTTAAATCTATGAGAAACTGCCAGCTTTGAATGCCTAAGCCTCCACGTTGTGACATATGATATGTGATGTTGGTCTGGAGAAAGGAGTATATTAACAGAACTGTCTCTGTGCTACAGTATTATGTCTCATTATGTTTACATAAATTTTCCACACACTTATCACTAAGACTGTGTGCCATGAACAGATGATTTCCTTTTCCCACCTCACTTATTTAGTGCCGCTACACTGCCTTGGGAAACAGTTGAAACCTAAATATGATGAATTTAGCCTTAAATTGTTGATTTCCCTTTCCTACTATAGTATGATATTAAATGTAAAACCATTATTTTACTTACTTATTATTCAGCTTACAGTTTAGAAAAGAATATTTAGGACATCATTCTGACCCCCAAAAGGCACATCCTTGCATGAAACGACACATTTTAAACCATCATTGGACATGCAGTGCGACCTGTACGCTTGGCAAAGAATACAAAAAAGAAAAAGGACACCCAGACTGTGTCATTTCAGGTGTGGTGGATGTGCGTCTGCTTTTAACGGTCTTACTTTGAATGTACAGGGAGGTGACATGACGCAAACTGTTCAGCTGCTTTCAAACAACCAGTTTCAGGTGATAGCTGCAACACCGGAGCAGGTCGCCAGGCTAAAACCACGAATACAGCTTGTACAGGATGGGCAGTACATTGTAAGTTTGCTATTTGTTTGCCTTTTAATCCTTCTGACCCGTGAGAAATTTGTTTTCAAAAGGTTGTAACACCGTGTACGATGATACAGTTATTTTTGTGTAGTAGGCCTATTAATAAGTTAGATTTTAAGAAAGTTAATGTCAGTTTTGTGTTATGTGAGCGTATTTGATTTGAAAACATTAACATTTGTGCATATTTAGCTGACATAAACACTGCTTATTGGGTTTCAATTTTCTTGTGCCGCCGCTTTGACCGTAGTGACGTCAGATCCAACGAAAACTGATATCTAGAAGAGTGGGCGTCCGTATAATGTCTATATATCTAGTGGTCTGTGTGGGATACATCCGCTTACTGTAGTGTGTATATGTGTGTGCCATGACAGTCAGGACTGAGTCTTGGAGCTGCTGACGGCCTCGTTCAGGGTGTTGCGTTGTCGACCGATGACAATGTCAGCATCGTGACAACAGAGAACGGAGATATGATTCAGATCATGCCAGACACCGATGTCAGCGACACTATAGGCCAAGAGACTTCCGATCCACAGTCCGTCGTCTGACACAGCTGGTGACTCGGATGGGCCTCGGGGTTGGGCAGTTCGAGAGAGAGAGTATTTTGGTGGACTGCCCCCGTTTGTGTTAGTCAGTACAGGTCCCACGGGTCTTGAAAAGTCCTGAATTTTGAGTTTTCAAAATTCAGGACCTGAAAAGTCCTGAAATTGGACAGTGGTCTATGGTGTCTGCATTATTGTATTTGTGTGTTATCTATGGTAGCCATATTTGTTTATTTTCAAAGTTGTGATGTGATTTTAGCGAAATAAAAATGCCAGGGCAGTGCGTATTTAACGTCATTGGTTAGAGGATGAGCAGTATGGACGATGGTTGACATCAGTTAGTGATAAGAACAAGGCATGCTGTAAACTATGCCTGAAAGATATAGCCATTGGTAACATGGGCGAATCAGCCTTGAAAAGGCATGCAGCCGGTGCGAAACATAAAGATTTGACCAAATTACTTGAAAATGATCCTAAGATATACGAGTTTATCAAACAAGGATAAGAACTCTACTTCTGCTTCTTCGACACAGGCTGTTAGTGGAAGATCAGCATCAGTTGGAATTGCGCAAATCTGCTGATGACTATGCTGACAAGGCAGAAAAGTAGCATGATCTTACCTACATAGCCAAGTCGAACAGTTTGAGGTGGGCAGCGAAAGACAAAGATGCTGAACTTAAATCCGTCCGTGATCAGTTGGAGGCAGCTTGCCTACAACTCCAGAACTTTAAACTTGGTCGCTGGCTTTTACTTTACTGAACCACAGACGTGAACATGATAGCACTAAGTTCTGAATTCTTTGTGGAGATGAGTATTGCAAATTTGCTTGAGTGTACCATCAGTGTTCGATTTGCCAGGGGGGGGTTAATCCCCCTCCCACTGGATGAGCATGACCTCCTCACTGGTGGCCGAGAACTTTGGTCTGGGGGTCGTCTTCAAACCCCCAGACCAGTTCCAGCAGGAGCAACACCCATATGAAATGCGGGTAATTTGCATTCCCGTTGAGAGCGACCTATATGACTACGACCCATCGGCGCCAACTGAGGCTGGAGGCCGTCATTCTTCAAAGAAGCCAGTTGTAGACGATTCAGTGATATGGCAAGCGGAATTGGTTTTTATTCACAATTGCCGTAGGCAATTGAAATTGCTGATATCGCTAATTCGAATTACTGATATCGGCAATTCGAGTTACTGATATCTGCAATTCGAATTACTGATATCGGCATTCCACTGAATTGCCGATATCGCTAATTCGAATAGCTGATATCACTAATTCAAATTGTTGATATCGGAGCCGATTTGGTTTTTATTCACAATTACTGATATCAGCAATTGTGATTGTGAATAAAAAGCAATTTGGCTTGCCATAGAGTGATGTCTTGCATCGATCCCTGCTGTTTGCACTGTTTATAGAGCAGCTGTGGACGTTAGTTATTGATTTATGTGTAACTTTGTGCTCAGTTTTTTGTGCATCTTATTTTGCGATATTGAATACCCATTTACGTTAAGTGAGTCAAGTTGGTAGATTGTCAGATTGCCCCACAGTCGATATGTGAATGTGATGTTAATACCTTTTTCTGTTCTGTTCATCACGGTCTTGTTCAGTGTTCATGTAGGCCTACCTGTCGGCTGTCGCCCATTGTGCTTATTTACATTATGTTAGCGCTCATATTCCTGAAGATATACCCGTATATATCGGTCTTAGTCCATTGGCATTAATTGAGCATTAAGAATTTGTAATGCTGTTAAGAAATGTCTACCATGCAAGAAAAATGACGTTATTCTCTTGAAATTATGTACATGGTCGTAGTTTACAAATAAAATAGGTCATGATTTTCTGCTGTTTAAAGGTCCGAAAAAGTCATGCATTTTGATTATGTCATTATAATTGAAATTGCTGATATCGCTAATTCGAATTACTGATATCGGCAATTCTAGTTACTGATATCGGCAATGACAGGAAGACAGTGTGATGTGAATAGCTCTTCATTGATTAATATGACATAAGTTGACCAATTTAGAACATTTACTAATTACTTTTGGTAGAGACAGACTAAATTGGCTTAGAACCAGCTGCATGGTTTTCATGACTACAGACTCGCTGCCGCCCCTACACCAATTACACTGGCTGAAAGTTACATGGCGGATAGATTACGTAGCTGGCCGTTCTGGTTTACAAATTTCTTCATGGGCTGTCAACGTCATACCTCATTGACGAACTTCATCATCCAGCAGAGTCTTTTTTTCGAAGGTTCCGCTTCGTCTTATGAACTGTCTGTTCCTCGTACCCGACTCTCTACCTACAATGACCGAGCTTTTCCAGTCACCGCTGTACGGATCTGGAACAGTAAGTCTTCTGCAGCATATCACATATGCTGCGTCACTTCCCGTCTTCTGCTCTCAATTGAAGACATACTTCTTCGAACTCTGTTACCCATAATTACTGTTGTCGTGCCCGTGAAATGACACTGTCATTTATGGATACGTTAATTACTCTTGCTTCCTTACTTACTTATGGTTGCGTGGCATAGTGGTAGAACGTCGGTCTGACAGGCGAACTAGAACTGTCCGTTTACATAGATTTTTTGGCACACTTATTAGTTAGACTATAGGCTATCGACAAGTTTTTAGTTTCCCATCTTACCTATTTAATGCAGCTACTTTACTTTGGGAAATTGTTAAATAAATCGTTGAGACCTTTTATCACGAATTTAGCCTTAAACTGTTGATTTTGCCAATATCAACTGCAAAGCTGTCACCATATGTTACTTACTAATTACTCAACTTACGGTTTATAACGGAACAATAGCAAGATTTATTGCAGACGATAAGATTGGTTATCAGCGAGTGAGATGGGAGATATGATTGGGTTCAGACAATAGCTGAGCACGACGTGGAATGCGCTACCTGCACCACTACGCAACGAACTGTTTGTCATGTCATTTCGTCGCCAGCTGAAGACTGAACTATACATTAAAGCATATTATTCACACTAGCACGCTCGTGACTGTCTTCACTGTAAGAGTGGGCGAACATAACTTTATCGTGCTTACTTACTTACGAACCAGTAGAGGGCTTGATCTGTCACTCCGTCAACGTGTGCTGGAGGCGGCTGATCATGATTTTCTGATCTATGCACTCAAATGTAGCCGAATGCTCGAGAGCAACGAGGATGGTGAGCATCGAGCTGATCGGTGCCTTTTTGGCTTGTCCTCCTGACTGAGCACAAGGACGTCCTCCGCTGCCACGCGACGAACGCCGTCTACCGCTGCCTGGTTGCCAGACAATTGTACCAGTCTTCTTTCTCTTACCTACAAAGTCCTTACAACCAGTCAACCTAGCTATCTCCACAGCCTCATCTCTCTTCAACCCCCTCGCAGTACTCGCTCCTTCTGTGTTTGTTACCCTTTCTCGCCCACCAACCATCTCCTCAGTCCTCACTGAAAATCACTGATCGCTCATTCAGATATGCATCGCCACTCTGATCATCCATCACTCCTTCATTTTTTCACACTCAAGGCTCAAAACTTAGGCCTACCTTTTCAAGAAATCCTTCCCACCTTAACTTCTCTTCTTTACTCATTGGACTGCCTTCATAATCATTGGGACTGGACCGGACTTATCACGCATTCACGCTCATCAGTTTATTATTAGTTTTTTCTTTTATATTTTTTGTTCGTTCCGCGTGGTAGACTTAGCTGGCTATCCGTCAGCTTTTCACTGCACGTTAAATACACACTATCGTATCGTATCGTATGCATTACGTTAGTTTCATCAATGTGCCTAAAATAATGTTTTTATTAAAATGTGTTTTCTGTGTGTTCGCCATTCTATTGTGTAGTGTGCATTCGATACGACTTGTAGCCATAATGACGTCACTAAAGCAAAAACTGGTTAAATAAAATGTGGAAGTCAAATCGCTGCTTAAGAGGCTAGCAGAAATCACAGAAAGTGACTGAGGCATTATTTTAATATGCACGAGTTCGTTAAGCAAGAAACTTAGCTATCGCTAACAGATCGCTGGTAAGCTGCGCACACAAAGTAATACACTGTAACAGTGAATTTCCAACAACTGTGGCGTGTTTATGGACACCATGTGTAATTCCCCACCGCAACCATGTTACAGGGAGAAAGTTTTCCACGGGGGAAGAAACACGTGGGACATATTCCGCTGTGTCCGCTCCGCTCAGCATACAATACTGTGTTTCAAGATTGAGATACGATACTATTATTATTATTATTATACGATACGATAGTGTGTATTTAACGTGCAGTAAAAAGCTGACGGGCAGCCAGCTTAGTCTATACCACACGGAATAAACAAAAAATTAAAATGTGAAACTAAAAATAAAATGATGAGCGTGATAGGCCCGGTCCAGTCCAGAGGACGATAAGGATAGAGAAGAGCTACACATTAGAAATGCATTGAAGAGCTGCGGCTATCCAAAGTGTATTTTCGACAAAGTAAAGCACGACCAATGTCAGAAAAGGAAAAAGACAATGGACACAAAGAAAAGAAACAAGTCAGCACAGGAGAGAAAAGGATTAGCAGTCATCCCATATGTAGAAGGGTTATCTGAGACTGCTGAGAGGATATTCCGTAAATATGGAATAAATACGGCCATGAAGCCCTACAGGACACTG
>Ga0209149_1001370_pt1 | contig 12207 bp, 10 predicted proteins | sample WorMetTyACAVOLI2_FD_187423 | JGI IMG/M metagenome (GOLD analysis project Ga0209149, IMG submission 187423) | Marine gutless worms symbiont microbial communities from Max Planck institute for Marine Microbiology, Germany - Olavius algarvensis... ... | reverse complement strand
TTTTCTCGGTCACGCGCCCAGGTCGAACCGTCGCACCGATTCTTACGCTGAATGGCTCAAATGACGTGTTTCCGCCCAAGGAAGTGCCTTTTGGGGGTCTGGACGATGGGTGACGTCATATGAGGAAAATATTCCCCCAAAAACTCCCCAAAAAGGGGCGTGAATAGGCAGTTTCAAGCCAAAACGCCAAAATTTTTACATCGCAATAACTCCGGAACTATTAATCCGACTAACTAGCGATTTGAGGTCGGAATTCAGACCACGGAAGGCACTTCGTGGGTGGTCCGCCATTGCCCCAAAGCAAACAAAACATGGCTGACGGCCGCCATCTTGAAAATCGATATGACGTCATATTTCAGCGGCATGTTCCGATTTGGACGAAAATCGGCAGCCGGATGCAGAATGGCACGCCGATTACGGCTAAATGGTCAAGATCGAAACCGGAAGTAGAATTCCAATATGGCGGACGTTTGTATTTCGAAACCGGAAGTAGTTATATCTCAGTCACCAATTGAGATATCTCGACGAAAATTGGTTTGCTGATAGATTTCGACCTTCTGAAGGCAGTGACATCAACAAATACGAAACCGGAAGTAGTATTTAGCGGTGGGGGCCGCCATCTTGAGAAATGGATTTGACGACATATTGCCGCAATGGGTGTTCCGATTTGGACGACATTCGGCTCTCTGATGCAGAAAAACATGCAGATTACGGCGAACTGGTCGAGATCGAAACCAGAAGTAGAATTCCAATATGGCGGAGGTTTGTATTTCGAAAACGGAAATAGTTATATCTCAGCCGCCAATTGAGATATCTCGACGAAATTTGGTTTGCTGATAGATTTTGATCTTCTGACGGCAGCGACATCAACAAATACGAAACCGGAAGTAGTATTTAGCGGTCGCGGCCGCCATCTTGAGAAATGGATTTGACGACATATTGCCGCAGTGGGTGTTCCGATTTGGACGACATTCGGCTCCCTGATGCAGAAAAACATGCAGATTACGGCGAACTGGTCGAGATCGAAACCAAAAGTAGAATTCCAATATGGCGGAGGTTTGTATTTCGAAAACGGAAATAGTTATATCTCAGCCGCCAATTGAGATATCTCGACGAAATTTGGTTTGCTGATAGACTTTGATCTTCTGATGGCAGCGACATCAACAAATACGAAACCGGAAGTAGTATTTAGCGGTCGAGGCCGCCATCTTGAGAAATGGATATGTCGGCATATTTCAGCAGTGGGTGCTCCAATTTTGACGAAATTCGGTAGCCTGATGCAGAAAAACATGCAGATTACGGCGAACTGGTCGATATCGAAACCGGAAGTAGAATTCCAATATGGCGTACGTTTGTATTTCGAAACCGAAAGTAGTTATATCTCAGCCGCCAATAGAGATATCTGGACAAAATTTGGATTGCTGATAGATTTTGACCTTCTGAAGGCAGTGACATGAAAAAACACGAAACCGGAAGTAGTATTTAGCGGTCGCGGCCACCATATTCAGAAATGGATATGACGTCATATTTCCGCAGTGGGTGCTCCGATTTGGACGAAATTCGGTAGCCTGGTGCACAATAACATGCAGATTACGGTGAACTGGTCCAGATCAAAAGCGGAAGTAGAATGCCAATATGGCGGACGTTTGTATTTCGTAACCGGAATTAGTTATATCTCAGCCGCCAATGGAGATATCTTGACGAAATTTGGTTTGCTTATAGACTTTGACCTTCTGAAGGCAGAGACATCAACAAATACGAAACCGGAAGTAGTAATTAGCGGTCACGGCCGCCATGTTGAGAAATGGATATGACGTCATATTTCCGCAGTGGGTGATCCGATTTGGACAAAATTCGGTAGGATGATGCACAATAACATGCAGATTACGCCAAACTGGTCGAGATCGAAACCGGAAGTAAAATTCCAATATAACGGACGTTTGTATTTCGAAACCGGAAGTAGTTATATCTTAGCCGCCATTTGAGATATCTCGACAAAATTTGTTTTGCTAATAGACTTTGACCTTCTGAAGGCAGTGACATCAACTGATCCAAAATCGGAAGTAGTATTCAGCTGTCGCGGCCGCCATCTTGATAAAGCGATATGACGTTATATTTCCGCAGTGGCTGTTCCGATTTAGACGAAATTCGGTAGGATGGTGCACAGTAACATGCAGATTACGCCGAACTGGTCGAGATCGAAATCAGAAGTAAAATTCCAATATGGCGGAGACGTTTGTATTTCGAAACCGGAAGTAGTTATATCTTAACCGCCAATTGAGATATCTCGACAAAATTTGGTTTGCTAATAGACTTTGACCTTCTGAAGGCAGTGACATCAACTGATACAAAACCGGAAGTAGTATTCAGCTGTCGCGGCCGCCATCTTGATAAAACGATATGACGTTATATTTCTGCAGTGGCTGCTCCGATTTAGACGAAATTCGGTAGGCTGATGCAGAATAAAATGTAGATTACGGGAACATGGTCGAGATCGTAACCGAAAGTAGAATTTCAATATGGTAGACGTTTGTTTTCCCAAACAAGAAGTCGTTATATCTCAGCCACAAATTTATATATGTTGACCATTGAGGTCGACGAAATTTGGTTTGTTGACAAATTTTGACCTTTCGAAGGCAAGGACATCAACAAATACGAAAAATCGATAAGACGTCATATTTCCGTAGTAGTTGTAAACCCTAAATGACATGACAATAATGGCCACAAGGTCAAAATTGAAACTGAATAATCTGAGGGACTGAAAACAAGAAATTTTTCATTGGACGTACGGGCGTGTAAACCCGGATGTTGTTCCTATGTAAGAGGCTGTTTTGGCCGGAGGTGAACAACTGTATACCGGAAATTTACTAACTGCGGGTACTGGCACACTATACGCACAGCTAGCCAGACGAATTTACAGCCTTGCCGTAGAAATGACCGATACAGCATTTAGCTAAAAGTATACGTGTAATGTAAATTTAGTAGAAAAACTGCAAATATAAATGTTTAAAAAACTGTTGTTTTATAACAATGTGTTTTATAACAATGTGTATTATATCCAGGGCGCTTGAGGTGATGAAAATATATTTGCTGTTTTATATGTGTCACATTGCTATGGGCCTTACACATTGTTATAAAACAGCAGTTTTTAAACATTTATATGCATTTACCACCATCAGTAATGGTCGAACATTGTATACAAAAAGTACGAAAACAACAATACCTCGTCGGCTGTCGCCGTGGCGAGGTAACAATATAGTAATGTGCTATTCAACACGATCTATCCGTAACCATAATGTACATGGTGGGCCAAAACGGGATTGTTTTTGAGAGCAGCTAACTTTGCAACGACTAAGGATAGAAAGGCGCGTAATATTTCAAAATTTTCAGAATTTTGTCTATAATGAAATGCGTACTATGCATGTCAGTGCATTTAAATATTCTTTGCCTAAACTCCCAAAAGAAGCGTCATTGCGCAAAACAGAGAGCGTAAAATCAAAGATGGCGGATTCTAGGTTACCTTCATCGACATGTGACGTATACAGTAGAAATTACATGCTGCGAGAAACTCTGCTGCACAAATTAATCATGCAAGTTAGTGTGCAGACTTGAATAAAAATACAGGGTGGGCCGAAACACCGGACTGTTTTTGAGATCAGATAACTTTGCAACGACTAATGATAGAAAGGCGTGTAATATGTCAAAATTTTCAGAATTTTGTCTGTCAATCAATCAATCAATCAATCAATCAATCAATCAATCAATCAATGGGATTTGTAAAGCGCCCCTTACAAAGTTGGACAGCGACGCTGAGCAAAAGTAGAATGAGATGCATAATTTGCATGTCAGTGCGATCAAATATTCTTTGCCTAATTTGCGTAAATCGTCAACACCCCCAAAATTGCATTAAATTTGACAATGACGCATGAATTTTGCTCAGTTGTTATTACCTCCGACAAAGGAGGAGGTACATGTTTTTGCCCGTGTTTGTCTGTCTGTCTGTCTGTCTGTGTGTTAGCAAGATTACTCAAAACGTGTGCATAAATTTGGATGAAATGTTGCGGGTCGACAGATGTCGGGACATGGACGAACTGATTTACCTTTGAGCCCGATCCGGATCATATCTGGATACCAGAACCGGACAGCTTTCTCCGATATCGCATAGGCTACGGAACTTTGCAGCCTTGCCTAAGGCTGCCAGCGAGCTGCGCTGCTACGAGGAATTTTACGTCGGAAAAATCCCACGTATACGTATTGGCAGCGCGCCGCTAGAGCGAGCCGTGGTTTTAAAATGGTTTTATTCACTGAGCCGTCGGGAGACCTTTGTCGGAGGTAAATGCGCTCTACCGAGTGCCCTTCTAGTTCGAAATGCAATTAAACAAGGACGATCTCTAACGCATAATGGTTAGTCCAAACATGACCACGTACCTTTGCCGTTTGTCTTTATGACCATCGTCAGTCGTTTTGGCAGCTGGTCAATTGCTTGGTTCATCAGTGTGTCTTTGCTTAGCAGAACTTGCTTCAGCTGATCAGTGTCTGAAATTTTGTGACGATACACCTTCCGCTTCTCACACTGAATAATCCATGTAATTTAGATATGGACTGTTCATTGTATTTCGAATGAAAATTGAGAAAAACTCATGCGTCATTGTCAAATTCAATGCAATTTTGAGGAAATTGACGATGTATGCAAGTTAGGCAAAGAATATTTAATCGCACTGACATGCAAATTATGCATTTCATTCTACTTATGTCCAGCGCCGCTGTCCAACTCTGTAAGGGGTGCTTTACAAATCCCATTGATTGATTGATTGATTGACAGACAAAATTTTGAAAATTTTAACATTTTACACGCATTTCTATCATTAGTCGTTGCAAAGTTATCTGATCTCAAAAACAGTCCGGTGTTTCGGCCCACCCTGTATTTTTATTCAAGTCTGCACACTAACTTGCATGATTAATTCGTGCAGCAGAATTTCTCGCAGCATGTAATTTCTACTGTATACGTCACATGTCGATGAAGGTAACCTAGAATCCGCCATCTTTGATTTTACGCACTCTGTTTTGCGCAATGACGCTTCCTTTGTGAAATTTGGAGTTTCTGTGCCTACTTTTTTATGCCTCCGCGAGTCAAGAATTTTCACCTCTCGATCCGTTTGTTCATCTGCCCATTATTTCTTTACCAAACTGCTGAACACGATATTTCGAAAATGAATGTACCGATTTCAATGCAAATTGGCACAAGTGATCCGCGGGGCAAGGATATGAAACGGCCAACTTTGGGGGTTTAGAAGTCAAAGGTCAAGGTCACAGGAGTGCAATGGCCGCGTTGCCTATGTAGTGATAGGATATTATTATGGACTTTATATTCGATCCAGTCTACTACAGAGCGTTAACCAGCTGGAGCGTTAATAGTTAATCAAGCTCACACTACAGAAAAATAGTCGACTTTTATCGCACTTAATCATTTAGTAACGGTGAAACGTGCACGACAATAATAAAAGTGCTAATATATATTGCTGCTTTCTAATTAATGAAATAATAATAAGGCCTTTTTTATCATAAAAAAGAACCCCGAACAGTTAATTGTCGAACACACACACACACACACACACACACACAACTTTATTCACCAGTTGTCTACGTTCCGGCGGCAATTCTGATGTTATCGAACGACGGAAAGCTAGATCAAGCGGAGTGACGTTCCTGGTCGACAGTTGACTGTACTCGGCCGACGGTAGATAGTTGCCCCACGTGACGGCTGCTCTCGTCAGCAAAGATGTTTTAGATGCAAATCTCTTTGATTTTACACTCTCTGCTTTGTGCAATAAAAAGTTAAGTGTATTTATATAGTGTTCATTTTTGTATTACACGCAAGGCGCTCAGGCATAGATCACACAGTTTTACCTGCAATTACACCAATGCCTGCCTTTACATCGTAAGCGTTCACCAGATGGAGCCTCCCCAGACTGAGATTGCGCATATTTAATCGCAGCCTACTACAATGACGCTTCCTTTGTGAAATTTGGAGTTTTTGTGCCTACTTTTTATGCCTCCGCGAGTCAAGAATTTTCACCTCTCGATCCGTTTGTTCATCTGCCCATTATTCGTTTACCAAACTTCTGAACACGATATTTCGAAAATGAATGTACTGATTTCAATGCAAATTGGCACAAGTGATCCGCGGGGCAAGGATATGAAACGGCCAACTTTGGGGGTTTAGAAGTCAAAGGTCAAGGTCACACAAGGTCAGGTCGTCTGACCATAGATACAAGATTTAGAGGCATGGCGGTGGCATCATTCTCGACCCCCGGGTCGAGTAGGTTTTTATGCGCTCAGGTAAACTACAGCGCGACTAGGCGGCGTGTCAGTCTGTCTGTCTTTCCGTCCCTCAAACGCTGCTTATGTGTCAAAACGAAAGATCGTAAGATTACGCGGTTTTCATTGTCGGGTAGTCCCGAAGACTCTAGCTATTTGAGACCAACTTTCTTACTGCCACGGAAATCCCTTGCGAGGGCTTCATCAATTTTTCATCATCAATTTATTTGCTTCAGATGAGACAGGAGTGAGTAAAACGGCGAAAAAAATAGCGCTGCGACCAATAAATCGTTACATCTCGGAAACGATAGAAGACAGGCATATAGTTACAATGGAAGACTAATAGGAAGTCGCATATGGGCTTACGATTGGTGTAAATTTTTGCATTGCGACGCTGTGCATAGCGAGGTCTATGCTGTCGTGCCGCGCGGTGTCCGTTTGTCTGTCCGTCACGTTCATATATTGTATCGAAATAGGTAAACATATACCGGTAATCAAACTTTTTCATCTTCTGCTGGTATAGCTTCACCATTCTATTTTTTCCGTACGATAAACTTAGCGAAACTCATACAGGTTTCCCCTTAATGGGGTCATGTAATGCAGGCGGAGTACAAAAATCTTGGTTTTCGACCAGCTGAGCTTCTTGTCTACTAGTTTATTCGAATTAGCCTAGAAGAATGTTTCGTTGTAACAAAACCATCTGCTTCCACGAACATGTGGAACATAGACATGGGAGCTCGCCGAATTTACGTCGACTTACCGCCAGAAAAATAAATCTCGCTCGCCGCGCGTGAAAATTCAAGTGAGTCGCAAGTCTTTTACTCATGTAAAGTGACTACAGATATTGGAAAGTCGTAAACTATTCATATAGGCCTAAAGCAATGCATTATGCGGTTATTAAAAGTTTTTTTCGGTGTACGTAACAACTCGCTTAATTGTCTAAACAGCTCGTCCAGACAGTATTTATATAGTAAGTAGCACAGTTCAGTCACATAAGTGAGTCGAAATAATTCGGCCTATGTAAGTTTAAAATTATTTTTTTCTTACTTAGCTGAATAGTAGGCCTAAGTCGATAGTTGAATTTTGAAAACATGAACAAGAAGTTATATTGCGATTTATCGAATAAACTGACTTTTTTGTGATTTTCAAGGTGGCACGTTTTTATGGCCCACAGTGTAAAAAATATGGCGCGTTACGCGGTTTCTCTGTGACAGCTGAGCCGAGATGAGTTGATGCTAGAACTATCAGTAAGCGGCTCTATATCAATTCCACAATATTGACGTCAATGTCATTTCTGTTCGCCAGAGGCCGCCAATGTGTTTCTTATCTTGCAAATGCAGATTTGGCAAAGACAGCTAGGAACCATTGGGCTACATCTGTGTGAATTTTAAGAAACAAATAGCTATAATTAAAAAATATGTCATGTATATGACAGCAATGATAGACACTAGAACTTTGATCGATAATTGTTTTGAAATGTTATAAATGGTTATCATAATGACACAAATTTTGCCCAATAGGCTAATGTGGGAACACGGTGTAGGTGTGTAGTTTAACGTTTACTGTACCGTAACATTACTGTAAACCTCGCATCGAAGAAAAATGCTCGAATTTTAGTCAATGCGTAAGTGTTCGCTATACAGAGTGTTTCAAAAAAAGTATCCCCTTCCCTATAACTTTTTGGAATATTTTCACTTCGGTTAACAGTCCGTTTGTACATCACAATTTGTTCAGTCGTATGCACATGGGGGTCAGAAATGACCCAAGTTTAGGCTCTGTTTTCTCCGACAATTTTAGTAGTACCAAAAAACTGAAAATATGCACAGTTAGTATAATGTTTTCTCAACCATACACATATAACAGTTAACGAGTAACATTGTTTAATTACTGTTAAATTTAGTTTATTAATGCCCTATCTTCGTCCAAAATCACGTAGTCGCCGCCGCTGAAGCCACTGATCCGTTTATCTGATGCAGCTGTTACAGTCATTAGACGCCGAGCGACGCTGACCATCACTCGACGCAGAGTACAGTGGACACTCTCTTGCACAGCGGGCTGCCGCACGTGTCGCATTCCTTGTCGGTCTTGTCATGGGCATATCTAGTAGGATATCCATGCATGGTGGCAGTCGTCGTGGTAGTTGGAACCAGGAAGCTAATGGGCCATTAGCTAAACATCTCTCCACGCTCAGCCGATTGCACGCGACTCTGCCGTGTGTTATCTCAATTACCACCTTCTTACCTAACGACCTCTGCATACCAGCACTGCTGTCGGTTTCTGCAGCAGTTTCACAGAGGGTAGGTTAAGAAAAATAGTTATAAAATAGTCCCATTTTAAAGTACATTCACCACGGTTTCACAGTTCGATAGCAGACACTTCTGGCTACAATGTTGTTGAAGCACTTAGCACAATATCAAAATAGAACCGACGCTAACGTTGCATATCTGACAGCCGGGTCAAAAAAGACCCCCATGTGCAAACGCACTGTTAAGTCTTTTTGCGTGAAATTTTTCAGATTTGTTGGCAATTTATATCCACATATATCTGCCAATTTTTATACATTTATCTTAATATTTCATCAAATGGCGTTAATTATTCCAAATGAACCCATCGTTTTCACCAGGTCAAGTTTTGAGTATTGAATGCAGACGCTTCGTGAGCAAGGTCTTGATGAGAAAGCCATCATTTCCAGTGATACCCTGACGAAGGGTGAAAGTTGAGCACTGTTAAGAAAGTCTGCAGTCGAGTCAACCACACTGGTTCAGCCGTTCTGCGTAAACCTGGCAGTGGGTCTGGGAGACCTGCCACGACGTCTGCGTGCTTAGTTTTTCGTTTTAAGACAATTTTCCCAGTGGTAGGCACTACCAAACTTTAAAACAATAGTTAATAGTAAAAAGTCAGACAGTTATCGATTGTTTACAATCGGACACTGAGACACGCGATGAGGAAAAATGACGTCATTTCCGAAAAGCTGTATTTTCATTTTCTGGGTGAATACGCCTACCCGGGGTACTCAAAATTTGACAGAGTGAAAACGATGGGTACTCATGAAAAATTAACGTCATTTAATGAAATATTAAGATAAATCTATAAAAAAAATTGGTAAATATATGTGGATATGAACTGCCAACAAATTTGCAAAATTTTACGCCCAAAAACTTAACCGAAGTGAAAATATTCTGAAAAGTTTTAGGGGGGCTACTTTTTTGAAACACCCTGCATGTTTGCTGTCGTGATTGGTTAGCGCTATCAGCAACAGATAGATTCTTTTATATTTAATGACATTCGGATTTCGCACGATAATTTCACACTCACAACAAGACGTCACCTGTATAGCATAAGCCTACCTAGGCATGCAAATGAGCACACAGCGTTATGTCAGTATTCAGTAGTTAATTCACGTAGGCCTACAGGCCCTCAAAACTATGCCTATATTATATCATAATTTACTTTTTTCATATAAATAAATACAGCAATTACATCAAACTAAGTCATCTTCTAAAATATAAACGTAAATAATTAGAACTCAGATAAAAAAAAATTGACGGAAGAGCCTTGCTATCTAGTGCTACAGCAATGATTACATTCTGCACAGCTGCACAGGTAACACAACATGACGAGTGTGCGCAACAGCGGCGTTTTGTAGTTTGTTTATTTAGATTGTCGGAATAGAGTACAGAAGCATTGATCTCTTTTATCGACTGGTGGATATGACTTTTGAAGACACACGGATCTTTTGTGGCTAGACAGGATATTTCACAGCGACATTTCGTTGCTTATTTCGTCACGAAATGACGATATTGTCGGTGCTTAGTTGAGTGACTTTGCTGTATGCGTGACAAGTTGAAAGTAAAGAACTTTGTTCAACAAATTCTGTACGCAATTTGAAGCAGAAATAGCAACAGTCAACAGTGATCGATGCTTCGTCATCGTTCTTTCAGCTGTCGCTACAAACGTATGTGATTAAACTCCACAAAATATTTTAGCCTATATTTATGGAAGATACTAAAACAGAATGAAACAGTGCAATCAAATGCATGTGGTGTTATATATCATTCTTTCATTTGTATTCATTAGTAAAGCACATTTAGTGGAAAAGGCGTTCTTTCTGTCGCTGCGAAGATAGTTATCTTGTCGAAATGTAGAATTAATCAATTAAAGTAAATTTTATCACACTTGACTGGGCGACATGACGTGGCGTTCGAACGTGCTAACAGTTTAGTAACTTGCGCCGTTGGCGTGAGTGAGTGAGTGAGCAGTTTCTTAATGGCAGATCAGCACACAAAAGACCATTAAAATGTAGCCGTGAGCAGGCAACGCCTCCGCCTGCTTGGCCTACGTGAAGGTGCACGGCCAACGTCAGTCGATTTACAGCACAGGTGTGCATGCAGTGCGAGCTACGCTCGTCCATGCAACAAATAACATTGGCCGACACTGGTGTAGCCGCTAGCCTACATATTTGTTGTCATAAATTGGTGACGTTGGCACGGCGTACCATAACAGTGTACACTGTGTTAAAGAAAAACACCCACTTTTGTTTTCTTGCATAACTGTTAGAAAAAGTAACCAATTTGGATGAACATTTGATACAAAATAGCTAATGAATTGCTTATTCTAACGGCGTAAAATAATTTGTATTCTTCTTAAATATTCTTTGCTAGCAGCGATGTAAACCGGACGTCAGTAAAACTGTCTTTACAGTAATGAGATTTACCACTGACATACAATACGATACGGTACGATAGTGTGCATTTAACGTGCAGTAAAAAGCTGACGGGTAGCCAGCTTAGTCTACCACACGGAATAAACAAAAAATAAAAATGCGAAACTAAAAATAAACTGATGAGCGTGATAGGTCCGGTGCAGTCCCATTATCATGAAGGCAAAAGACGATAGACATCTCATTAAATGAATGTCAATGAAAAAATATGTAAAATGCTTGTTCAAGATGTTTTTGAAAGAAGATCAAGTCTTGATGGGGTAAAGACACTGATCAAAATATCAGTGCGAGATCTTTAACTTTGTTGATCTTTGTAGTGGGGTGGGCATTGTGTGGTCGACCACAACCCGAACACGAGTCAATCTAGGCTCACTGCTGTCACTTTCTCCGTTAAATGTTTTAACCCATTAAAACTCTATCCTCTGTCAGGAAACATCTTCAGAAAATGGTTTGCGTCATACTTTTTTATTTATTCTCGAGCATTTAATAAATATTGATCTCTAACGGTAAATCTGATTGCTGTAATAACACTTTTACTGACGTCCGGTTTACATCACTGCTATGAAATATTTAAGAAGAATACAAATTATTTTATGCTGTTAGAATTAATGTTTCATTAGCTATTTTGTGTGAAATTTTCATTGAAATTTGTTACTTTTTCTAAGAGTTATGCAAGAAAACAAAAGTTGATGTTTTTTTCTGAACACAGTGTAGGCCTATAATGGCATGGTTTAATTCTTTCGTTGTATAGACAGGCGAGGCCTACGTTAGCGTAGTTATCAATAAGATAATCTGAGTAAGCTGGTCTTCTGGTACCGTACAGTTAACCGTCACATGACTTATGCAAACTTTGCTGAATGCCGTTATGCATGTTGTCATGCTCTACTCGAATATTGTGTAGTCGTTACCACCATAAACAGCAGCATTTTACGCGGTAGGATGTCACCCCGCCCGGACAAAATCCCCCTAGGTCGTAACTTTCCTTTTTGCTGCTGTAGATAGAACTTGGCACTTACAGTCCTATAAGGAATCATGGAAGGGTTACGGCATCAAGGCAGACCGAGAAGACAGTGGATACACGACATTGAAGAGTGGACTGGCTGCGAATACACTCAGCTAAAGGAGATGTCACAAGATCGAGCACAATGGAGAAGAAAGATATCGGAGTG
>Ga0209149_1001369_pt1 | contig 12209 bp, 7 predicted proteins | sample WorMetTyACAVOLI2_FD_187423 | JGI IMG/M metagenome (GOLD analysis project Ga0209149, IMG submission 187423) | Marine gutless worms symbiont microbial communities from Max Planck institute for Marine Microbiology, Germany - Olavius algarvensis... ... | reverse complement strand
GCCGCCGTCGTGGTTGCTGCTGCTTCTGCTTCTGATCTTGCTGCTGCTGATGGTGGTGATGTGTTACGGACGACGACGACGACGTCACTGTAACGCATCAATGCATAACTACATCTAACAGTTCAGCTACTCAGTACTCACTCGCTATACAGCGTACAGGCCGTCTGTCAGTAACACATGCCCTCACCTCATTAATTACCTGCTGCACGCTCCCTCATCCACGTCCTGCTAGGCATTCTACTTACACACAGGCCCACATTTAAATACCCCAGCGGTGAATTTGTGATATCTTGGCAATGGCATAAAATTAATTTCCAATTAATCACTGAATAAATCCACAGAATCATGTTCTTATATCTCTAAAAAATCACAAATTTGCTGTATTCCACCGGTTAATACACCACTTTGCAATTTTACAGTCTCTTTTATGATAACCAGTTATTATTCCACAGCAGAAGTTTATTTAGAGCACCATAGAGTTGTTAACATCATAACTGACAGACGGTTTTGAGGAGAGATTGCTTTCCAAGACTTGTCGCAGACTATAACACGCCGCTTCCCAGTGGCTTCACCTTTCAGCAAGACGGCGCCCCCACACATCGCACGACTGACGCCGGAGTGGATTGCAACCAATTGTCCCAAGTTCATCAGTAAGGTCGAATGGCCCTCAAATTCACCGGACTTAAATCCCATAGACTACCATGTCTGGCGTGCTCTATTTGATCTTTTCCAGTAGTACCAGCCATGCCCCAAGAACACTTCAGATCTAAAAGTAGCTCTTTGGTCGATTTGGAATGACTTGCCACAGAATCCCATTGACAAACCGATCTCACCAACGGTGAACATTTTGAACACCTAATGTGACCAACTACAACATGTTGCTACAACAGTTGCAATAGTTGTTAAACATCAACATACTGACAACATTACTGCACTGTTTTCTGTTGTAAATGACTCACATCTTGTTACTTTCTATTGATGCTATTCGTGTCCTTACAGATGAAACTAGAAGCTGTAGTCGTCGCTAGCGCTCTCGACAACATGTAGGCAGAAAGCAGTCTCGCAGTTGTTAGCCGTAGTCTGCCCCGGAGATAGACATTTGTCTAAAGTCAATATGGTGGCCGCCCTCATGTTATATCGTATAAAATAATACCCAAAGTGGGTACTTCACCGCATCTAATAGTATTTTTAAATTCAACTTTCTAGCTCTAGTACTTTCTGAGATATCAGGAGGTCCCAAATTTACATTAGGGGGCCCTGTGCCTCCTGGACGCCACCTAGCGGAAAAATTTTTGTACCCGAAGCGAGTACTTTACCACATCTCTAACTGTGTATTTAATTTCAACTTTCTAGCTCCAGTAGTTTCTGAAATAACAGGGGGCCCGTACGCCCCTTGTGGAAAAATTTTGACACAACCCAAGTACTTGCCTATACCTATGTAGCTGTAGTTTTATCTTCATAGTTCCAGTAACGTGTGACTTACGGAGAGCTATCTGTATAATAGGTTTTGCATTGATAAGTCCCCCAAAATGTGGTTTTGCAGTGATTTTGGAGGTAGGGGCGAAGATATTTGCTGGGAAAGTACATCCGTCCTTAGAATTGCACATTTTTAGACATCTTTGATCCAGATCTGACTCGCTGTGCAGTTGCATTCTGTATGGATATAGCCATTTGCCATAGGCGAAAATTTGGGCAAGTCTGAGGGTCCCCAGATCCCCTACCAGAAGTCGCAGGAAATCTCCGGTGCCAGAAAGCACCACTTTGGACCTTCGACTATCACATTAAAAAATCTGGATTCCGAGATGGGACACCGAAATACGTTTCGTGACCAAATTTGGTGGAAATCAGCCATTGCGAAGTTGCCAAAAGGTCGTCTGGTTTACCACACAAAAAAAATCTTGTGCTCCACGGGACTCGTCCCAGCCCCCATTTTGCCCAAAATTTACCGATCACGCCCAAAATCACCTGAACAGTGTCACCCCTTGACATGTCCATGTATACCGAATTTGGTCCGGATGGGCTGCGTTTTGTCAGACTTATTCCGGAAAGATTGATTTTTTGGCCCAAAAAGTATTTACAATATAGGCTTTCAGCCTACAAATATGCACTGCACTAGTAATGTGTGTCTCACGTTATTTGTCTATATCTATGCTATATACTTCTACCGAACCGTCGGTTACAGTTACGACTTCTCACTCGCAAACCACTTATTTTCAAGAAAACACGACGTGGTACAGCTGCAATTCAGAGCCGAGTTCAGTACCCAGTAGTACAGTAGTGACCACAGTGTTTTGGAGGCAACACGATACGTTTGACAAACTTTATTTTATAGACGGACCTAACTGTAGGTTGTCCATCCCATAGACATGTTCTACATAACGCTTACGTCAAGGACAGCACCATCTGAAGGTCAAGAAGTCAAACTTACGAGGCACAAAATGAGCTGCAACTGATAAATGAATCCATCTTCACACTTGGTGAAAACGTCATCACGAAATGCCGAGGCCAAAAAATCTCAGACCAAAATGGTCGCAGGCCAAGAGATGTCTACATCATAAGTTACTCACTATCACAGACGCATGTTTGCATCTCAATACTGCCCTCTTTCGTCCATATCTTATAGTGCACCAAGTGACACACTAACATACTGTAACATTATTAGTTGCAGACTCGTAGACAAAACAAACCTTGCGTCAGCTGCTGCGCACGTTGCTTGTCAGAATGATCCTGCTGCTGTTGAAAAACACCAGTAACACGTGTCAATCAATATATTTTCATTCTATTGAGATAATGATCAGACTGGCCACGTGTTGCCAGCCTCGCATGAAGTCAGCATAACGTGATTTAACAGCATTCACCACACATGGCAAATCGTTTACCGACTACTGTAAGCCTCGACAATCAATGTCACAATTCACTGCCAGTTTAGCAAGATTTATTGTACAACAAGAATGTCGCCACTGCAAAACAAGCTGGCCTGCCCACTAGCATCATACCACAGGTGTGGTCAACGCAACTGATGAAGACTTGTGAACAACAGGTACCGACCGTCGACCGTCGCACTCAGCTGACAACACCTGCAGTGTGAGATGTTCAATGTTCAAGCTCTGTTGATAACAGCTCCAGTATGACAAGGCGGTATTAATGTTCACGCATATTTTTCTGTTTTAATATCTCCACAAGAGGGGCAATGCTGGGGTGGGCGCTGGTGGGGCGTCGTGCGGCGGGATAGCGGTTTATTATCAGTACGCTGACAGGCGCCGTGATGGTTTCCATGATCATCATAATTAGCAGTAACTCCTCCGACACATCGAACAACTTAAAAACTACTTAAATGGTAGATAATAACAATAATAATAAATAGACACTTCAAAACGGACAAAAAACACAGATCTTTCACTAAGGCGTGTGCGGTGACAGTCACGCAACAATGACGCCTTGAGCAAACATCTGAACTGTAACGCCCGAGGGCCCATGGAAGCAGTGAGCGATCTCCGTACGAAAACAATTAGAAATACTTAGCGGGAGATGACCTCGCAAAACTCACTCGCCGCCTGTTAGGCATCGTGTCACAATCGGTATTTCTCACATAAGAAAAACTAAATCATATTTCAGAATTCTTACAAAGCTAAATGGCGTCCAACCGCGCGACGTCCTGCCAGCGCTTACCCCGGTACTGCCTGTTGATTGTTGTTTTCGTAGCAGCCGCCACAAGACGTGGCAACAGTATCAACCGTACCAACTGCTACCGTATATATTGTTCCATAGTAACTGTGAGTCCATCTTGTTGATTATTCGAGACATGACAGACCGACGCACCGACGACGGCAAGCACTTTACATATTAAGGCATCTCTTAAGGCAGGCCAGCACCGGCAGCAATAAGTAGCAGTCATTCTTAACAGTGTACGAACCTCAGCGGACGAGCAGTGCAACGGAAACATGCCAAAAGGCTCCGAGTTGTTGGGTGTCAATATGGCAGTAAGCGGAGGTGGAACGCTTACTTCCTGCACACAATCACACACCGCAATATTTACTTGTTTTACTTGCTTACTTATACTGCAGGTGCCCGCCAGTTGGCGACTCGTAAATGGGACAATCAGTAACTGAAACAGCTGACATACGGTACCACCATCCACACTCGGCAGTAGATACGGCCGGTAAAACGTCGTGTTTCCTATGGACATCAGCCAAGCATGTCTTCAACTATCAACACTGCACTTCGACTGACCACAGACAGACACACATATCCTCACTGACAGTGCAGCACAGCCATCTGCAGCTACCACACGTTCACGGGGGACCTGAGTAGATGTCAAATATTTATGAGCATGACCGGTGAGTCAATGTGGTCACACTGGCCAATCAATGCCCAGTATGTCGTTCAGCAGTCAACCAGCGTGCCATTTGCACCTGTCATATCCCACGCACGTTGCCACACTTCTGCACAATTCATTCACCCATCCATACGATACGATACGATGGTGTGTATTTAACGTGCAATAAAAAGCCAGCGTAATCTACCACCTTAGTCTAGGCACGTCATCGTAAACACTGCACTAAAACGGCCCACGTCAATGGTGTTTACACACAAGCATTCAGTGACATACTTGGCTGCGACCCTCTCCAGCCTGGTCGTCGTTGGGCACATCTTCTATCTGGTTTACCCGTATTTTCTCCATTAATTAGGACGGATTTTAATAATTATGTTCGTGACTGTCTGAACTATTAGAAGAGGAAAAATAATTATGAAAATCGCCATCAGTCAGTGTCCGAATTATTAATTAACTTGGTGTTCACTTCACAACGCACAGCGCATGCAGCAGTCACACGCCATAAAGCTATCACGCCGGCTGATCTGACCGCTTCACTATTCCTGTCCCCCCCCCCCGCACAGTTCATGTTCACACATCAAAGCAATAACCCCACTGCATGCCCACTGGTGCAGTCGTTAGAGTCGATATGTGTACACTTGGACACTTAGCGCATTAGAGGCGTGGCGTAATGCGCTATATAAATTTAAGACTTACTTACTTACTTACTCCGGTTGCAGCCGTATATATACCTCGCGCTAGTGCTGAGCCAGACCATGGACGTCTGTATAATAGCATCACAGACGTCCATGGCCAGACCGTGGCTGACCGCCAAAGACCGCCGCAAATGCCTCTGAACTCATTTGTGGGTGGTCTGCTGCTGTTGATGTCTTTTACAATGTCAGACTTACCGCACGCTGCAGCCGTCAATCCACCGTTGTCTGCTTATTGCCCATCTCCCTCAGCTAGACCAGCAGCTCACGTGACTGTGACGCACGTCCAGCCACTTGACTCAGCGACTACACGTCATCACTGTGGGGCGTTGAGGGAGGGGAAGTTGATAATTTCTGTGTCTGGATTATTAGATATTTCTGTCCGAATGACTGAAAATGAAAAAATAATAATTCCATTTCAGCCAAGAAATCATGTCTGAGAGGACACGCTAGCTCACACTCACAGACCGCATGCTCACAGTAACTCACTGTCTCCTGCTGTACGTATGTATGTACGTCCACCATGGATGCGACATTCCTAATCCCGTCCTTGACATATTCAGTCCGTTTTCTCAGTCATATCTGCCATCATGCAAAGTTTGATTAAAACTGATCGAAAAGTTTACGTGATATCATACAGTAGCTTGTTTGCAAGCTACTGTATCACAGCGCCTCTGATTCGTTCACGACTATGGCGCTTTATAAATTTACTTACTTACTCAACAATAAAACAGACATTCCCAGTAAAACAGACATTGCCAGAACACAAGCTCCTCACAGATGACGTACGGACGGACGTGAACACAGTCGCTACGTCATACACAACGTGCTATAATTTCGACCAACTGCGTGTGAAACTGACACAGTTCCTCGTATGACGATGGCGCTCAGTGATTAATTGTGGCAACTGTCTGGGCAGATTGAAAAATGCACAAAACTGGACTCGCAGCATGGCTGACAGTGACGGCTTTCAAATCACATTAATGAGAAATACGACGACGACATTATCGTAGAGGCAGTCAGTCGGCATTTAACAGTAGGAACCAGCATCACAAAGGTCGGTCGGTCGTACTAAATTGTATTGAGTGAGGCGTCTCGTCGCGTCTCGTCTCGACTCGACGTAGACCACACGCAACATGGTAAGTCAATCAATACAGCACGCATGCAGCCACTGCAGGCTCGCACCTGTCTACAACGTACAACAATGTGTCTGTGTGTGGCGACTACGACTGCTCATAACTGCACGACGACCGACCGACCGACGACAGACAACTAACCTTGAGAAGATCAGTCACAAACTCGTCGAACTGACCACGCTCCTACACACACATATATACACAGGGACGTCAGAATTCTGCGCCAAACAACTGCAAATTCTGCGCGCCATTTTTGCGAATTCTGCGCAACATTTCAACCCGTTTTTTCTATAGTAAAAATGTCTGTGACATCGGTGTACTATCCAGAGTATCGTGGCTTGTTGGTCCACTCAAGTTACTATTCAGCTTACACTTAGTCTTAGACTGTTAAAAATGCATTGTGACTAGCGGCTGGCTAGTATACAGATGTCAGCGGGAGTCAGTGTTGGAGGTACATCGTGCACTTTGCGGAGGCGTAAGGTCGTTGGGTGTGAGTCGCGTGATGCTGGACGCTGCGTTGACATTTAATCAATTATGTTAACAGTTGTAAGTGAAAGGGTTAACAAAAATCAGCAAAATTTTCGCATTTTCTGCGCCATTTGGTGAATTTTCCTAAATTCTGCACAGGACCCCAAATTCTGCGCAGGGTGGTCGATTCCGCGCGCGTACAATCGCAGAATCCTGACATCCCTACTACATATGCAACATGTCAGCCACTTATGACCGACTGAACGACAAACTGGCAACACGTAACACTGCCTGCAGTTGAAACTGAAGGCGTCCGAGAAAGTTGTTTGTATCAGTATAACATTACACGGCTACATGCATGAGACTACACAGATTTTTTGACCAATTGCAAGTGATAAGAAATAAACACAATTCATGCCACTTATCTCCGGTGCTGTACTGTTACAGTTTCAGCACTCTAGAGAAACGCAAAAATTCAGAAAGTTGGGGACAATCAACCCCAACTAACTCCATTTTGGCTACATCCATGCATCAGGTCCACAATACAACCTACTAAGTTGACAATCATCTGTGTGGAAAACGGAAAACAAACAGACGACCAGGTCCATGTCCTGACACTAATAGCTACTCACTGGTCGCCACGGCACAACTGGCACCCGGTCACGGGTCAATGACTATAGCCGGGTCGTCAAAGTTATGCATGTCCAGACCTCATTCCCGGCAAAACAGACTGATTCACTGTATAGCAATTAGTCATGTGCGTCCATTGGCGCCATCTGAGCATGCATTAATCGCACCCCAGTTGGTCTTGCCTCCATATCAGTTCATCTGGCAAGGCATGCTGCGCACATTGCAGTCTTCAAACGACCGCCCCCTGAGTAGGTGAAAGTAAGTACGTTTAGGGAACAAGCGTGCGATCTTCAAAGTCTCTGTAACAAGACGTTTTATGATCAGAGTTACTGCACTTCTAGATGTAAAGCTCGAATCGCAAATATGAAGTTGCTATTGCTTCATTGGTTGCGAAATAAGCACCCCCAAATTTTGGGGGTGCTCCCCTAGTCCAAACGCAGCTAATTTTGGCCATAAAAGTTGTTTTTAGCAAGTTACTACTCAAACCCAACTTGTGTATCAAAGTTGAAGTCGTTAGATTCAAGGATTGCAGAAATACTGGTAAGTAGGGGTCTCAAAATTTTCGGGCTTCCCAAGCCCAGCCGGCCCCCTGCCAATTTTGGGTTGTTTTAGTAGCATACTTTGTGAACCCAAATTGTGTACTAAATTTGAACTCGCTCACTTCCATAATTACAGAAATAAGTAGGGGGTCCCAAATTTTATTACTGCATAGTGGGTATATTTCTATTCACCTGGGTCGGGTCGGGTCATGGGTCAATGTGCATGACCGGGTTCCAGCTCTGCCTCACGTCACAGTATTGACTGTCACTGTTGACTTGCAGCTGGACTGTAACTGCACTGGACTGACATGTGTCAGCCTGTATATCAGTCAGTGTTTCACGCTCAACATCACAAATGACGACTGAATGACAATGGCAACTGGCAAGCACAGCGAGACAACCCAAGCCTTAACTAGCCCATAGCCAGCTCATCTGCTTCGTATTCTTGCATAATTCCATTCACATCATCCATATATTCGCCTTCGGACATTCCACCCTCGACAATTCCACTAACCATACTCAGTGACAGAGGACATTTCCCCTTCTATTCAAGACATGGACAACGTCTGTCTGCGGTTAGATGTGTCAGTCACACTGTGAAACATAATGTCAACTAGCCTATTATATCAGAGCACACATCACTCAAACGAGCTTCTGAAGACAACGACGTAGAGTGCAATGACGTTCAAAACCTAATTTAACAACATAAGACTAGTGATGAAGAAGTCTAATTTACAAACAACCAAGAAAATCTGCAGTCTGAAGCACAGCAGGCATACCGTCCTTGGAACTTGCACAGTTTGGTCTTTACTCAACGTAAATTGGACCATTTTGGGGGTTGGACCACAGACACACGTGTCACTGACGCCCTAAGACAGTACCCACCCACTGCTAGTAACCGGCGGCGTCATAGATGACTTAAACAACAGTGTCAGCTACCATCACAACAACCTATCACATTGACGGACGGCCGGCGAGTAGCTTGAGTAGCGTTCATAGAACAAGAACAGAAGTTGTCAGCAAAGAGCAACGCTGTGTAAAGGTGTCTAAAACGGAGCGGTAAACTAATTGCTGGCAGTTTTATTTTAACTAGCAAACAGACCAGTTGGCACTCAGTTAGCACTTCATCATACCTCTGGTAAGTAAAGTTAACTGAGCAAATATGAGACGGGTCGGCATCAGAACTGTGCAACCATTAGTGTTAGTTTTAAGAAACAAAATGTTTGAAGACAGCGATGTAAATGTAGTGTAATTTAGTAGATCAAGAAGTGAACAGCAAAGTAGTACGTTTTAGTTGCTCAACCATGTCGCAGTAATAAAGTGTTGATTATTAATTAAATATCTAACTAAAAGCTGTAGTCGTCGCTAGCACTCTTGACGACATGTAGGCTGAAAGCCGTCTTGCAGTTGTTAGCCGTAGTCTGCCTCGAAGATATACACATTTGTCGAAAATCAATATGGCGGCTGCCCTCATGTTGTATTGTATAATTTGTGTATCCAAAGTCGGTACTTCACCATATCTAATGGTATTTTTAAATTGAACTTTCTAGCTGTAGTAGTTTCCGAGATATCAGGGCGTCCACAAATTGTTCAACTGCCTCCATAACCTAGCACCCAGTTACTTGATGAGCACCCAGTTACTTGATGAACATGTGTCAGCCAGTTACAAGCAACCCTCTGCCTTCTGCTGTGCGTGGCGGCCTCATCGTTCCACCCACCAAGACAGTGCGTTAGGGTCCACGCAGCTTTGCTGTCGCTGGGCAGTCAACGTGATATGCGCTACCTGCACCACTATGCAACGACCAACTCTCTGCTGTGTCATTTCGTCGCCAGCTGAATACTGAACTATACATTAGAGCATATTATTCACACTAGCACGCTCGTGACTGTCTTCACTGTAAGAGAGGGCGAAAATAACTTTATCGTACTTACTTACTTACATTAGGGGGCCCTGCGCCGCGTGGACGCCACCTAGTGGAAAAATTATTGTATCCAAAGCGAGTACTTTACCACATCTAATTGTGTTTTTAATTTCAACTTTCTAGCTCCAGTAGTTCCAAGATAATATGGGGGATCCCAAATTTGCATTAAGGGGCCCAGAGCCCCCCCCCGGACGCCCTCTAGCGGAAAAAATTTGACACACCCCATTCCCCCGAGTACTTGCCTATACATTACCTATATAACTGTAAAGTTTCAGCTTCGTAGCCCCATTAACGTGCGACTTACGGAGAGCTCCGTGTATAATAGACTTTGTATTGAATTTGAAAGGTCCCCCAAAATGGGGTTTTGGGGTGATTTTTGGGGTAGGGGCAAAGATATTTGTTGGGAAAGTACATTCGTTCTCAGAATTGCGCATTTTCAGACATCTTTGGTCCAGATCTGATGCGCCGTGTAGTAGCATTCTGCATTGGTATAGCGATTTGCCATAGGGAAAATTTGGGCAAGTTTGGGGGTACCTAGCTCCCCTACCAGAAGTTGCAGGAAAACACCGCGGCCGGAAGGCACCCCTTGGACCTTCGACTACCACATGGAAAAACTGTAATCATTCTGCGATGTAACCTCTGGGCTGTAGGCTGGTCACCGGAAGGTACGTTTTAGGGGTTTTGTATGGGGAAAATAGGCCAAAATCCGAAAATTGGGCAACTTTAACACCCTGTAGCTCCACAACTGTATGTCGTACAAAAAAATGTTGACCGATCTTGGAAACTGTCTGGCCTTTGGACTACAATGTAGAGTAAACAGTATCTATCTGCAGTGCATCACGTGACCTGTAGCCTGCTCTGAGTGAAGTGCCCATTTGACCCATTTCGATGTTAAATTTTGGGGGCAAATGAGCCCCAAAGTGAAAATTTCCGAAAATGTCTTTCCGGATTCTGTGATGGGACGCCGAATTACGTTTCGTGACCAAATTTGGTGAAAATCGGTCATTGCAAAGTTCCCGAAAGGTCGCGTGGTTTACTAAACAAAAAAAACTTGGGCTCCGCAGGACTCGTCCCAGCCCCCATTTTGGCCAAAATGGGCCGATCACGCCCAAAATTCCCTGAACGTTGTCACTCCAGTCCGTGTAGACTGAATCTGGTCCGGATCGGCTGCGTTTTCCAGGACTTATTCCAGAAAGATTGATTTTTTGGCCCAAAAAGTCAATACAATATAGGCTTTTAGCCTACAATTGCATTAGCGTTAAGGAGATTGGCTAATTATTTAGGATCAGACACAGTACTCTTTCTAATTAACTAGCAACTAATTTCATTTATGTACAACTAATTATTTTTTTATATATCCGGTTTTGGTATTTAAGGTGCTGCGGTTGTCTTTGAAACCGGGGTAGGCAACACCTGGCAATGCCTCTAAAGACTTGCCAAAATATTGAAGCAGGGTTTTTAACAGGGTGGCTGCTCTGCCTATCCCCAACTCAGACGTAACGGCATCTGAGACTCCGCCGTTCCCGCACTTGGGCTGTGTGCCTGCCGTTGTCCCCGCAAAACACATAAACTATCAGTTTAACAACACTAAAAGTCGCAATAAAATTTTATGCATTGCATATACGTCGACAAAGGAGGATATAGCCCTTCGCTTTTGTCGTCGGGATCTTGGAATGCTGGTCTAACTCTTGACTGGTTATAATTTTCTTAATTGGTATTTAACTCAAGGAGTTTTCATTATTCCCTTTATGTAAGGTGCATATTGTCCTGGGGACGTGCATTGGGCCCGCTTGGAGGCCTCAGCACTGGGCAGCTTAATTGCTGCCTGCCCCGCATGGAAGAGGAGAGAATAGAAGAGATAAGTCGACAGATCAACAGCCAAGTTGCTACAAACTGGGGATTAACAAGCCAGTGTGGCCTAAATGGCCGACATGATAAGCCCCCGCCACCATCAATACGCATTGGCGACAGACAAACAAACGAACAAACAGAAGGACATCACCATTGCATAAAGCCCACACTTTGCTGCGTCGTCGTCGTTTCTGGCGTGCAACTCTTACGATTGCGTAGCGCCATACATCAACATCATCCTCCACAGAGGGCGGTTCTGAGCCAAATCTGCTGCTTCGGGGAGCGTAAGATGGTGTTGCTTGCACTTTGCAGCGGGGGCTTAATAAAAGAGGAGGAAACGTCCTAGTGGACTGGAGGGGGCAAACTTGCAAATGTCACTCCAGGGGAATGTCCAATGGGGAATATGTTCAAGCAAGAAATGTCACCAACTGTTCACACTACGGCATGTCAGTCAGTGCAACGCGTCCGTCCGTCCATCCTGTCCATCCGTCCGTGTGGTGTCGGTCCGTGGCACCAGTCTACAGACCATCCATCCACTTATGTAAACATCCTTACCAACACCAAGCTGCTGCAGGAAATTGCTGCAGAATGTTCAACTATCAGCGTGGCATGGCATGGCGTGGCTAGGGGGGGGGGGG
>Ga0209149_1001368_pt1 | contig 12217 bp, 7 predicted proteins | sample WorMetTyACAVOLI2_FD_187423 | JGI IMG/M metagenome (GOLD analysis project Ga0209149, IMG submission 187423) | Marine gutless worms symbiont microbial communities from Max Planck institute for Marine Microbiology, Germany - Olavius algarvensis... ... | reverse complement strand
TCTACAAAAAGAAGATATTCGGCGACTTGAGGCATTTGAAATATGGATATGGAGGCGAATGATGAAAGTACCATGGACTGAGCACAAAACAAATGAAGAGATACTGCAGATGGTTGAGACAGAAAGAGAAATAATGGACACCGTTAGAAGTCGACAGAAGAGATGGCTGGGTCACATCCTGAGACATGACTCATTACTGAGAATAACGTTAGAAGGACAAATACAGGGGAAGAAGGCTTACGGGAGACCAAGAACAATGCTTTTGGATTGGCTACTGAAGACAGAGAAAGGCAATATCAGCTACGAAGAACTAAAGATGTCCGCCTAGGACAGGTCTAGATGGAGTCAATGAAGATGGAAACCTGCCATATGGCAGAGCACTACAGAGATAGAGAGTGGTAAATCTGAAGCCGCAGTAACTAATGATAAAAGATTGCGCTTGAGGCATTGTAATGTTGAAGCTAACTGACAGATGCGAAGCATCGCGCGGCCTCTCTGCGACAGCAGAGCTTCTTGTGTCAATAGATTACTGTTCAAGGACATATATTAATGTTGCAATTTACTCTGAGTGCTGGTCAAATAAGCTTAACTACCCACTCATTAACATCTGTTATTCCACCGCGCCTTTGTATTGTGTGTCGTGTGTAATGTGTATTATTTATTTGATAATCTGATGCGCCTGTACTGCTGGTAATTGCGGTTTATAGCATTGCTCAATAGAGAATGTGACGACGATGATGGTGATGGCGAAATCGTGAGCAGAATGACTGTTCACCACCTATTTAACGATCCCACGGACAGCGAGGAAACTCCTCCTAAATCCGCCACTGTTCATATATTGCAAACTCCGTCTGTCTTTTAAAGATCTATGCACCTAAAAGTCACACTTGTCAATATACTCTGTGTTTCAAAACAATGTCCCAAGTTTGACTGGCTATAACTTTTTTGAGACACATTGTAGTTCGGTTTGTTATAGAGTGCCGCCCTATAGGCCTACTCCGAGACGCGACGATGTTAACACAAACGCACACGTAACGGTAACAGACAGCGATTTTTCTACGAACACATGATAAATAAAATTATTAACAACATATAAATAAATAGGTACAAATGGACAACAGAAGGTATCAACACGGTAACTAATATTCACTTTCAAACTTCGTAAACATATTGTTCCACAAACGTAACATTCATACTTCTGAGCATTTTATCGACTAGCATCTCCTCTAAGTGGTGTGTTCTAAGTGTGTGGTTTATATGCAGCTTTTGTCATCCGTAGGCGTATTTGCCATCAAAATCGGATCTATTTTGGTTGTTGCTTTTCTTTATTGCTCGTGATCGTGGCGTAACTTATTAAAAGACAAATTAAGGGTGACCTAACAATGACACACTTCTGGTACTATTTCTACACAGTTAGTTGCAAAACGTATAACAAATGAATGCGAAACAACACTTTTCTTATGTACAATGATATAGGCCTACTACAGCGAGCGATACATCAAGCACGTTTGCTTATGCAGTCAGTTGCTTAAACACCATTCCAAACTGCATGTACTCAGGCTCTGAATCACATACCGCAACAGAAAGACTAAGCAGCACGCGATCGAATTTCGTACAAGACTGAAAGGGAAAAAACAGTTCGTCATTCGTCGAAGTCAGCTAATGCTACGCGTGTTCGCCAGAGGGCTGTTAAATGCGGTCGCATTCGCTAGGTGGGTGGCGTTCTCATCGGCAGCGATAGACGTCGACTCGTTTGGTGCACGTGCTACACTTGACGTAGCAGCACCAGTAGTACTTGCAGTCGCACCGATGTCTCACCTGGATTGTTTCTACTGTGTATCCGCGACCGCAGCACATCGATCTGCAGCCTCCCGAGCCAGGATGATCCTTTTGACACTCGCTGTAACAGCCATGACCATTACGATTAGCGCTTTGATTCGCTGGCAAACCTGTTTTTACCGCGCGACGCGTATGCATCGCGCGGACTATGCCGTGGCAAGATGTCTGTCTGTCTGTCTGTCCGTCTGTCTGTCCATCTGTCTTTCACACGCCGGTATTCTGTCTAAACGGTTATACATATCCTCAAAATAAATATATGATCTAACGAACGGCGCCATTTTCAATGACTTTAAAAGACCCGTACAAGGTCAAGGTTTCAAGGTCACGCCATTCTTTGACGCTAAATATTTCAGAAACGGTACGAGATACAGACATAATTTAAATAGAATACTAATAGGGACGTACACACGCCCTACTCAGCAGTGTCATTTCGAATGATTTTGAGTGACCTTGAATAATTAGCAAAATATTCAATGACAAGAAGCGTCGCGCGGTCTCTCTGCAACAGCTGAGCTTCTTGTTTGCGTTAAATACACCTGTCAAAGTAACTTAACAGTAAATAATTAGTAATGAAACGTCGCGACAGTGTGAATGCTTGACGTTGTCATCTTACATTGTTATTTAGAGTCGATTGCACCAGCCACACTTAACTATAAATAGACATTATTAACTCCTATTTCTAACGCCGGAGTAAATCTCTACTTAAAGATAGGCTAAGTACGATTACTGTCTGATATCGAGAAATATCGAGAAAATGCTTTCTCGATATTATCTTTTGTTCAACCGTGAGTGAAATGCTATTAGCGACAAGGTGCCTTAAGCCTTTAGACTCCAAAGGCAATCATATAGTGCCACGTCGAATAATACGAAGTTGGTATACACTGGCCCATGATTGGTAGGCTATTACATTTGGTACAGCGAGGATGGACCTGGACGGGCTGCGGCTCCGCCCAGTCCCTTCACCGCTGTACCAAATGTACATCAACCGCCAGTGTACCAATCATTGTATTGCTATATAGTCCGTTGCCCTGCAGTTTTAATCCGGCGATTTTCAAGAAAACTGCAGCACATTTTGAGATATGTTTGACGAAAATAGATTGATAAGTTTATAAACCAATCTAACTTAAGAATAGCAAACGCAAAATACTGGTGTTGTGACTTTATTGTGGAGTTTCGTTAGAGTATTAGTGAGCGGTTACTCTAAAATTTAGTGTATTCGGTAGTTTAGAACAAGAAATTCAAACAATACACGTGTAGTTTTAGCGGTGTCATTTTTAGCAACAGCAACTAAATTTTAGCAGTGAATTGAGCGTTGTCATCAAATATTTTATGACTGTAGTTAGCTAGAAGCAGAAGGCAGTATTAATAGCAAACAAGATGCTCAGCTGCTGCTGAGACAGCGCGCGTTACGATAAGCTCAGTAATAACGGTAGATCGGCTAATACTAACCGTAACGCTACATATGACTTATGTAAATTTTGTTTCACTGATAGAGTTGTCAATGCGTGGAATTCTGTACCCAGTTCTGTTGTTGACAGCTAACACGCTAAACTTTTTCAAGAGCAGAGTTAACAAGCTGTGCGGCTAGGTCGCCGCCACAATATGCCCCCGCCCCACCTTGACTTTTGACCTTTTGACCTTGAAGTCGGTGTGGGAGTCGCATGTGACCTGGGGTACCCCTGTGCAAAGTTTCGTCTTCCTAGGCCTTTTGGTTTTCGAGTTAGAGCCGATGTACGCGACATCAGACAGACAGACGGACAGACAGACAGACGGACGACGGACGCCGATCACCGCTTAATGCCCCCGATCCCCCGACGGAGCGGGGACATAATAATTTTCCTGAGAATCAACTGACCAAAATTTGTGCAGAAACAGTACTCAGAGTCTGAAAGGACGATGAATGAAGATTGTATTGAATGAGATGAGTTTAAGGCTCAAAATAACTGATTTCTTCAAGTCAAAACGCTATTTTGGACTCCACATTGTTCAGTCCTGGACTCCACATTTTTCGTTTTTGACTTCACATTTTGGTTGGACTCCACGCTTAAAATAGACCCTGATAAGTCACTGAAATAACCTTCAAAGACCACTCAAGGTCATCGGAAATGTCATGGTTCGATATAGCGCATATGACTTCTTGTTACCGCAACAGAGAAATTGTGGTCCTTTCTTGCATCGTTTCCCACAATTGGTCGAAAATCGCGAACGCCGCCGTAAGTAGCCCCGTCGGAATATGGCAAAGATGTTTAGTAGCCTATTGGGAAAAACAGAATGATTGTGCTACGTTGAACGATGCATGATGATACGTAAGCCGTTTTGATACATAACGTGACAGACGGACGGAGGACAAAATTGCTAGATCGGTACCGGTACATTAAATCATTATCGTAAATCTGTGTTGCACTCTTTCCAAAAACTATCCTTATGGTGGTGCCCACTTATGTGGCCTCACTAAAGATTTATATAAATTACTCATAATGCACTGTTCCTTCCAAGAAACCTGTTGGCCTCGTTGCACGTAGGCCTACGCAGCAGAGTTCTGCCTCACTGGCTAAGCTTATCACAGGCCTAATGCAAATATCCTTTTCAACGAAAACCTAGTCCAGTACATTATCAAAGCAAGCAAGCAAGCAATCATTCATTTCATAGCTGAAATTATTGTTAATATACTGCCTGTGGCTGCGCTGTTATGGCCGGTTAATAAGGTAAAAATTGTCCATTCAAAGCAGTGGCGTGGCCAGGATCGAATTTGTGGCGCCCTTGCTTGTCTAACAACTTACCGGTAACGGTCGCTGATTGTCGTGATCGACGGCTTTTCCACATTAATATAGGCATGTGTATAGGCTACGTCAGTTTGTTTATCGTTAGACCTCGTTCGATCACGATCAAGACTTTCACAATCCACTGACGTTAACTCGTTTATTTGCATTATGCACCACGGAAGAACTTAGCAGACGATTTTCGTTACAATACACCGTTTTGATTTCATTCTATCAAAAATACGACGGCAATTTTGTCCGTCCGTCTGTCTGTCACTCTCGCAAGTTTAACGGACCCAGCTGGTTTCAAACATACACACTACCATCGTCCAGCGCCCCCTCCCCTCCCAAAAAAATAAATAAAAAATGAGGACATTTCCCCATAACGTTATCTCAAACTCTGAACTTTGCTGCATCACGACTTTTTCATCGCCTCTGTAAATGACAAACGTTCTTGTCGACGCAGTGCGCGTCTCAAGTTGTCGACGATCCTCGACGCGCTCTACAACTAAGCTTACATCAAATCTTCTTACATCAGTTTATAATGACCAACTTCCTGGCCTTTCAGAGAAACCTCGTTAGCTCGTCCCTCGCCAGATTCGATGCTCGCCACGCCATTGCTTTGAATGGACGATTTTTACCTCATTAACCGGCCATTATCGCCTCCACGCCATGACCTATACAGCGTCTCACTGTTTGTAGAAATCTGTACTGTAACCTGGCTAAACAGCGCAGTCGCCTCATTAAGTTCAGTCCTCCTCACACTCATGAGTAATAGCGGCGAGTCACACGCGCCACCATGCTTCTGCCGTGTCTTCAATCAACGGCGCATTTCATTTTTTGCCGCGCGATGCTATGCATAAGCTTGGCCTATGTCGTCATGCGGTCTCTGTCTGTGTGTGTGTCAAAACGAATAAACATAATCAAACTTTGTCACCATCGGGTAGCCACAGCATTCTAGTTTTTCTATGCCAAACGGCATAGCAATACTCCGACGAGAACCCCCCTAACAGGGGGCGTCGAATGCAGGTGGGGTAGGCAGAAATCGCGATTCTGAGCTTATGTCTGGCTTTTTCACTGTCTGCTGTTAATGCTGCAACAGGCAGGTGTTGTCAACACGGTCGCCGGTGGACCACGGCCAGCGTACCGCAAGTTGTGACACATCGCTGGTAGTAAGCGGCGGTGTTGATTGCGGGAGAAGACGACGAAATGTTTATGACAAGAAGCCTCGATGATACGCCAGACAACAGAACAGCGCATTTAACCGTATGCAGTGATAAATATGTAGCCTACGTAACTAACAATAAAAAAGACGACTCGACGTTTTGTACCTACAGACACGAAGCATCGCGCGGCCTCTATGCGCCAGCAGAACTACTTGTGCTGTCAGTCAGTATACGTAAGTAGGCCTGTAGTATATAGAGTTTCAAAAAACTGGACCCCTACGATAAATACGTGTCACTTTAATCGTAAGGATCCCGTTTTTCACAACTTTCACTAATTGTTTTTGGTACTGAAAGACATTATTCAATTCTCAACTGACTACAGTAAAAAGTTTTTTTAAATTAACTTAGAACTAGCTGTGTGGTTTCCAAAACAACAGTACCGACCTAGGCCTAATGGTCTGTGTCTCATAGAATATTCTCTGAGGGAAGACTTTCGTACCTCGTACACGCCCGCCGGGCCAATCCAAACCACTCGTTTACCGTGCTAACGTTGTGGGCGAGTCGATATTTCTTATACAGGGGGTGACGGGTTGACTGTCGCCCTATCCAGAGGGGGTAGCAATTCGGCAACAGAATCAGCCAACTTCCTAAAACGTTCTTTAGCAACTATGGGTCTACCTTGTTTAGTTTTCCAGATATGACCACCGGATGGACATACGGACCGACGTCAGCAACCAATGCATATCTGGCCCTCAAGGCGGGCCAACTATAGATCTACACTGTGTGTCAATAAAGTGGACCCTTTTCATTTGAGCTTAACTTTCGCAAATAACTGTCTAATTAGTAATTACCCGCCATTCGCTCGTTAGAGCGAAGGGCGAGGTATTTGTTTTACTGTATAGCCTGTAGGCCTATGTTTTGTTTGTTTGTTCCGTTTTTTGTCAACGATTTCTCGACAACTCGCGGGCCGATTCATGCCAAATTTTGCATGCGGGCGTATTCTGGTTCCGGGTGTGTCTTCTCCCCTTTTGGGGGTCAGCGGCCCCCGGCGGGCGGAAAAGGGGGAAATGAAATTTTCCTGAAAAACCTATGTCGAATGCGAATGGCGGGTTTGTCAGTTCTACTGACGCACTTGTTTTAATAATTCTTTTACTGTTGCAGACATACATTATCTGCCAACAAACTTTGAATTTCCTACTTCACCTAGAGTTTGTTGCTACACTACCTTGAGAAATGCAATACACTTCTTCACAAAACTGTTGAATAAATCTGCAATGCATGCGGTAATTTCATTGTAGTTACAAAGCAGGAAATTCTGGTGATATCTCTTACTGACTTCTTCGATGCTGCTTTACGACGTCATAATGACGTCATACTGCTGCCAGCGATACGCGGAGTGTCTGGTAACGACTTTGTTCCAGCAGGACAGTGCACCGGCACACTGCGCCGCGCACGTGCAACAGTTGAACTTCTGCGTCAAGAAACGCCAAACTTTCTTGCGTCCAATCTGTGACCTCTAAACAGTCCAGATCTCAGTCCTGTGGATTACAAAATATGTCATGCAGCAGTGTGTCTACCACAGACAAATTCATAGTGTGGATGAATTCAAATGGTGGCTCATCGATGTCTGGTGCACTCTTGAACAGTCGATTTTTGACCAGTGGTGAGGAAGACTTCGAGCATGTGTCCATGCTAAAGGAGTACATTTCAGGTAAAGCTTGTGAACTGACAATGTTGATTTTGTCCATATCTGTTACATTCAATCATTCAATGTTACTTTTGACTGTTACATCTTTAATTACGAAATCATGCCAGCAACGTTGGCCAATACATTCTTGTTCATTTTACAAGGCAGTGAGTGCACTAGCATAATTGAGGTATGGTGGTAGATTTTAGGGTACACTTGGTTGAAGTTAATTTCTGTTTGCAACAGTGAAAGAATAAAATCGGACAGTATATGCCAAAGTTATGCTCAAATGAAAAGGGTCCAGTTTTTTTGACTCACACTGTACATTATTCCAATATTTGCCGATGCTCATGTGTGTCGCTGTATCAGACACAGATATTACTATAAAGTCAAGATCACTAACAGAAAATGTGCCATGCTAAGAACAGTAGCAGAAGTCATTAGAAACGGGGTTGGCTGATTTAAATCCAAGTTATTTTTTGTCAAAAAAATCACGTGATTTAAATCACAGTGGGCCTGTAGATTGAATCCGCTTTATCAATCAATCAATCAATCAATCGACGTAATTTCTATAGCGCCCCCTACAAAACATGGACGGCGGTGCTTAACAATGTAAATATATAAATGTCAACATACAGACCTAATGTCTGATGACACTAAACAACAAAGTTAACAATGATGACGCTTGGTCGTCCAATACCCGTAGTAAACAGAAAACCGGTCGCTAAGTGCAAAATACAAACCAGGGTGCAGCAGTTATTGATCGCAAAGCCAGATATTCGTTGAGAATCGAGATTTTAGCCTACCCCACCTGCATTAGAGGCCCCCCGTTAAGGGGGTTCCCGTCGGAATATTGTCATGCCGTTTGGTGTGGAAAAACTAGAATAGTGGGGCTACCCGATGGTAAAAAATTTTGATGACTGACAGAATGTACGAACGTGACAGACGGACACTGCATGACGGCGCGCTTGATGTACTAGCATCGTGCGCCAAAAATACACGTTCAACACCAGCTGACAGACGTTAACAGTTTGCACGATGGAATTTTTCTTCTATTTCCTGCTTTATTGTTTCTATGTCAGCAATAAACAAGAAAGCAAATGTCAATCACATTTTTTGGCATTTTAGCTTTATACGACAAATTTCTTATGAGCTTGTACTGCAAAATCAGTTGAACATTTTACGAAATCATAGGTAAGGTAAGGAAAAAATCTGATTTAAATGAAAAAAATCCGATTTTAATCAAAAAAATGATTTTTTTTAATTAAAGATACCATGATTTTCCAACCCTGAAAAACACAAAGATGCAATAAAAGACTCTGTAGATAGTCACTGAACTGATCTATTTACCATTCGTACATTACAAGCAACTACTAAAGCATATAAAGTTCCACAATAAGTAGCGACGGCCGACAGAATCTTGCCAATAACAGTTTAATGTGTAGCATAGCGGTACTTAGCAAAACATTAAGTTGTTTGTTTGACAATAATAAACAGTTTGTTTTGTGGGTGACAGCTTATCGACGAGTCATTATGTGGTCATCGAACCATTTGATGATGTTAATGAATGCATCAGCTTCAGGTTTGACCTCAGACAACGGATGATTGCAGTCTGGGTACCACATCACCCGCAGTGGTGCATTCCGTGCCTCCAGCGCCCTCTTCAGCTCCAGACCCTGCGAAGTAGGGACACGGACGTCCTTGCCACCGATCATCAACATCAATGGTGTCTTGATACGGTCAACGTTGACCAACGGCGACCTCTTCAGCATCTCGCCGTACATCTCTGCAGTAGGAACGACCATTGGGTTGAAGTCTAGGCCGACCTCGGTGAATGACCAATCTGGAATATCCGTGCAGCCAACCATCGAGGCAACATTGACAACTGGATTGCGGGCTACAGCAGCACAGTAGAAGTCGGGAAACTGGCTGATAGCGTGCACTGTAAGAAATCCGCCATGCGACCCACCAATTACAACTACTTTATGGCCACTGACTGCGCCAGATGCAACAATCTGCTCCGCAACACTCTGAACATCATCGACGTCCTGCCGTCCAATGTTACCAAGCAGGGAGTTGACCGAGTCCTGACCAAACCCAAGACTACCGCGGTAGTTCACCATCAGCACCGCATAGCCGCACATACAAAATCCAGCTGTGTATGGCTGAAAGTCAGCAACAATGGTGGAGTGTGGGCCGCCATGTATCAACACCACCAGTGGTGGCCGGTAGTTCTCCACTGACGCTGGTTTCATCAATATGTACTCATAATCTAACGATGGAAACTGCGCATTAATGCGAGACTCTGGGACAGCAACTGGAACAGTTTTCCACAACACCTGCAACACAGTCAACGTGTTAAACGGCTTCACATTGACTCTACATGTCAACAACTGATAACAGTAAGGTATGGCATAGTAGGGTTTAACGTCCCACTCGACCTATAACCACTGTTTCTCTGGCAGCTAATACCTACTGCATGATGGACAGCCATAGCTCTAGCGCACCTTGCACCGTGGGCCCCAGGGTCCAATTTATCGGTGCGTGTGAACAAAGCCACTGATGACCGGCCAGTGCATACAGCAGGAGGTTCGAGCAGCGACTAATACTGAGCGTCTCTAAACCCAGTGAAGTTGGATAATCACAGTCTGAACGGTAGTTCAGACAGTGTTAACGGCGACCTTCAATTCCTATGGGGATAGGCAAATTTCAACACCCCCACAAAATCAATACCCCTGAACTGATCAACAAAAAGTTGACACAGTTGATTACGTCCACGAGAGGACCCCCCTATACCAACTTTGGTACAAATGCACTCACTGAGGGCTTCTGGGAAAATGGGTGAAATATAACAAAAATTATTTTTTATTTATACCTCTTTTTTCTTAGGTTTGCATACAGGTCAGACCTATGGATTGATTTTTACGCACGACCGCTCATAAGACGTGAAATCACGCAAGGATGTGCCTTTTGGAGGTCTCAACAATGTCCTCCTACATTTTGGGTGGTAAAACCCCCCACAAACTGAAATTTTGGGGGTTTATTACTAACAGCGTTTTAATTTCATTTAATGTGTGCTTTGGCTAACTTCATTAGTGTAGTTTACAGCTAGTCGAGAGCGATGTCTTCCATCTCGTGGAACAATTGAAGACCACCTTCATATTTTGATATTGGTCACCTTCTGAAACGTGTCTCAGAACACTGTGCCCTTTTGTTTTCTTAAACAACTCATAGAAATTAACTGATATGACTAAAAACTTCAGACAATATAGCAAATGAAATGCTGATTCCGCAAGTCGACAATAATATGTCTACTAGTTAAATACTCTTTGCTAACAGCAATATAAACTGGACGTCAGTAATTTTCATGCTGCAGCAATGGGATTTACTGTTAGAGACAAACATTTTGTTAACTGAATGAGTGAAATGGATTAAGCAAAGCGGTGACTTGAGATGTTTTGTGACAGAAGGTGAAGCCTTGAAATGGTCTACAGACACTCAGCAAAAAAAGCACCAAAATTTTTTACTCTGTCGACCGTTGCAGCTGCACACTGAACAGTCAATGTTGCCACTGCTGCCAGTTGTTCAGATCAGTGTTTTTGGCCCACCCTTGTCAAAAAAATTTTTGCTTCACTCACAACCACTGAATGAAATTTGTCTTCAACTGTAAATCGAACACATTTGCATTGACATCCATTTCACTTCTGTCTTACCACACGTCTCAGTAAAATTTATGGCCACTAGACTGTGGCATCCACCATTTCAAGGCTGCACCTTCACCTTCAACGACTTGTTACTGGCTGCTGATAGTGAACATGTGTCTGCACTATGTTTGCTGGACTTGATGGCTGCGTTCGATACCGTTGACCACGATCTACGTACGCTTCGTCTCAAGCAACAGTTCGGTCTACGCGGTATCATACTTCAGTGGTTTCGATCGTATCTGTCTGACCGATCTTATCAAGTCATCTACTACGACAATACGTCATCAACAGACTACATCACGTGCTCGGTACCACAAGGTTCGGTACTTGGCCTACATCTCTTCATCTCATACACGGCAGATCTTGCCGATGTAGTTGAGAAACACGACGTAAACTTACACGTGTACGCTGACGATACATAACGGTATTTGAAGTGTTTTTGTGACGAAATGACGTTCACTGCCACAAGACTTGAACACTGCCTCACAGATGTCAGCCGCTGGATGACAGCCAACAGGGTTAAGCTGAATAGTGAAAAGACAGAACTGGTCTGGGTGGGCTCCAGATATGGGCAACTCCGTTAGGAAGTGGTGGCCCATCGCTACAGCTTGGAACAGACACTGTTGCTGCTAGTGACCACGTCTGCGTCCTTGGCGTGACGATATCATCGGACCTCAGTCTGGACAAGCACATCTCCAACGTGTGTGTGAAGTGTTTTTTCTGGCTTCGCCAACTGAGACGAGTCCAACGTTCACTCGACGTTGAGTCCGTGAAGACACTCGTGCACGCCTTTGTCACGACGTGCCTCGATTACTGTAACTCTGTACTAGCCGGGGCGCCGAGGTCTGTGACAGACAAACTTCAACGAGTGCTGAATGCTGCTGCATGCCTATAGTCAGTGGTACCCGCAAATTCGATCATGGTTTGTCACGTCTGCTGCACGTCGACCTGCACTGGCTGGACGTTCCAGAACGTGTACAGTACAAGCTCGGCGTAACAGTGCGCCGGTGTCAGCAACACAAAGCCCCGCAGTACCTGACTGATTGTGTTATGTCAGCCTCG
>Ga0209149_1001366_pt1 | contig 12219 bp, 7 predicted proteins | sample WorMetTyACAVOLI2_FD_187423 | JGI IMG/M metagenome (GOLD analysis project Ga0209149, IMG submission 187423) | Marine gutless worms symbiont microbial communities from Max Planck institute for Marine Microbiology, Germany - Olavius algarvensis... ... | reverse complement strand
CACCGACCGTACGGCTGCCCCAATAATTCTCTCGTTGCCGCAAGAGAATTCTCCACTCGTGTCAACCACGAGTCTCCCAAACGACACTAGCCCTGCACGTCTCTGACTCGAATGACAAAAAGGTCGCCATGCCCACGTGACCACACGCAGCGAGACTACTGCCACATTATACATGACAGAGCCTTTATGTTTTTAATTTGGTTGCTTTTCAAGGACGGACTACCAAGTTATAAGCATTTACCCTTGATGGGGGCATTTTCCCACAAATTTTCTGTATCCCTTAGTGGCAAAACTACTGATGCGATCTGAAAAAACTTAAAGAGGTCCAAAAAGTGGGATTAGAATGGGCCTCGTCTGTCACAGTGACAAGTTTGTTGGGGATTGTGTGTCATACACTGACTGTAGGTTAAAAAGTAGGACGTTTTTTTTTGTTACACTTTGAACACTGTAGCTATGCGACCAAAAACACTATTAAGCAATGTGATTTTTAAAATAGTGGCCATAATCTCATAACCTTGCACCATAGTGGTAAAATTTGGCCTGCTGGACCAGACCCTGAATTCTCTCCTTCATGCCAGATTGTCAGCTATTGTAAACAGAGTGTGACCAATGAGTCATATACATGTGTACTTGACTTACGCCTGCTAGAACAAAATCCCACTAGAATGAAACCTAACCCTAACCCTACTAACCCTAACCTTAACCGTAACCCGTCGCATTAGATCGAAATCGACTTTCGTTTCAGTGGGATTTCATTCTAGTGGTACATTTCTGTGTACTTGAGTATTGCATAATCTTTGAACTTTGAACTTTGTCCATAAATTTCCGTACTTTCTAAATAAGTAAACCTATTTGATCATAATCAGGCATGCTTAGTTCATGACTACACTGTGTTCAGAAAAAAAACACCCACTTTTGTTTTCTTGCATAACTCTTAGAAATAGTAATCAAATGAATGAAAATTTCAGACATTTTTTGCCAGCAGCGATGTAAACCGGACGTCAGTAAAAGTGTTGTTACAGCATTAAGATTTACTGTTGGAGATCACATTATTATTAAATGCTGGTGAATAAATAAAAAATATGAAGCAAACCACTTTCTGAAGATGTTTCCTGACACAGGATCAAGTTTTCATGGGTTAAAACATTTAATGGAGAAAGTGACACCAGTGTCATCACTGACTCATGTTTGGATTGTGGTTGACCATACAGTGCCCACCCACAGCAAAGATCAACAAAGATTTTTTGCTCAGTGTCTTTACCCCATCAAGACTTCAACTTCTGTCAAGAACATCTTGAGCAAGCATTTTTCTATGTAATTTTTTTCACTCACATCCATTTAATCAGATGTTTATCGTCAGTGGTAAGTCTCATTGCTGTAACAACACTTTTATTGACGTCCAGTTTACATCGCTGCTAGCAAAAAATATTTAAGAAGAACACAAATTATTTTTATGCTGTTAAAATCAGCATTTCATTAGCTATTTTTTCTGAAATTTTCATTTAAATTGGTTATGCAAGAAAACATAAGTGGGTGTTTTTTTCCGAACATAATTTATTTTGACCAATACTGAAAAAATACACACAAAGCAACAGGCTCATTTTATGACCAAGCGTTATTATCTTTGTTTACATGGTGCATATTATGAAATATGTTTTAGGATTTGATACAGAAAGAATTGTTTCAGAAACAGGAACGTGTTGGTGAGATGAGACATGATCTTCAAATGACTGAGTCACAGTTAGAGACTTGCTTGGCGTCTGTTGCTCGCAAAGCCGAGCAGTTGCAGCAGTTGGATCAGCAGCTCTCAGTTGTTGGCACTTCTGGTACAGTGTCTATGCTGCCTGAATCTGTTACATGTTTTAACTTCAAAATATTTGATTATTTGTATGCTTTTAGTACCGTTCTTTATTATTTTGTAAATCATATTATCAGTTTGCACTATTTGAATAACTCGAACTTCTACAACGTTGTATAGTACTGGATTGTACATGGTTGGACGATGAAGCTTTCTTGTCTGTGAGCTAACACTGTAACATCAGTTTATCTGCTCATTGTGCAAAATAAATTCGGCTTTATAATAACAGTTTAAAAAAATAAATTATTGTTATTTGGTTTGAATTGCTGGATCATTTCTACAGAGATTCTCAGCGAGGAGCTGAAGCACGATTTGAAGGTCACTGTAGATGGACTGAACTCATATTTGAGCAGCGTGCAAGCAAATGCTGATAGACATAGAGAACAGTTTGCTACTGTGGTACAAGAACGTGCTCAGTTGATGCAGCAGATGAAGGAAATGGAGCCAATGACAGAACTAGTTCACCATCAGCAGTCAGAGATCACTGCGCTTCGACAGGTCTGTGTGAATTCAGTCACTGTGTGTAGCAAATAGTGTTGATTTTAGAAGTCTTCTACATCAAATAACATTGAAGATTGTTTGGCATACTTCGAAATCTAAGCAGTGAATAGATAATGCTGTAAGAGCCTTGAAAACCTACAGATATCTCAAATATGTGAAATACGTTCACTTGTTCACAGTTAGATGCAGAGACTTCAGTTGAAAAGCTGAACAACAACATGGAGTAGAGTTTTCATTCATCAAAAATTTGTGTATGAGTAACATGATAGACATTGTTGCTGTGAGCCAAACGTGTGACGATTTGAATGGTACAATTTTTTAATTATTTTCATAGTTTAGTATAATACAGATTTCATGCTTATAAGCAGTTTATTTTAATTTCCGAATGTCTAACCAATGACAGTCTACAAATTTATTTCTGTTGAACCGTTTATTAAGATACATGCTACATTACATAGTTTGGTTGTTTGTTAGTTCACTGTTTGTTATACATTTTTAGCACATTGACGGTCTTGAAGAATCGATGAGAGATACGCTTCAGTTGAACGAATCGCTTAAATTACAGTTATCACATTCTGAACAAGTCACTCATCCAGATTATCTGGAGAAGTTGCAAGGTGCCGAACAAGAATTGGAAGAACTATACCATGAACTTGAGCAGCAGAAGCAACAGCATCAGGTCTAACATAAAAATTATTGAAAGTGAATTTATGGTTATTTGGGTTAATTCCGGGTATTCTGATAATTTGTTTTTTCTATCGTTATTGCTATGATGAGTGTATTTTGTTGCTTGAAATTTAGTGGATGCAGTGCTGTATTTGAAAGGTAATGTAATGTAATAAAACTGCAGAACTGTTCACCAGGCTTAAAATGGATTCAACAGGTATACTGTATAAAAAGCACATTTGTCGTAGTGTTAAAGTATCAATCATTGGCATTGGCTGGTTGACAGGCAGAGAAAGAGTCTTACATAAAAAAGTTAGAAGCAGAGTCGAAACGAGTGAGTCAGTTGAGACGTGAAATCCGTGGCGTAGACACAAAAGACCAAGAGATTCATGACCTTCATCAACGACTCACTGATCTTCAGGTTCTTACATTATTCAGTATATTTTGAGATATGCTGAAGGTAGGTAATTTACCCCCGGGCCTTAACCAAGGGGCAAGTGACTAGGAGGAGGCTTTTGACTGGGGTAGGTGACGGGAGACACTTGACTGGGGGTAAATGACCTACCTTCGGCGTGGCGTAATGGTAAGGTGTCAGACTATTTTGCGATAGAGCGGCACTGATGTCTCTTTAAACTGCTGCTAGCAAAGAATATTTAATCAAAAGACAAATTATTTCAGATTCAGCCTTTACTTAGCTATTGTGCCTGAAATTTTCGTGTAAATAAACCGTATATTGACTAAGTTATGCCGTTTAAAGCTAGAGAGACCGGTAATTATGCCTCACCGTGTCTGTGTGTTTTATATGGTTTATCCTGTTTTTGAGTTGTTTAAATTCACAAATCAGGCAAACAAACCCAATGTTTGTAACAGCCTTTTATACTGTGCCTGTTTATGCATTAAAACTTGACTAGAGAGCTAAAGACCGCATGTAGTCATATGATGCCTCCACTGCTGCAATTGTCTGACATCTGTTGTAAATGCTTTCCATCCAGCGTCGCCATGGCAAGCAAGTCACACTCCTTAAGGGTGCAATGAATAAATGGAGGAATCAAAGTGTTTATATCAGCTGTTGAAAGACATTGTATAATTGTCTTATGAATGAAAATAAAATTGATTTAAAATTTGTAATGATTTTATATGAAATTTGTAACTGAAATTTTAAAATTAATGATTACTTCCTGCAATATTTTAGCATAACTTGATAAAATGTTCTGTAATTTAAATAAAATTTCACAGATAACCTGTGTTCAGTATCCTTAATTAAACCTCATTATTAGAAGATCGTTGTTTTTATAGCAGTATACCCACTGAAATCGTTACTATAGTAAGCCTCGAGTATGTGACATTCCACAGTTGATGCTGCCTTATGAACAGAAAACTTAAATCCCAAACAAGCAATGTTTCTGTCAGAACAATGTGTGGTGTTAAAAGTTACAACAAGTGTTCGAAGTGCAGTCTTTCGGCGTTGACACAGGCCCACAGTCGTTTTGCTACTCGCTTATTGCATGTCGATAATATGTTGTTCGAAGTCAGCTCAGAAATTCACTGCTCGAGAGTGTCAAGTCGCTACTGTTGTTGTGGCTACCACGTAACTGAAAATTTTGTACTGTATCAATGGAGAATTGAATAAGGTCTCGCTCTCCTAAAAATAATCAGTAAATGTTGTAGGTACATGTTCTGAATTGGTGAAGTTATGTCACATTAATCCTAGTGGTCCGGTTTTTTTGAGACACAGCTTGGATTGCATTGAGGGAGTGAAACGAAATGTTGGGTATTACTTGATGTTACAGGCAGCAAATGCTCACCTTCAAGACCAGCTGTATGCCGCTCAGCAACGACAACAGCTGCCAAACACAGTTGATGCACGAGCATTGAAGAAGCGTCTTGAAGATGTCACTCAAGCTCTTCTTGCCTATCGAGTAACTGACTGTAACATATAATCAGTATTTAGTGTCATCACAGTTTGCTGTTGAGTTTAGTTCCGTTTGGTCTGTGCCATTATCGCATGTTCTCAGTTCTTTAATGTGGCTTCTATTTTACATAACTGTAATTGAGTGTAGTTCTAAACAAACAGAGTTGCTTTAGTTAGGAGCAAGCAGACAGAAATTATTTCAACACCGCAAACGTGTCACCACACACTCAGCTGAATGCACGATGACACATTTGTGCATGCCATGTACACTGTACAATGCCTGCTTGCGGAGAAGAGACAAAAGTACTGTAGAAAATGTGACCACTGAAAGACTTCCTGACAGTTTCTCTTATGATTATGATGCCCAACTGGAAGCCCGTGACTAAGAAGTTTGACCCCTCTAGTGCATATGTGCATTTTATGTAATTAATTTGTAATTAATCTTTAAGTGAACACATGAAGTGCAGTCAGTTTATCTGTACTTGCACTGTGAAGCATGCATCCTTACTGCACAGTCATTGCAGAAATTCTGCAGCTTCTGTGGATGTTATGTGACACCCTAGCCGGCACAGCATGGTTTATCAGTAGTTTAGAATTGGTTTAGAATACGTTAAAACGGACATAAATGTTTAGTTAGCCACTTCTAAACATTATGTAAACATTTATCGCTAGTTAAATCTAAACGTTTAGATTTAAACTAGCGATAAACGTTTACGTAACGTTTAGAAGTGGTTAAGAAAATGTTTTAACTAAAACTAAATGTACGATACACGGACATTTTAAACCTATTCTAAACGCAATCGTAAACGTTATATAAACGTTTGTGTGCCCGCTCGGACTGCTCGTCAGAATATACCATTGTGAAATGCAGAACGTGTGTGTTCATGATATTCGATTTTAGGAACCGGGCCAGCCAAACCGAGTTAAAGGTCACGGTCGAGCACATGAGCTTGGAGAGCCAGTAGAGCAAGTGTTGTGTCAGCTTCAACAAACGGTAGAAGGCAAGATATGTAGAATACAGGCACAAATGGAAGATGCTTTGGAATCAAAAGCAAAGGTGATTTTTCTTTTCCTTGGCGACATGTTGCAGCAAAGTCTAACAGGCTAATAGTCTGAAAGCCTTGACTGATTCACATTACTATTAGACCAACTCTCGTATAGCAGTTAATAAGATTTTGACTATTTTTACCTTTTGAATATGGTTGTCATACAATTGATTTTCATTGAAATTACAGGTACTGCATTGTTATGATTGAAAAAATTTTTTGAACTAAGACCAGTGTTTGAGAATTATGGAGATCGGAGATTGTGTGTTATAATTTTGTATAATTTCACTAGGCAGATATGACGTCGATGGGGTAACACAACTAGATTATATTTACTTTTTGATGTTTCGACCTCTATCACAGGCATTCGTCAGAAGAAGCTGGTACTAGTCCTTTCAGTTCTTGACAGGACGAGAACATGCCGTGTCAAGAAAGCGGTCATATGCGTGACTGAGTTGATGGCTGCCCTCATCCCGATTTGTGACTTGTTATTATTATTATTAAGTCTAGATGATACTCTAATATGCGTTCTTTCTGTTCAGCTTCTAAAGAAAGTTGAGGCTCTGAAGGAGCAGCTGGAGCAAGTACAAGAACGAGAACAACGATCAGTGGCTGAAAAAGCAATACAGGATGTTGTATGTGTTCCATTTTTCTGAGTTTACTGGATATTAGTGGTGCTTGAAAGCACGTTTCTGTCTATCAGAGTAACGTTGGGAGATGGTAGGAGAAATCAAAGATCGGAAGCACATGTTCTAGGTGTTGAACTGGTCTGTTGTCAGATTACTGCAACACACAATTTGCAGGCCAGGTGCCCGTTTAAGTCTAGTGAACACTGAACAGTGTTAAAATTTAAAGTGATTGTGGTAATACAACACTAGATGTTGAAGATGAATTTCGTTTCTTATCTTATATGAGACGAGTTATAGTCTACAGCAATCGCAAGTTGAGTAATAGTTTGAGAACAGCAGCTGTTGGATACCATTTACAGAAGTAAAGTAGAAAAATAAATATATTTGAGAAATAACCATACGATGCCACACGATGCTATGCATAAGCGTGGCCTTTGCCATCAGGCCGAGCTGTCAAGCAGTGTCTGTCTGTCTGTCCGTCTGTCCATCTGTCACATTCGGGGACTCTGTCGAAACCAATAAACAAATCTTCAAAACATTTTCACCATCGGGCTGTCATGCCATGCTGGTTTTTTCGTACAAAACGTTATGGCAATATTCTGATAGGGACCCCCCGTAACAGAGGCATCGATCATCGAGTGCAGGTGGGGTAGGCAAAAATCGTGATTTTCGGCCAATATCTGGCTATCGGTCAATGACTGCTGGTGTGCGAGCAACAATTGTGATGGTCCACCGTGCAGTTTACCACACAGACGGCGACATATCAGTGATGAAGACAAGAGAACAAAATTTAACTGTATGCAGCAGTAAATCTGAAGCCAAAGTAAAAAAATAATAAAAGATTGTGCTCGACATATTGTACTACTGAAGCTAACTACTGACAGACACAAAGCATTGCACGGCCTGTCTGCGACAGCAGACCTACTTGTCATGATAGGTGATACATTCCATTACTCCACAAAATTGTGAATTTATCATGTTGTCGTAATCATATATTTCTGCTGTAGTTGGAAGATGAGAGGCAGCAAAATGAAATTTTAAGAGATAAAATTCATCAACTTGAAAATGAGGTAAGCCAAGTGGTGAGTAAGGCACATTTATGGTTTTGCTTGGATTAGTTCAGAACTGTTATAATTATTGTCAGTGTTCTACACTGTAATTTTATCCTGTTATTACACATTTATTACTCTGTTTCAGCATAAATATTGCTACCTGCACTCAGTTAAATACATGTCGTATAACTGGCATATTATTATTATTATATTATTAATTATGTTATTGCATTATTGATGATGTATTAAAGCTTGGTTGCTACTTAATTTGAGCAGTAAAAATAGGTTATACCATAGTCTGGAGTGGTATACACAAGTGTGACGAGTGTATAGCACGACAGACTATGGTATAACGTACTTATTTCATGACCATCGTGCTAGGGCCAACATGGGCCTACGTACAGCACGATAAACTGCTCATGCTTTGTCATGCTTCAGTGGGAGTAGGGGGGGGGGGGCATTATCTCGCTCCAGACATTGTGTTGAGAGATAGGTGACGAAAGTAGGTCATGAAATAACTGTTGAACATAATGGTAGAAATAAATCAGGTAGATGATTTTATGTAATATAAGCAGAAACATAACCTATTTAGGTCATACCATAGTCTGGAGTCGTATACATGAGTGTAACGAGTGTATACCACTCCAGACTATGGTATAACATACTTATGTCATGACCGTCGTGCTAGGGCCAACATGGGTCTACATTTAGCACGATAAACTGGTCACGCTTCAGTGGAGTGGGTTATGTTACGTTATTTCACAGCAGACTTTGAGTGACTTGAAAAAAAAGATCAGACTTAGTTCTTAGACCAAACGGATTATCTGATTGGCAAATTAGTAGATCAAACCGAAGTTCAGATTAGAACACCGATTAGACCAGATTCTAAAACCTATCACGATCAGCACATCACTTTTGTTTACAATTGGCAGACAAAACGTCATTAATGACGCAATTGATGAGTGGTGCAAGAGTCTTCAGGCATGTATTTGTAGCAAAGGACAATATTTTGAACATTTTGACCTAATGCAAATCTTTGTTTGCGTTTTTGCGATCAGTAGAAAATTCAAGTGATTTCTGCTAAGAGATTAGTCTGATCTCCTAGAGATTAGCAGCAAACGTCTGTAGTTTTACATTATGCAGTTGCCGATTAGACCGAATTGTTCAGATTAAGTTTGGTCTTAGACCGGATATTTGGTCTGATCTTGAAGATCAGACCGAATTCTGGACTGATCTTGAAGATGAGATTGAACGCTTGTCGTCACTTGAAAAATGTATGCAAATTAGGTCTCAGACCGAAGTTTGGTCTAAGAGCAGAGTCTGATCTATTTTGTCAAGTCACCCACTGTGTTGAGAGATAGGTGACAAAAGTAGGTCATGAAATAAGTAGATAATTTCTGTCAGTTAATTGCTGCAACTTTTATTATTGCTATTACAGCTGTCCGGACGTCAACATGGAATTATTAGTGACTCAGTGAAACCTGTCTATGAAACTGGGTCACAGTCTGGATCTAGGTCATCTTCACTGACTAGATCTGGGTCATCGGCTGTGATGTCGTCGGCATCTTCGCAGTGGTCAATGAAGCGGCGTGAGTTGTACAATGCAATGACAGAGGAAGAACGCACCTTGTTTAACGAGTTGCAGGATGAAATTGCTGAAATGAAATGTCTTCTTGATGCCAACGACGGCATTTCCAAATCCAGGGTACACATATGTTACTTTTTGCTTAATACATAAATGTGTCATGCAATTTTTATACTGCACCAAAACGATTAACAACTATTCAGTAGTAAATTTTGGCATAAAAAGTGTTAACTAAAATGCAGTTATAGAAATTTGGGCTTGTTTTGATGAAGTTTTATGTTACCGGGAGGAAATAATAGTGAAATTGTGTGTGTTTGACATTCAGGTTAAAAATGCTAGACAGAAATCTGAGTCACTGAGATCATTGATCGACAGAAGGCGGCACACTACACATGTTGCCGTGTCCCATCCACGTGAAAGGAGTCAGAAGTACCGTCCAGGTGCTGAAAACCATAATGGTCTGCGTGTCTCATAGTTCTTCACATCATATTAATTTGACGTGTCAAAATTTCCCACATATATATTGTTTAGTGAGTAGTTCATTTGTAATTGTATGGTGTACGTTTTGGTCTGGAGCAGATGAGATGGATGACGCAGTTGAAGAGATGCATGCAGTTGTTGAGGAGCAACGACAGGAGATTGATTATCTGTTGAACGTGCTGGAAAATATGACTACTCAACGTCGTGGTGATACTGATGGTTAGCAACTGGCTGTGTGCTTATTCTGTCTTTTGCTTTCTCAACTTTCATTAAATGGCATAACTTAGTCGATAGACTTTTTTGAGATCAGATGGGTCCCCAGAGATCTTGACAGAGATTGCTGGAATGGAAGTTTTACAGGATGGATGCCTTTCTTGTCTCGGAACCAACAGTGTGAAAGCATTGACAGCATAATGTTTTCATTCTGTCAGAGCTGAAATCGATTGCATGATTTTGAGTAGGAAACCTATACAGCTGCTACAAAATGGACCGTGATGAAAATTCTTTCTAAAATCTAACCTGGAGGTATTCCATACAGTCGCATATAAGTCGAAAAATTGGGTCATTTTTCGCCCTCAAAGTCGGGGGATCGACTTGTGTGCGGGCCAGTCAATTTGCATACGGAGAGATTGCTGACTGACGAACGGACCGGCAGTGCCAGCACGTGCGGTCTCCTAATGGTTGTGCCGAGATAGTGTCAGTATTGTGTCGACATGCGTGTGGTCACTGTTTCACGCGTTTTTTCATGATAACAGCGGGTGGTGTATGACAGCTGTTGACTTGTTATTGGTAAACAGTCTTAAAGGCACTCATTACGTATAGGCCCTACTGCTTGAGTGTTCATCTGCTCATCTGTGAAATCAGTGGATGGAGGCTCTCTATCAACCTCCAGGCCATACGACACAGTAAATGTGTGCTCGAAAAATCGGGGCCGTCACAGTCTTGATATTGGGTGGTCGACTTATACACGGGTCTTGCATTTTGGTCATTATTTCAGACACAAAGACGGGGGTTGACTTTACGACGACTTAAATGCGGATCGACTTATATGCGAGTATATTCGGTTGGATTTATACTGTGTCATCATTTGTCAGGACGTTGTTGTAATCTGTAGTATTGAATTATCCCAGTTGCTGCTGCTGTTAAGAATTTAGAAAACTAATAAGTTGTTGTCACCCGGACCTGCCTCATGTGTGAGCCAGCATTGGGATAACGGATGAGGCCGGCTCTGGCACTATAAGAAGTGCACAGCCTCAGACAAACCAAACGTACAGGCCTAGCTTGTAAAATAATAAGCACAAGCCCTTCAATCTCCCATCCTTCTCCCTTGCACACACTACACACATGCACTGCAAGCAAAAAAGTGGCAGTAGCAGCACACCACCTACACCTGGATATACCTACTTCCTTATCCTTCCCATTCCGGCAGGGCTTGCACATTGGGCCATCTTAATTGGCCTCAGCGTTGTTTGTGGCAAATCTGGACCACGGCGGCCCGGGTGGTATGGTATGGTATGGTATACCTGTAAGTTGTTGTTAAGACCACTTTCGCCATGAGTGTATGCCTTTATGTGCTGTATTTGCTAGTTGTAAGCTGTGGTTGTTTGTTGTTGAACAGACTATCAATTAGACCGTCAACCACCTGCCAGACTGGCTCACAGGCTGTCAGCTGCATACACTAAGCCACTGTTGACAACACACCACGGAAATATGGAATCCTCGTGTCATTCAACTAGGCAGCAGGCTGCTAACAAATCTAATAAACAGGTAACATTTGTTCTCCGTGACCGACACTGAGTCCACTAAAAGCACGAGTGCATGGAGATAGATAAAATATTAGTACTGTTTGAAAACCTCAGTAAAGCATAAATATTTCAGCTGAATGATTTCGATGTAACTTGCTTAGTGACCATTTTACAGAATATGATACCGATGGTTTGCAGCACAAAGGGATCATGTCCACAAAACCTGTTTTCGAGAAAATTGTGAAGATACAAAGGTCGTGTGTCCTATGACTATTGTCGTGTGTCGTACTATGACTATTTTTGACAAAAATCATGATATTTTGCAATGATGTAAACAATGAGCACTTCTGTCGAATTACTGGCAGTAAATAGTGTCCGTTACATGTCAAAAAGAAATAATGTAGGCCTAGGAATTAAGACAACGGCTGGACTTAAAACTTTTGTGGAAGAGTGGAATGGACATCGCGCCTTTGTGCATCCACTCAGATTTGATGAACTGCTTCAATAAAGTACAGTTGAACTCTACCATGCGTCTCATCTCTGGTACCCTCCGTTCTACACCTCTCCCATGGCTTCCAGTGCTCTCCAACATTGAACCGCCAGCCCTACGAAGGAAGGTTGCCACTGACAAGCTGGTGGAGAAAATCGTCAAACATGACAGTTGGCCAATCCAGCCTGATATACTTAGCCCACCATTGCTACGACTGACATCCAGGAAGCCGTTGTGGCTAGATTTGCAACCAGT
>Ga0209149_1001365_pt1 | contig 12220 bp, 5 predicted proteins | sample WorMetTyACAVOLI2_FD_187423 | JGI IMG/M metagenome (GOLD analysis project Ga0209149, IMG submission 187423) | Marine gutless worms symbiont microbial communities from Max Planck institute for Marine Microbiology, Germany - Olavius algarvensis... ... | reverse complement strand
CACACAATCAAGTAATTGGGTACAAGTTGAACACTTTGACAAGAAGCCAAACTGTTGGCGTGAAATAAGCTGATTATCTAACAAATACGCTAACATTTGTTGCTTAACTATGCGGTCAAATATTTTACTGAAAATTGACGTGAGATAAATAGGACGATAATTGGCGACGTTTGATGATATACCTTTTTGAAAACAGGGGTAACATTTGCCAAACGCCAGATGTGTGGTTAGATCGACAGTGGTCTAAAAGGGTAGATCTTTCCACGGTTCACTCTCTTTCGTGCTGAGTTGCCGTCTGAGCGCAGTGTAAGTGTGTTGATACGTTAGCATTTCGTATCTTGATTTGGGTCTAGGTTAGTTTCTGACCCATTTGTTCTAGGTTATCTTTCTCCGAGTAGGAAATTAGGAGAAGGAAAACTTCACAGTGGATACGTTAAACAGTTTCTTCATTCGTTGTCTGGTTGTCAAATAATTAGTTAGCGCTGATTATTAAACGAGATGGCGAAGCAATAAACACTAAATTATAATTTTTAGTCTTTATTTTTTAGAAAACTGCTAAAACAGCGTAAGACGCTTATTTTATTCCTATCTCATTCTCAACGAGGCGACTTGACGAACTCGAGCAGTAATAAATGCTCGTGACTATGGTTTCTTCGACGTTCACTGATTCATGAGGCTGACGGAAACATAACTCGACTGACGGATGCAGGCGTGGCCGACGCGTCGCAGGTGCAATCGGTCTCCGTTGTCGCTAATAACTCAATCACCGGAAATGCGTGTTTTCATGAAGACAAAGTGCGACCAGAAACGCACTTCTGACGGGTCACTCCAAGTCGCTTTTATCGCTCATTCTTCTGCATCGGTTGGAAACACAAATGCTTGTTTTATTATTTTTAATTTTTGTTCGTATTTCGTTTAAATTTTCTGTTTTATTCCGTGCAGTAGACTAATCTGGCTACCCGTCGGTTTTTGACTGCACGTTAAATACACAGTATCATATCGTATCATACCGTATCGTGTGTTCAGAAAAAAACACCACCTTCTGTTTTCTTGCACAATTCGTATTATATGAACTTTATTTCGCCACAGCGGGCAGTCAGTATGGCGCGTCCTCTCTGCGACAGCAAAGCTTACTAGTCCGCAAGCCATAAGATTAATTTATCAGACAGGCTCGACGTTAATGCGATCGTCAACCGAGTTACACATCAAACGTGACTACAGCAGAAAGCTTTCATGCTTACAGTACACGTTAGGTCGCTACGGCGTAATGAAAAGTATAAGAAGTGGCGTTCACAGTGCGCGCAATGTAATCGAAGCCAGCCAGCATTCACACCTACTGCGAAAACGTGCGACATCGCGCGACAACAATGCAAAAATAGAGCATTTCTCGGTTAGCGCTTCAAATTTTCTGCGGTATAGCATCGCGCGTTACCGAACGGCATCAGCCAGCGACAGCGATATGATTGATCACGTGCAAAATTAGCATATTATTACATCGTCACGTAAACAAGATGGATTGCCAACGTTTCGTTAGGTCCGTACAAAAACTCGCCATACTGTACGTTTCCAGCCAGAAGTGCTACAAAAATGTTGAACAAACAGCATAAGTGACGGGCACATCATACATTTCGTTGTCCGTTGCAGTAGCTGCGAGCAGTATAACGCAGCTTAAAGTGTAAAGCAATCGCAGTGTAGTGGGATTATTGCGGTTCTGCGGCTCAAAGAACAAACGCGTTGGCCAATTTTTTTTATCTAATTCTCTTTGCCAAACCAGCAGGTGCCGTAATGCTTACCTATACTCAGCACAGTTTAGCACTAGGAACTCTCAAATGCACTGATTCAACAACTTTAGCAAATTCAAAATCTTCACAATTGTGTCTCCGTTCATAGTAACATATTACTTCAATAGTTAGAATGGAAATAACAGATATTTTGTTCATTTAATCATTGTGTTGTCCACGCAGCTATATGCAGAAGAGTTATGACATGACTTCGGATGATATTTTAACGTAATCATAAACCGTCTACTAAAATCGGAAAATCGGCTTTGGAGTTATGGCCAAAAACGATTTTCAATATGGCGGTCCTCGGCCATCTTGAATTTTATGGGTCCAAAATGTTTTAAAGCCCATGTAGGAGTTCCTATTGGTCAGCAATAGAGACCACAGCTGTAAATTGTTTAGTTGTTGAGAAAATCGCGGTTTTGTCTACACGTGTTTTGGCGACAGACAAGCAGACGAGAGAACAGATGGACAGCACCAACGCGTAAAGGCGCTCTTGCTGTCACGATCGGCGCCTTAATAGATATATTAGAGGAATAAATACACTTTGACTAATGTTTATGAGTTTACAGTCAGATAGATGAACGGATGAGGTGCGCTCAACGCGGCCTCCTCTTGCGTTGCTTTGAGACTGCTGTTGAGGTCGGTAGTATGTAATAATCAGTGCTCGAACCAAACTGGGAAATCTATATTAATAACTTCAACCAATGAGAAGCAAGACGCAGACAATAGCTGTTTTAGCTGGTCGTAGCTGGCAGAACGATGTGGAGGTCGAACGAAAGTCACTGACTAAAAGAGATTTTACTTGAGAGAAATTAAAATGAAATAGAAGGTTTAAATATGTCATGAAATAGTGTCGAGTTCTCGTTGTCGTGCAGTAAAGTATGGAGTAGCAGAGTAGCTCTTGGAACTATACTTGAAGTTCCTGTGACAGCTTCTTTAGCTACTCTTCAGAAGTGCGTTAGAGCATGCATGCATGTTCAGTCAGAATGGATTGCTACTGAATCCTGACAAATCTGAAGTTATGTACATCGGGACAAGACAACGTCTGCGCATCTCAGAGCTTCCAGAGACTGTCACCGTTGCTGGCAGCACGATAGCCACGACTGACAAACTTAAAGTCTTGGGTGTGGTTCTGGACAGTTCTCTGACGTTTGATCAACATGTGCGAGACACAGTTAGGAACTGCAACTTCCACCTGCGCGCACTACGTCGCATTCGGCCGTCTTTAACGTCAGACGTCGCAAACACGATGGCGTACTCAATCATTGGTTCCTGGTTGGATTACTGTAACTCACTGTTAGTTGGAATTAGTGAACAAAATCTGGATAGCATTCAACGTGTTCAGTCGAAAGCCGCTCGTATAGTTCTCTGACGTTTGATCAACATGTGCGAGACACAGTTAGGAACCGAGTTCTGATCTATTACATATTCCCTACACTATCTGCCTGTCCGTCACAGAATTGAATTCAAGACAGCTACTCTGTGCTTCAAAGCAGTAAAACTGGACACTCCTTCTTACCTGAATAACATGTTAAATGCGTAAGCACCACTGCGAGCTCTGCTCTCATCAAACATGGATTTGTTAACCGTTACTCGTACTGAAACTGGGTCTGCGTCGCTTTTCTGTAGCTGAACCACAAGTTTGGAACTGGTTACCACACGAGCTGCGGCAATGCAATACAATTTCGTCCTTCAAGTCAAATCTCAAGACATACTACTTCCGCCGCCACATGGACAACTAGCACCTTGTCTGGTCGCGCCTCCGATTGCGTTTTAGGACAAAGTATGCGCGCGCTGAATAAATTTTATAACTGATAACTGATACTGCATATTCAAATTGCAGGGAGAACCGCATATCCTGTAAGCGCATCTTCTTGGAGTTGCGTATAAACTATTCCAAAATCGGGCAGCCGTAAGTTACAGACAGGTAGCTCTGCTGTCGCAAAGAAGCCGCGCGATGCTTCATATCTGTCAGTAGTTTGCTTCAACAGTACAAAACGTCGAGTAGTCTTTTATTGTTAGTTACGTAGACTACACTTTGTCACTGCGTGCAGTTAAAGGCGCTGTTCTGTTGTCTTTTGCATAACGTTGAGGCTTCTGTCACAAAAATTTCGTCTTCTTCTCCCGCAATCAAGACCGCCGCTTACTACCAGCGATGTGTCACAACTTGCGAGACGGTGGCCGTGGTCCACCGGCGACTGCATTTACAACACCTGGCCCGTTGAAGCGTTAACACAGGCAGTCAAGCCAGATATAGGCTCAGAATCGCGATTTCTGCCTACCCCATGAGCCATTTGCATTCGACGCCCTCATTAGGGGAGTTGCCGTCGGAATATCGCCATCCCGTTTGGTGTGGAAAAACTATAATGGTGTGGCTACCCGATGGTGAAAAAATTTCGAAGATATTTTTGTTCGTTTTGACAGAATGTATGAACATGACAGACACACGGACGGACGGACAGACACACGGACACCACATGATGGCATAGGCCGCGCTTGCATAGCATCGCGCGGCAAAAATTCTGCCCGCGCAAGGACGTTGCTTCCAAAATTCAAATTCATCCTAGCCAACGCTTACACTTAGGTGACCAGACTGACGATGTGCGTTATCATTTTCATGAAGTACAATATCCTGGTGCCTTAAAGCTGCGTTTACACATAGCGATAGTATAGTGCACCGGTAATATAATAAGCTGTGATGAGGCGCTATAAATACCGCGCTAACGTTGGCGACGTAATGGCTCAACTATGGCACCATACCAGGAACAGCTCGTTGTCCGCCGCAATAACCTTGCGCATCACCAGCAAACCGATAGTACACATCTTGGCGAAAACATGCGAGACATCTTCCAGAGCATTTCATGAATATTTTCGGCTCAAGTAACGAGCTCTGTGGAACTCCCCGCTGCAATTTTATGTCACCAGACTCGTGTCCAAGTCACTAGACTCGCTTTTGCCAGCACAGACAACTTGTCTGATGTCCAGGAAATATGCACTCATTCCATCGACAGCATGTTCATCTACACTGCATCGTTTTCAGCGCGGTCGACAATAACGGACATCTCAGTTAAGGTCATTGTTCCAGTATGATCTCGGTCGGCAATCTAGAAACTTATGTTGTTGAGTATCCTCGGAGCAAAGATCTTTGTTGACTGTTGTTATTTGTGTTACGCAACTGATATAACTGATACAATAAATTAAAACATCCGGCGAATAATGAACAGCATGGTACGATGTGGACAAAGTTTGCGTCCTGCGAAGCGACTGGCATGATAACAAGAACTTCGCTATCACAAACAGATCGCGCGTCAGCTGCGCACACAATTCGTCGAGGGCATCTCCGTGACATTGAAATCTACGTTAAGGGTCACTCAAGGTCACTGGAAACGGAACAGATCATACACGACTTACTATTAGACGAGTTAATGGACGTTGAATATTATCGTGACCTTGAAATGTGGGTCAGAGGTCACTCAAGGTCATTGAAAGTGGTACCATTTGAAAGTTTGGGTACGGTTTCCTGACTTTTCCTACCCTAAACTTAACCCTAACCCTAACCATAACCATAACCCTTAGGGGTCAAGGTCATTGAAAATGGCGCCGTTCGATAGATCATATGCGACTTTCTATTGGTCCGCTACTGTAAATATAGCTCTATCTTGTACCATTTTCGAGTTATTTGACGTTCAATAATATCGTGACCTTGAAATCGGGGTTAGAGATCACTCGAGGTCATTGAAATTGGTGCCATTCAAAAGCTTGGGTGCGGTTTCCTATTCGCCTTCTATAGTAACTATGGCCGTATCTGTAGCCGTTTGTGAGATATTTAGCGCCAAAGAGTGGTGTGACGTTGAAAACAGGGTTATGGTTTGTTTAAGGTCATTGAAAATGGCACCATTTGATAGATCGCATACGAGTTCCTGTTCGCCTTCCATAGTAACTATGGCGATATCTTGTATCGTTTGCGAAATATAGCGACTTATTGGTAGAAAATCGCGAAATCTTTATACCCCACATGTATTTAGCGCCCCCGCAGGGGGTGACCCCGTCGGAATTTTGTGAAATTGTTTGATGCCGGTAAAACTAGAGCGATTATTATTATTATTATGGTGAAAAAACCGTTTTCATCTTATACCGGAAGGTAACGGACGGACGGACAGACGGACAGACAGATTTGCTATATCAATATCGCGCGTCAGTATGCTGACGCGCGATAAAAATCCTTGAACCTGATTGCCATCAGAATTCACTCGATTGTTTTTTTTGTCGTAAGACCTATTCGCTTTCTAAAAATTTCAGGAAAATTTTTGCGTAACTTTTTTTGAGTAATGCTGCCTACAGACAAACCAACCAACCAGTAAAACGCCTTGGCGGAGGTACAGTGTATAAGTCACTTTATCGCTTACTTGTCACTAAAATAAATTTTTAAGTACTCGCTGGTTACGTGATAGCTGTTTCAAAAAGCCAATATTTTCGTTTTAGATTGATCCCATCCGGCTAACTTTGTGTTCACCTTCACCGACATCGCCCGTACTCATTATTAAATCACTTATTTTGTTTAACTGTTATTAAAATGCACGTGCTCAAAGTGCCTTCACAGTGGTAATGTTTGCTTAACTACTGAAGAAATAACTACTCGCTGCTTACTTGGTACGTACTTACTTCGACGTGGTAAAATATTAAGTACAGATTAATCTATTTCTAATTTTCGAACTGTACGAAGTCGACTCAAGTCCATGAAGACGAAATTAAGGCACATTAAGGCAGAATAACAAAAAACGCAACGAGTCCAATACAGTATTTATACGAATTCATAAATATGCACGTGATAAGTGCATCAGCGCGACGAAATACTGATAAAGTGGGAAATGCGAGTGTAGGCCTAAAGATCCTGGAACTCAGTGTGGCATATGCTACGTCTATCAGAAGACAATAACTAATCAGCAGATTAGATAGCCGAACGTTACACCCCGTCAACGTACTGGGCCTCTTAATCTTTAGTAATAACATATAGAACGGTATTAACGATATTAGAGATATCAAACGTCGAATAATGGATGCCCTTAAAATCTGGGTTAGGGGTCGTTAAGGTCATTGAAAATGGCGCCGATCAATAGATCATATACGACTTTGTGTTGGTCTGCCGTTGTAACTATAGCTCTATCTTGCAGCATTTTCGAGATATTTTACGTTCAAAATATGGTGACCTTGAAATCTAGGTTATGGGTCACTCAAGATCATTGAAAATGGCACAGTTCGATAGATCGCATACTGTTTTCGAAATAAAGCGAGGCATTGCTTGAAAAACGCCAATTTTTCATACCCCTTGTATTTAACTTGCACGATCCCCTAGAACCCCTTGATTCCCCCCCCACAATATTAGCACAAAGTGTTCGAGTACCTGAGCTATTAGATGGTGCAAAAATATTGCCGAAATGTTCAACCCTCTGGGTAGCGTGCATCAACTCAACTCAGCGTTTATTTGCCAATAAAAGAAAGTATAAGCACAACAGTACAACACCAAATGGCAGGTTGTCAGAGAGGCCTTAGCCTGTCTAAGCTGGCCACCCATGGTTATAACAATGTTATTACAACTCATATAAACGCATAACAAGAAAAAAAAGAAACAAAATACGTGCAACAGCAGATGCAGAGTGCAGCAGGACAAATGTGTATACAGAACAATATCAAGAAAAAGAAGGAGTACAACATGATATAGAAGGTACATAATATTCAAAATATAGCTTGTTCATTCAACAAATGAGCTCTTAGTTTACGTTTAAAAGTATACTTCGACATAAGATTTTTTAGCAGCTGCATCAACCTCACGAACAACAGGCGGGAAATAACTGGCTCATAACTGGCTCATGCCATAAGCCGAATGTAACGTAGTAACGTTCGGCTAAAAACTAACTAGTGAAGCCATGAACTGAGTCGGGCAAACGAAAGAAGTGGAGGCCTGTATTATGGAGAAGAGCAAACAGAGTCGTGAGTGATCGTCAATGGTGAAAGAACCTTGTCGCCCCGTGTCCCAGACAGGACAGGACAGGAGAGCCTAAGGTCCAAGACAAGTACAAGCATATCTCGGCCTTGACAATTTCACGCCTACGGAACACTCAACATCAGCAATTTCATAACGACTTCACTCCGAGTTTAATGAACTGTTGTGTTTACTGTTGTACTTTCAGGTCTATTTTCCTACTCATTAACAACAACAGTAATTGCAGTGTCTGCCTACGTCCGAGCACAGAGTGATTCTTATTCCGCGCGTCAGAGAGCAACGATATCTGCAGCGTAGTGCCGCCGGCGCCTTCGTCGTCATCATTGTCAGAGAAACAGAAATTTGATTGCGACGGACGCAAATAGAGCGCCGAGCCGACTCGGGCTGCTGCTGCTGTTGCCGTGCCGTGGCGTCGATTGCCGGCATTGCTCGGCTCGTTAGCTCGTCGTAATTACGCCAAAGTGGCCGACGCCATCACTGCTGCGGCGTGATGAATACTATCCGTGATGTCGGCATCACGGACGGCGAGGCAACAAGAACGGCGGTAATTCTGTTCCTGCTTGCGGTCTTTCACGCACAAAATTGACTATCTCCGTGCTGCTAAATATGTTCTTCCGCGTCAGCTGACAGCCTGGCCGCTAGCGCCACGTAAATTACGGTGCAGAATAAAATACACTTTATTCATAACAATATCTAAAACTCTGCGAGATAGAAGACAGTGTCGCTGCAGTGTATTCCGCCGTCTAATGCAAAGAAAACCTAACTGGCATTGCGTGTCCGTTTATAGAAAATACGATTCAACATTTTTTAATAAAAAAAACTAGGAATACAAACATAAGATTACATAACCTTCTCAACACGCATACACACCCACATAGTACAAGGGCGCAGTAGTATTAAGCCGGTCGTACAGTCTACTAAGCAGACTTCCCGACCCAAGGTTAAGATGCATTGGTCCTAAAATAGCAGAGCCTCAGCACTGCAAGGAATAATATAAGCCAGGTTGATATTCACTCCCGTCTACATGAAAAAAAGGAAAAGAATCTACAATTATGTTCATATAACAATAAGGTACAGTTTCAGCGCTACATCAGTCTCCGACATTCCCAGTTGACGCCATCTATGTTCAGCCACTCGACATCACCTGATGGTACCACGTTACCGGCTCAGTACTTTCGGTCGTCGGACTTTCTCTGGCGCATGTCCGACGGTCTGGAAGACTGTAACTCCCTACTGGACAGTCTCCTTGACCCGGCGCTCAGCAGCAACAGTTTCAGTCTTTTTCAGACAACTGTTGAAGACGAACCTATTTCGACGCTATATGCTATGTTCAGAAAAAAACATCCACTTTGTTTTCTTGCATAACTATTAGAAAAAGTAAACAATTTGAATGGAAATTTCAGACAAAAAATAGCCAATGAAAATGCTGATTCTAACAGCATTAAAAGAATTTGTATTCTTCTTAAATATTCTTTGCCAGCAGGGACGTATACCGGACGTCAGTAAAAGTGTTTTTACAGCAATAAGATTTACCGTTGGAAATCAAATTATTATTAAATTCTCGTGAATAAATAAAAAGTATGAAAAGCAAACCACTTTCTGACGATGTTTCCTGACAGAGGATAGAATTTTAATGGGTTAACACATTTAACGGAGAAAGTGACGGCAGTGGCATCACTGACTCGCGTGTTTGGGTTGTTGTCAACCACACAATGCCCACCCCACTGCAAAGATCATCAAAGTTAAAGATCTCGCACTGATATTTTCATCAGTGTCTTTACCCCATCAAGACGTCATCTTCTGTCAAAAACATCTCGAGCAAGCATTTTTCTGTACGGATTTTTATTTTCACTCGCACCCATTTAATGAGATCTTTATCGTCAGTTGGTTAAACTCATTGCTGTAACGACACTTTTACTGATGTCCAGATTTCATTGCTGCTAGCAAAGAATATTTAAGAAGAATACAAATTACTTTTATGCTGTTAGAATCATCATTTCATTTGCTGTTTTGTCTGAAATTTTCATTCAAATTGGTTACTTTATCTAAAAGTTTTCTATTAAACAAAAGTGGGTGTTTTTTCTGAACACAGTGTATAAATTGATCATTGACATTGACATTGACATTGACACTAAAAGATGAATATGATGCTCTACAGAAATTCCACACTTAATCGGGTACCTGCATCTATTTTCGAAAGTCAATTTCCAGTTCTTTTACCTTTCTAACGTACTAATATCATTGTAGGATGGTAGATTAAAGACTTGGAGCGTAAAGTTGATTGAAAACCGACAACGGACAGCAGACAGGCTTTGAAGCAGAATCAACAGTTCAGCCGCAGCAGCCGCTTTGTCGCCAGTCGAGCGGCGTGTTTGAAGTTCATCGAGTCGTAATCAAACAAGACGTCAGAACTCAGAAGTCGGCTGCCGTGATGTCACACGCATCTGCCGATGTTCATTGAATCGCCGTCATCTGCTGATTGTTGTTGCTTTCATGAGGATTATATTCGGCTGATAAGATGAGCTAGTTGGTCGTATGGCGCCCGACGAGTGAATCAACTCAGCGTCTGCAGCAGCAGCGTGAGTACAAGCATCCACTCTATTCAACGCTCCATCTCCTCGATATCAGCGTATTAACTTGCTTTCATTGAACATTCATCCTATAATCACCGATTCCACTGGCAAATATGAGCTTTCTCGAGGCTAAATTGCTGCACCGTCAGCGCTACGTTTTAATGAGCTTCGTTTTACATGACGTAACATTTTTGACGTGCAGTGCGTACTTATTAACTGCTGTCGCATGAATGTTTCTTTAGAGTTACTGCATGAAAATAATAATATTAAAAGTGACTTAGAACAATCGAACTCAGCTCATATAAAGTTTATAAAGTTCTGACGCTTACAGCTAAAAAGCGTGACCAGCGCGGATTACAAAATAGCGATAAAAACAAACTAGTTGAAATAAATGTAGGGCCTACAAAATGTACATATGTACAACAGCGGCGCTTATTGGTGATCTGCAACAATTTTTCTACAGGTCTATCTCGTAATCACCACGCTGTACGCATCATACGACGAATCATTCAAATAAAACATGTTCACGTTATACAGTCTGCTGTAGTTTCCGAAATTTTGGACAAAAATAAAACGTCGAAGCTAGAATATAATGTAAATAGATTAGACTATTAGACTTTCAAAGTGTTTCGACAAAATGAACGAAGAAGGGTCAGAATTGTAGCGTTTGTCTAACACAACGCGAAAACAGAATGTACGAGTGTCCCACTCCCACGTCGTGTCGCGTCGATAGTCAGCTAAATAATGAACAGTGTAAGCTGTGCTTGAATAGACACTTACACGTTCCAATTGCACCAATTAACTTGGTAACGTGTGTAAGAACAGTTAGCAGCGATCAGTCGATTTATCATTATTAGGCACAAACACAGTCAATTAGGCCTTGGCGTTTACCTCAAAGTAGTGCGCTAAGGCCTTTAATACCTTGTAAAGTCAGAGCGCGTAAAGTTGCTGGACTGCAATGTCAGCTATTTTTACCGCGCAACGCTATGTAAAGCACGGTAAAAATAGCTGATAGTACAGTAAAGCGAGTATGTGCTGCGGTAAATTGCGTCCATTGTCCGTCTGTCTGTCCATTTGTCCGTCACGCTGGAGAATTCTATTCAAAGAAACTGAACGTATATCATCGAACATTTTCAGTGTAGCAGCGAAACTTTTACGCAGCTACCTTTATCGGGGGAGAGGCGTTAAGTGCAGGATGATATAAAAAGTGACTTTCTACTAACATTTGGATATATCGGAGAAATAATTCAGTATGTGTTAAAACACAGTTACAATACTACAGAACACCAACAGATGATATGACACTGTCATTACCGAGATTTCAGCTGCTCTGCAGAAGACGAAAAAAGCGACATCCCCAGGTTACGACAACATCCACGTGGAATTCCTGAAGAACCTGGGCCCCAAAGCTCGCACCTGGCTGTCCAAATTTTTCTCCAGAATCATGGCTACACACTCCGTCCCGAAGATCTGGAGAAAAGCCAAGGTGATAGCCGTTGAAAAACCTGGTAAAGATCCGAGTTTGGGAGCTAACTACCGCCCAACCTCACTGCTGAGTGTGTTACAAGCTCCTGGAGCGTCTTGCACTCCAGCACATTTCTCCCACAGTCGAAGGTTTACTCAGTCCAGATCAGGCTGGTTTCCGGAAAGGTCGAAGCACTTGTGACCAGGTTGCTGTCCTCAACACTTTCACCGAAAATGAATTCCAGCAGAACCTGAAGACTGGCGCCGTCTTCCTGGACTTAACAGCAGCATATGACACTGTCTGGCACACTGGTCTTCTTTACAAACTGAGTAAAAGCATGCCATATTGGTTCACCCGACTGGTGGGTCTGCTGCTTCGAGATCGACGTTTCAGGGTG
>Ga0209149_1001364_pt1 | contig 12220 bp, 7 predicted proteins | sample WorMetTyACAVOLI2_FD_187423 | JGI IMG/M metagenome (GOLD analysis project Ga0209149, IMG submission 187423) | Marine gutless worms symbiont microbial communities from Max Planck institute for Marine Microbiology, Germany - Olavius algarvensis... ... | reverse complement strand
CAGATTAGTTGTACGTACATTATAGTAAAATATCGTTACATTACACGAACGCTGTACTTAACTATAGACAGTCAGCTGGTGGGGGGCCGGTTTTTTTGGATCACGGTGTATAACCAGCCAGCTAGGTTGACTCAGCCTTCTACCCTCTGTGGGACGGTAAACTGAGTGAGTTGGTGCAACTTTCAGGCTGAGTAATAATAATAAATGGCGATGGTGGGTGTAGTTTCTGGCAGCCTGTACAGGCGGACTCACAGCCTAAGTCGTCTGGCTTGGTCTTGGGTCGGCAGCCGCTTGGCGCCATTCTACATTCATCAAATGAATTGGGTGAACTCTCGCAATGGCTCTGCCATGATGACAGCACCATAAACATTGTCGTGGTTGTTATTATTATTATTATTACTGTTGACCTGTTTAATAGGAATGTGCGGAATAGATTTTTTAAAATTTTGGTTCGTTTTCGGTTTTGTTTGAAAAACACGGTTGGGTTTGGATATAATAGTTATGTAGTACTTATGTAATAGTTGAGTAGTTAATTTATAGCAAATATTATGCCATTGCTACGATGGATGATGTGGCTTTGATGTCACTCACAACAACGACAACAAGTAAGTAATGTAAATGCATTCTAAAATCTGTATGCTAAGTACTGCTTCGGTCGTGTTTTAAAATGTACTTTATCTGCACATTGAATGCAAGTAAAGTTTTTTGTCATTTTTAATTTGAATTGCAGCTTACATGCAGTTTCTGTTGGAAAACCATCGGAACAGATGCCAAATTTTTTGGATGGTTCAGTTTTTTAAAAACCAAATCTGATTCGGTTTTCGGTTTGCTGCACACCCCTACTGTTTAATGCACCAATGTCAAAATTTGTGCATTTGCATTGTGAGAATGTAACGTTCTAACAAATGATGGACAGCAGATTACAGTTATGTCATTACAGGCAAAAGGAGATCCATCATCTCAGTCACAGCTGACTGAAAAGAAACTGCCAGCAAATGCAGTCGACGTTGCTACAAGAGGTTTGCATAAAACTTAGCTTTAATTTGTTTGGCAGCATATTTTTGCTGGTGTCGCAGCACAACAGCTGCTGGGATTAAAGTTACTGTCGGGTCCCAATTTGCCAGTTGTCTGGTACTACGACACAGAAAATGTGAATGGATTTGTACGAAATGTGGCACAGACAGTTTGCACGTGACAGTTTTGAGCGTGATCACTGGGGAGCAGAGACTGGTCAGACAAGAAACTCATCTGTCACAGAGAGGCTGCGCAACGCTTCGTGTTGTTGAAAGTTTTGCTAACTCGCTCAAGGTCACTTAAAGTCATTCAAATTACATTGCTGAGTTGGGCATGTGTAAGGTTCTAATTTAGTTTTCCATTGTAATTGTGTACCATTTCTGAGATATTCAGTGTCAGATAACGGCAAGCCATTGAAATGTGTGTTAGGACTCATTCAAGCCATTCAAAGTGGCACCATTTGATAGACTGCATACGAGGTCCTGTTGGTATTCTACAGTAACTGTGACCGTGTTTTGTATCGTTTCCCAGAAACCATCATCCTTCAGTGCTACGACACTGTTGGTTGGGTCTGACCCGTAAAATCGTCTCCGAAATGACCTATAATGTGTCGAGTGGGACGTTAAACTCTACTATACCATTCCCAGAAAAAGCGGGCTATCGGTCGAAAATTGGGATTTTGTTTCATACCCCACCTTTGTTTGACACCGAAGTTAAGCATTCCACATCTGCATTTTATATGCAAAAAAATAGAATTGAGGGGCTATCAGAAGGTGAAAAAGTCTGAGGATATGTTTACATATTTTGATAAATACACGAATGTGACAGACAGATGGACATATGGACAACATGATATAGCATAGGTTGCACTATGCATAGCATCGTGTGGTAAAAATAGTAATCCTGTTATTGTTCACTGTGTAGCAACCCTTGTAACAGACTTGTACTGCACATATCTGCATGATCATTCTTTATGTAAAAAAACAGCTGACTGAAGTTTAGAAAATGTTGCATCTTTATTCCTATTTCATAAATCTTTTCCTGACATCTTACTGTAACGCTCTCTCTGTGACTACGGCTCTGTGGTCTTCGTAATAAGTTTGAGTTATTTTAGCCACGTTAATAATTCCTGACTGACATTGACATAGATATTGATTGGAGCCAGATCTGAAAAAGCATTTATCAAGAAAAACTCCATTGGCCTAGCACACAGCCTACTAAAAACTGTTTCGGCTTAAATCAGTGGCACTGATGAAAGGTTTTATGTTGTAGGTCAATTTATTCTTCTCATGTTATGTTTAATATCTTATTACTAGCCCCCAGTTACAGGTGAGCCTGATTTTTTGGACATGTCATGTCTGTAGGTCTGTTCATCTGTCCAAGAGAATGGTCCAATTTACAAGTAAAGACAAAAATTGTTCCTCGACGGTTCCTTATTACACCGCCACATTTTGGAGGTTGAAATGTCGAAGGTCTCGGTCAATCATGTGAAAATGCCGAAAATGCCACAAATGCTCAGCTGTAACTTGAGTCAAGACCAAAGTGTGCAAGTTCCAGGGGCAGGTATCGCTGCTGTGCCTTGCACGGAATACTTTCTTGTTTTACTCTGTTAACATTATAAAGATGCTGGTCAGTGTGACGTGTCTCGACCGAATGCACTGCAAGTTTGTTGTTGGATGTTGGTTTAGGTACACTAGTAGCAAAACGTCGCCCGGCGTCATCTAAAGTGACCCCTGATACTCCAAAAATGGGGACAGGTGCTGCTGTGCAAACTAAGCCACCAACAGCAACTGACAGCAAGAATCCTGTTAAGAAAAGCATCGAGAAGAAGCCGCCTGCTAAGAAAGATGCTCCAAAATCTGATGGTTTGTTGGCATTCAACTGTTTATGCCTCAGTGGTTAGGTGGTGAACTCATGTACGACCTGGCTTCAAGTCATTCCCAGTGCCTGGATGGGAAAATAGCCAGAATTTCTCCAGTAATATAGAAAAGTCCCGTCTTGTAGGTGTGCACTCCCAAGCCCTCTAACAGTTGATTGTGTCGCATTAGAAGTCGTCTGTTTTTATGTTTTTACCTGTGATACGTTAGTATGTACACTGTACATGGTATGACGTTTACTGTTTTTTTGTCCATGTAAAGACTTCTTGGCAGCAGAGCAACGATCGGCATGAAAATTTGCATGGTTACCTTTATATCAATTGCGTTTGTAGCATTGATATCTCATGGGCCTCCAAATGTTAGACCAAAAGAAGGGGAGCAGGTCGGAATTTGGGTTTCTCTGAAACCAATTTGAAGGCAACTGTCTCAAAAGCGGTGAGTTGTAGCATCTCGTTTCAGTGAGATCTTACGCTTGCTGTGACGGGAGCTTTCCAAAAATGTAAGGTATTGGCAGTTACCAATGTTAGAGCCAAATATGACTGGATAATCAGACAACAGCTGCAGCACTGACCACCTGCACTGACATGGACCGTGCGACGTCGTTTGTAATAAGACACCAACGTCTGCAGTCGGTGATGGCTTGGCTAGCAGCCGCATCCGCGCTCTGGCTCTGCATGCCTGCTAGTAGCTCAGTCGATCTTATTGCCGTTTATGGCCGGGTTCTGGGCCACAGTCCTGACAGGTAGACTGTCCAGTTAATGTACTGTGTGCAACATTATAGGCCTAAGCCACAGTTTAAATGTCTTGTGCAATGTCAAAACGTAGTTTAACCGCACTGACGTTATCACAGACTGTGCTGTAAAATTCAACGCTGGCCAAGCTGTGATTTCCAGAATCAAACACGACAAAGACAGGATTCTGGAGGAATGGCGAAAGAACGCCAGTCCAGATCGCAAAAGGCAAAGAGCTGGTCAGGCGTAGGATGTTGAAGATGCACTGAATACTGATGCGTTGGTTCACACATGCCCGGAGTCGCCAGCTGACAGTTAATGGTCCATTACTCACTCACTGCTAAAAGAAAAGGCAAACCAGTTGGCAAAGAAATTTGGACTGTCTGATTTCACTGCATCAAATGGGTGGTTGGAACGCTGGAAAGACTGCAACAACATAACATTTAAACGACAACACTGTGAAAAGCAGGACGCTGACAGTTTTGGTGCAGAATGTTGGGTTGTGGAGATACTACCGACTATCCTGAAGGACTGCCGAGCAACATTTTTAATGCGGATGAGACAGGGCTTTACTGGAAAGCGATTCTTGATGGAACGTTTACGGATAAGAACGCAAAAGTGTCTGGAGCAAAAATTGCAAAAGATCGGCTGACTGTAATGCTGATGGCAAACATGGATGGCTCGCAGAAACTAACGCCACTGGTGATAGGGAAAAGTAAGAATCCGCATTGTTTTAAGAACGTGAAGCAGCTGCCCATCACGTATGCAAACAATGGCAACTCATGGATGATGAGCTAAATTTGGAAAAGCTGGCTAATGATGATCGCTACAGATCGCCTGATGTGAAATGCAAAGAAGCACATTCTGCTGTTATGCGGGAAATGTGAGGCACATACAGCAATGTGCGTCTGACAAACGTAAAGCTAGTTTTCCTGCCACCAAACACCACTTCACTGATACAGCCTATGGATTAAGGGATCATCGCAAACTTCAAGAAGCACTACCATTCACTCATTCTGCGTAAGTTGGTGTCGGTGATCAACGACAGCAGCGATCTGCGGGCAGTTGAACTTGCATGCAAGCTGTCGCTTCTTGACACACTGCATGTGCTCAACCGAGCCTGGAACAAAGTCTCACAAACGACAATCGCCAGTTACTACAGGCGCGCTAGCTTCATAAAGGACAATGAGTCTGACAATGAAGCGAAGGACGACGAGTTGGACGACACTCTGGAATGCATTCCGGAGGAGATAACCACAGCTGACTTCGATGAATACATGGCCATTGATGCTGAACTGCAGATCGAGGAAGCAACGGATGGCCAGTCCACTGCAGGTGCTGCACCAGGGCAGCACTGACAGAGGAACAGCAGAAAGTCACTGATGACGATGTCACCGACACGGAGTTGGAATCGTCTGATGGACACGATCGTCCCCCCACATTTGCAGCTGCTGTGCATGCCATAGAAATTGTGCATGCATTTCTGCAGAGGCACGGATTATCATTCTCTATATGATGTTGAAAAGACTGTTCACGACACGAAAGCAAAAACGAGCGTGCAGTGTTCTATTAAGGACTTTTTAAAAGCTGGTTAAAACTGAGAGAACTGGATGGGACGTAGTCGTACAGACATTGTTTAAACGGTTTGTGATTAAAGTTTGTGTACATGTATGAATTCATAGTTGTTTATACAGTAGTACAGTACATGTAGCCACACGCTGGGCTTACGTAAAGGTACAATACGGACAAGTGGATACTCCGCTTAAGTGGATAATGATGATTTGGTCCCAAGGCTATCCACTTATGCAGGTTTGACTGTATGTGTATACAATCAGCAAGGGTTTGATGGCATTCTTTGTTTGTTTTGACAGCCAAGACCAGTAGCACTCACTCAGATGCAGACCGGCGCAAGTCGGCAGGACACTCAAGTGAAGCTAGTAAGACAGATGATGTTGCATTGAAAATAAAACAGATGGAAGAAAGGCTGAAGGTACTTGATGTGGATTTGTTGTAAAATATAGGATATTATTGATGTGAAGTGATGTTATTATCTAACATTCATTAATTCTGCGTCTGCTACTACTGCTGCAGTTACTGCTGCTGCTGCTTTTTCATAATGCTTAAAATCTCAGAAACCGTGCATTGTGGCTTAGGGGCTGGGTGTAGGTTTGGTATCCCAGGCCTCCACTAGGTGTCCATTTCAGCCTCGCCATCGTACCGCCACCTACTGTCCTGTAATCGGGACACATTTGACCACGTGGCCTATGCAGTACGGTTGCCATTATTCACCAATATTTACAGCATGGCAGCATTGCTCTGTCTGTAGCCACTGTGATCAGTGGTTGCCGTTGACGCGAGAACTGTTGTGTCAGTGACGGTTCCCCCCTTTTGTTAATCATTGTCATGCAAAGATTTAGGTGTCATACTGCTGAGCTCACTCAGCAGTATGACAACCTAAATCTTTAAAGATAAGACACCTCTGTCATGTCGGCCTCTGTTGATACCATTGACATGGGTCAGAGCTAGAGACATGACAGTCATGTTTGAGTGTCTTGAATGTTTTACAGTGGAGTTGTGGCAGAAGATACGTGTCTAATTTGCTGCTGTTTTGTCAGTGAAGATTTAATGAAAATAACACCAAAATGCAAAAAAAAACTGGATTTAAATGTTTAAACTAGAGAAGCTAGTCATCCCGCGGGTGTCGAGAATAATGGCCTCCAAATATAATGTCAGCTTCCTGTGACCCTGGACATTGTGACTGGACAGATCCAGGCAAGTAGTGTAGTTTCATGTCTTTGCCCCACCGACTGCTTACGCAAATTTGCATCAAAATCGGTTCATTCATTTTTAAAATATCGTGTTCACAAGACTAGTAACAGAGATGTGAAAGAACGGACCGATAGAAAACATTATGTGCCTCCTGCTGGTCTAGACTGGCAGGTGCATAAAAACTATCTGACCTTATGTCACAGTTTCTTACCTTACCTTTCTTGCCTGTTGAACTGTGCAAATGATAATTGTTCTCGTTGTACCTGCATTTTTAGTTTCAACAAGATGATTTACATTTGTCCGATGACAGTGTTGTGAGTGGAGCATGTCCATGCTTATTATATATGCATAGATTATGCTCGTCCTGGGTGTGCAACTCGCCATTTCGCATGGGCCCTGGATACGCCACTGCATGACTCAGTGGGATCCGACCCTGTATAGGCCTACATGCATTGCTATGTAAAATACACCAAAGGATCTCGGCTGTCTCTTGACTGAAGCAAAAGTGACAAAGTGACCTTTTTGAGTTTGCCTTCCACCCCCAAAAGAGTTCAGAAACCAAATGCTCAACTCTTTCATTGCAGCTCATTTGCCATCTTCCTAGAAGCTTTGGTGAAGGTCGACTTGGTGGTCTTGGAGATATCAACGGCGAAAAAAGATTCACATAAATGACAATCTTCACTACGCTATAGAGCGCTCTGACTAATTAGACTAATTAAACTACAGCACATACTGCAGATACATAGACTAGATTTGAGGTCGATGTGTTTAGTGTATGATGTTGTTGTATGACAATTGCAGACAAAAGAAGCCAAGTTTCGTCATGACTGGCTCGATAGACAGCGTGCAAACGAGCGACGTCGTATGATGTTGTTGGAACGTGAGAAGATGCGTCAGAGAGCGGTTGCCCGTGAACAGGCTGATGAGGCAGTCAGGCTGGATCGAGAGAGAGAACGACTGAGGTAATATGACAGCTTTACTATTATTATATAAAACATTTGTAAGGCGCCCACTGTCAGCAATGTAACTGAATCAGCGGAGCCATCAGCCACTAGGTGGGCAGCATTAGAAGGGCATTGAACTACATGAAAAGGTGAGTTTTTATGTCAGTAGTTGGGAAGTCTGGATATTAAGAGATAATCCATTCTTGGGGATAATTTTTTGAGAAATTGAGAATTTTAATTCGCAGGAACTCGATTGGCGGAAACTGAAACTGAATCAGCGGAGCCATCAGCCACTAGGTTGGCAGCATTAGAAAGGGCATTGATGAACTACATGAAAAGATGAGTTTTATGTCACTATTTGGGAAGTCTGGATGTTAAGAGATAATGCATTTTTGGGGATTAATTTTTGAGAAATTCTCACGTTGAGAATTTCAATTCACAGGAACTTGATTGAGCCTCGACATGCCTTTGTTAAGATAAAAGTATTACGACTCAGCATAAGCAATAAAACAACATACCATATTTAAATAACTTATTTATTATTCATCAGGCCCGTGTGGGTCCTGGGCACTGTTGTTATAGAATAGGCTTAATCTGTTTCCTGGCTGGATGGCGTAAAAGGCGTTCCTGAACCAGGATTAGTTTGGTTTCGTTAGGTTTGGTTGTTTAGCTTTTTGTTTTGTGTATTATTTCAGTTAGTCTAGTTTGTCTGGACTACTTTGCCAAGTAATTGGTTATCCAGGCTGTATCCAGTGATGTATTTTGTCGAGGAGTACGTCTCCACAAAGACACGGTTGCATGAGGGTCCGTTAACCTTTAAACAAAGCAGTTCATATGTCTTACCACCGTCGGCGATCGCGCCTTTCCTGTCGTCGCCTCTCGTGTCTGGAATGGACTGTCACCTGACGTTACGTCGGCCCTGTCACTGCCTTCATTCAAGAGATGCCTCAAGACTGAACTGTTTACACGGAGCTATCCCGATAGCTCTAGCCGCGTCTGACTTTCCATTTAGGCTACTTGTCGATGCTGTAACACACGTCTTTTCGGTTTTTGTGTCTGTAAGGTGCCCTAGCAGTCTTCTGACAATTACGTCACCTTAATCTGTTCTTTTATGATGATGATGATGATGATGATGAACTGTTTTGATGTTTTTATTATAGCTTTAGTTACTGTTATTTTTTAGTTGTTCATCTTCATCATGATCATCCTGTCACAACTGTCGAGCTCTTACATTTTAACTAATACCCTAAACAACATATTTTTGCTTTTTATCTGAAATTAATATCTTTAACAAATTTTTACTTTTCACATGGCACGAAAGTGTTGTTAAACACCAACCAACCTTATTATTTATTATTGCGAAGTGTGCTGTATGTCAAGGAATTGATATTGATGATTGATGTCATTACTGCAGTTATAACTGTCTGTAGACGAACAGTTTATTGTTAGTGTATGTACAACTGTGTCAGTTTATGAAGTTTATTTAGTAGTTTTTTGGATTGTTCGACAACTCGAATGTCGTGTATATGCAACAGAGTTGAAAAACAGAAGCTGGAGCTGGAGAGACTGGAAGCAGAACGTGAACGCATTCTGCTAGAGCGAGAGCGAGAACGTATGGAGTTTGAGAGAGAAGAACAGCGTCGTAGTTTTGCTTTACTCAAGTAATGCTGCTACTTGTAGTATCATACATCCATCAAGCAGTTATGTCACTTAAATCATTAGTATGTATAACAACATTCTCGTAAGTCGTCTTACGTAATTTCTTGCTTTCACTTCATGCTATCTCAATATTATTGTCATATTCAAGTTTTTGACTATCACCATTCCCTCAAAATACTGTTTGAACCAGAAAAACTTACATGAGTAACAATATTGATTAAGACTGTGTAGTTTTGTTTGTATTCTGACTGTCATTGTAAGCCATAATAGCTGTGATGTGTTACAAAATCCTTTGCCTGTGAAACTGGTAATATTTTGCCAACACTAGATTAGCTATACTGTTTCACGATGTGTCACCTTTCCTATACATGGCCAGTTGCCAGTTGAAAGAGAACAAATGCATTTGCTGTATTCTTAGTCGTCTGTTCTGAGATGACTTGTAAAACCAGTCTAATGTCCGTCTGTCCATGTGGTGTCAACATTTTCAAAAGCCTAAGACTCCGAGACTGCTGGGCCGAGGACGAGGTCGATGAAACTTGGCATTTATATTCTATGGGTTGTGAGACAAAACTTCTAGGAAGTGGAATTTTGAATTTTGGCTCCTGCACCTGCACCATGCGCGGGGCCACCCCGAACTTAGCCAGGTCTGGAGAGATACCCACTCCTAGCGTCATGCTTTTTGTATATTTGCTCTATTGTTGTATTATGTTACTAAATGATGCAAATGTTTGATTGAAGTCATCACTTGTAACATGTATGTTGGACAGACGACAAGAGATGCAGCAGCTGAGAGGTGTGAAGCGTCCACATGATGTCGTCGTACCAGGATGGCCTGCTGAGTCAAAACGACAAGCTGTTTCATCCGACTATGCGCCAAATGCAGCAAGGTTCGCATAGTCTGTTTGTTACATTGTGGAACACTGCTTTTGTGTTAAATCTGAGCATTAAGCTGTAATGTTGACACGTATGTTAGACAGCAGTATTATGCAGAATTTTATTCACTTAAGATTTGTTATGTGATTTATTTGTCAGTCACATTCTAAGAGTATTTGCAATTACTTCACAGTTTTCATATGTTCTGCTTGTTAACCCTTTAGACTCCAAAGGCAATTATAGTGCCACATCGAATAATACAAAGTTGGTACACTGGCCATTGATGGATGGCTGTTACATTTAGTACAGCGCGGAGGGTCCTGGGCAGGCTGCAACCCCCGCCCAGTCTGCTCCTAGCTGTACCAAATGTAACAGCCCACCCATCAATGGTCAGTGTACCAGTCACTGTATTGCTATATGATGGTCTGTTGCTTTGCGGTTTTAATGTGGCGATTAAAGGGTTAAGCTCCTGCCACAAAGGTGGTGGCTTTACGCAGTGGTGATGCCCATCTGTTTGTTTGTCTGTACGTCTGTCGCCTTGGACAGGTGCTGCTGGTGGCATGCATGCTGCTGCTGTGGCCCATGACTAGCTGCATCGTTGCTGTTCCACCCACACTACCGGTGTCCCATATGTTCCCTCCCCCCATGAAAAACTTATACTCGCCTTATTCTGGATCTGATGAGGCCTTTCGTTAATCACTCACACCTCTGACTGTATGACCACTAGCAGACCGCAGCAGCCATGCAGTTGAGAGATAAAGTAAGCACCGTCATGCACAACCCAAGGTATTTTTACGCCGAATGTCCTTCCTGCCACAACCCATTTTATTTCCGGCCTCGGGGACCCGATTAGAATATGCTGGCTTGCATATCCTGAGGCTAGGCGTTAGAGATGTTTGTCAAGTGTATGATGTTGGCAACTTGGCATGTAATTGAGAGATACTGATTGATGTGTAACAATGCTACAGTCGTGGCGTGGCGGCACCAGCACATGGTAGATATGTGGACCGGCACGGAGATCGGCGTGCTGATGAACACCCTGTGCCACGCGGGTTAGTCAGTCTCTGATGGCTTGACACCTGCAGTATCACTGCTGCTATCACAGCCTGCACACAAAGCTCTATCTGTATCAGTCTTCAGTTTGTTTTTGCTCCATTGTGCGGTTACTGTATTGTCAGAATGGCACTCGACATTAGCAGGAAAATTACTAAGCATGTCGTGTTGTTTGACTGTTATAGTTCATCTTTTCTGTTGTATTTTGCTATAAACAGACAGACTGATATGCACCTGGGCTATGTCCTCTTTGTCAGCGGTTCCAATTTTTGACTTCATTAGCTATCAGGCCGGATGAGCTATTGTCCTGGTGAAGCATCCATCCGTCTGTCTGTCCGTCAACATTTGACATAAATTGCTTCTCACACAGTCGTCAACTAATGTTAGTTGTTTATTTTATCTGATAGCCCTGCCTAATGGTCATACAGCTTCTACACAGATTGCCTTAATTACAATAAACAGGTGAGCTGTGCACAAATTAACATGTACAAAAATGTACAGAATGATCGGCTGAGCGTGGGGCTTTGGGGTCTGTAAATGTCAGTGACGAGTGACGTTATTGAGCAGGTTTACTGCATAAACTCTGTGTTCTGCCAAGTTCTGGAAGACAGTAAAACTGCTCAGTAACGTCACTGACAGGCACATTTTGTTGAACAACTGGGCTGAATAAGAATTGGAATTGTACAAGTAATGTCACGTATGGTTCAATTGCAGACTGGTTGTGTGGATAAATTGGATATTTTATATTACTTTGTGCAACAGTATTGTGTAACTTTTAGGGATGTGACGGAGCCAGCAGAAATCCGCATCCGTCGGATACAGATGTCACATTTAACATCCGTATGGATTCGAATGCGGATTTACAAAAACAAACAATGAATAGCTATTCATTTTCCCATACGAAACGACTAAACACCAAATCGGACCACTGTAAAAGCATTCCACCCACCATGTTCGGTCAATGCCGGTTATTCGACGTGCATAGCCTCGTTTTCGACCTGTGGGCGTGGCTGTGTTTACTGTTGACTGTTTCATGCTGTATTTCTGTATTTATTTATTAACAAATTACCGTGTCTTAACGCAAAAAAAAAAATTCGAATTCGACCAAAAAATGTCTCTGAACATCCGACGGATTCGAATGTGGTACAATCGTCGAACATCGACAACATTCGAATTCGAACTCCGTCACAAGCCTAGTAACTTTGGCTGCTATAGTTAATACTATGTAGTTCACTTGTTTCCCAAGGTAGTGTAGCAGCAGTATGTAGGTGAGGCGGTAAATCAGTAATTGTTGTGTTGC
>Ga0209149_1001363_pt1 | contig 12224 bp, 8 predicted proteins | sample WorMetTyACAVOLI2_FD_187423 | JGI IMG/M metagenome (GOLD analysis project Ga0209149, IMG submission 187423) | Marine gutless worms symbiont microbial communities from Max Planck institute for Marine Microbiology, Germany - Olavius algarvensis... ... | reverse complement strand
TACTGCTGCGTGACTCACTATCACCTTCCCGCAGCTTTTTGCTGTGGCTGCAACCTTGAAGTCTATCGACTATAATGTTGCTATGACATTCATTCTTAATAATAATAATAATAATGAAGCACTGACAGTTTTCGTTCATCGTTAGAAACGTTTTTATTTGCGAAGTGCTAAGTGTATACAGTGCATTATAGTCAAGTGTAACAATGCATTATATTACATCTTAATGTTTGATGCTGACATTGATCATCATTTTTATTCGTGTTATTAAGAATATTTATAAAGCAGTTTTGCGTGGTGCAGCAAATGTATCATATAGATTAGCATTGCTGGAAAGTAGCAGATATTCAGTAACCAGCTGATGAAACAGACTGACAAGTTAGCATTTAAATCAAATGCCATGCACTTGTACATGCATGATGTTTCCTGATATACCGAGTTGTCAATGTTGCAGAGGTTGGAGGCTAAGAGTTTGTTCTCAGCCTGCATTGCAGAATGCTGGAATTGCATCCGTTTCCTACTTTCAGGCCCGGATGATGAGGTCAGGCACAATTCTCTCGAGTCTTTTTTGGAAATTGGCCAGTTTTATTTCAACTGTGTCATATAATGGTAATAATACTAAGGACAGTGAGTTCAAGCTGTGTGTGCCCATGCACTGTTGCCTTACTGGAGCGGCGCCGCGATATTTGACAGAGCTGCCAGTGCCTGTCGCCAGTACTGCTCGTTGTCGCCTGCGCTCGGTGTCATCTGCTGATCGTGTCATGCCTTCCACTCGCCGTTCAGCTCTCGGTGACCGTGCATTTGCTGTTGCCGGTCCATGAGATGGAACAGCCTACCATCTGACATTCGATCATCTACACCATCATTCACATTTAAGAAACATCTAAAATCCTACCTCTTTAAGCTGTCTTTCTCTAGCATGTAGAGCTTAAGCTGTTTTTCTCTAGCATGTAGAGCTTGTGACTATGCGTACATTGACTATGTTAGGCACTCTAGAAGTAGTTTGTACTGCTTACTGTGCCCTATAAATTGTCAAATTTACATTACATTACAGTGTTTGTAGTATTGTCATGATGGCGTAGCCATTTGCAAAAGCTTACTGGTTTCATTTGCTGAATGTGACCGTTGACTGTGGGACCAAGCCAACCAACTTTGGCCATGAATTACCTGTAGGCTGCTATTGTCTGCACTCACCATTGCCATTTGTTATTACTCAGCCTGAAAGACGATACTCAGTTTACCGTCCTACTGAGGGTAGAAGGCTGAGTTTACCTAGGGACCTTAGCACTGCACTGACTTTCATGACAAACACAGTTGTCTATGGTGGGGTTAGATCCTGTCAGCTGACACGTCACAGTCAGGCACGTTACTGCTAGACCACTGTGACATGCCAGTTACAATTTTCCACATGTGAATTACAAACTGTTTGGTGGTTGATGCTGTGGCAACAGTGGAGGTGAAATCGCATGCATTTGTGTTCTGTAGGTGGACCAAACTGCGTGCATCGTTGCTTCCCTTGACCATCATTCTGGAGCCCATCTCAGAGTCTATGATCCTTGGTGCACTAGTATCGTGGGCGGCCAGCACGTTGTTCTGCTGGAGTCCGCTTGCATTCTTCTTCGTTCACTGCCTAGTCTGGTTCCTGCTAGACTACGTTTTGCTGCTAGTCGTTCAGGTAGGTCTCTGCTAACCTGCTCCCCCCGGTTACCGTCACTTGGCCACTTCTGAGATGTGATGTTGGTCTGGAATGGAGGAAGGGGAATATTGAAAAAACTGGTCTCTGCATTACAGTATTGTGTACTATTATAATGGTGCACAAAGGTACGAGCAGTTCTTACAGGTCACTAGACTGTATCGGGCTTTGATCTTGCTTGGTTTAGCTCTCTGTTTTCCCAGCGCCTCTGTGTCTTTGGTCTTCATTGTGCTATATACAGTACACTGTGTCTCAAAAAACATGCCAACTTTGGCAAGTTGTAGTTTTAACAAGTATGGAATAATTTTGATAATGTTTGGTGAACAGCATCATCACACTTTCAAAAATGATTTGGTGAACAGCATCATCACACTTTCAAAAATGACATGCATATTGAACTTTCCTTATCCGTTCACTTTTACTTATTTTGTTTGCTTTTAAATAGCTGCGATGGAAAGGATGCAAAACAACATGTTTTCTTTAGTAGATGGTTGGTGATTCTGAAAAGAGCCGGTTTTTATAGTGTGTAGACTCTGAAAAGTGCCGGTTTTTGTCTAGCAGATGTTCAAAGTGATTCCTTAACGCACGGACCAACAGCTGCAATGTTTTGTGATATGCTTGATGCACTGCATCCAGTCGTTTGTGTTGCGGACGTGTCTCGCACAATGTGCACACATTCTGCATTAGTCGCCAAATTTTGTAGTCGACTGGGTTTCCAGTTCAACCAAGACTGTTTGGTGGACACAGATCTAAAGAGATAAAATCCGGTGTTTCCTGCTGAAGGAGCTGGACTGTTTCACGGGCATAAAATGATGCCAGAACGCATCATTTCTGTCTCAGCTATCTAAAAGCAAACAAGTGTATTGGAGACGATACGAAAGCCGCCGCTCGTCAAAGCCCCAAACTGCAGTAAAAAAAAACAAAAAATAAAAATAAAATATGGCGAAAAACGATTTTCAATATGGCGGATGGAATTATTACACCCTGCAATGTGGCACGATCATGACATTGATTTTGCCAGGTGACTGCACTTTGCAATGTGGCATGTGGCTCTGGAATCATGACAGTGAATTCACCAAGTGGCAGCGTTCTGCAATGTGATATCACTGATACATGCCTCTGGGATGACATGCCGTTGAATTCGCATGGTGGCAGCACTCTGCAATGTGGCAGGTGGCTGTAGAATGACATGATGTGGAATTTGGCCAATTGTCTGTCGTATTGGAATTCAACATCTGGTTTCGATTTTGACTATATCACTGCTGTCGACATGTCATTCTGCACCAGTTTGCAAACTGTTATCTAAATTGGACCACCCTCAGCAGAAAAAAATGATGTCATGTCGATTTTCAAGATGGCGGATCTCAGCCATCTTGGATTTTAGGGGTCCTATAATGGGTTCTTTGAAAAGCCTGTGTACAACTTCCTATAGGTCGTCAATAAAGACCATAGCTCTAAATTGCTTAGTTTTTTGAGAAAATCTCGTTTTTGCAATTTGGTGACAGACAGACAGACGAACAGATGGACACACCCGTCGCATGAAGCCGCTCTCGCTGTCGCAAGCAGCAGCTTAATAAGTAACAATGAAGAGACAATTAAAGTTGACTACGCATATCAGTTTTGAAAGTGTGCTGATGCTATTTATCAAAAATTATCATGCTTGTTGAAACTGCAGCTTGTCAAAGTTGGCACGTTTTTTGAGACACAGTGTATACATATTTAAAAAAATTTTGCTTACATCCTTTTCTTTACCTTTTTGTGAGCTGAGCCTGGTGGGATTGGCCCTTGACGTGGTTAACTAACCGTTGTCCTTCAGTGTTATGACACTGTTGGTTGGGTCATCTGACCTGTAAAATCCTCTCCGAAATAATGTATAATGTGTTGAGTGAGACGTTAAACCGTGCTATACCTATACCTCTGCTAACCTATACAATCTGTTCATCACTGTTCAACTACATGTATTCTGCTGCTGTCAAGAACTTGAATTTATTGCTGTTGATGTAGTTTATGGAAGTTGCATTTGCAGTTAATTCAGTTTCCTCTATGGCATCGGAAATTGTTCCAGTGTGCCTTTATCTGTATGTCCAGTGTAAGGATGTCAGGATTCTGCGCAAAATTTTGCGCGCGCAGAATTTTGCGCAGAATCGGCCACCCTGCACAGAATTTGGGGTCCTGCGCAGAATTGAGGAAAATTTACCAAATGGCGCAGAAAATGCGACAGTTTTGCTGATTTTTCTTAACCCTTTCACTTACCATGGTTAAAATTACACAGTATACCACTTGTTAATTTTCTTTCACAAATATAAACAGTAAACATCCTTCGCATGACGTCATTTGAACTTACTAAGTGTAAGTTGAATAGTAACTCTTAATTTAACTTAAGTGGACCAACAAGCCACGATACTCTGGATAGTATACCGGTGTCTCAGACTATTTTACTATAGAAAAGACGGGTTGAAATGTTAATTTGCAAAAAAAGGCACGCAGAATTTGCAAATTTTTGGTGTAGACTTTTGACGTCTCTAGTCCAGTGGTCGAAACCTTGAATGGTGGAGTGCACCGCATGGAGGAGTTGTCAGTTTCATTCAAGTTCAGTGTTTGAGATAATGGTAGTTTATCCACGGTCTGGAGTTGAAGTCGTGAGAAGTAGCACGGTGAGTTTGGGGAGCACACATGACAAATGTTGTCAAAAGTTAGTTGCAGTCATGACTTGAGTGCAACAGTTACGGACAGTGTATGATTTTGCTTCTGAATTAACAAAGAAAGAGAGACCAGACCCAAATGCACAGCATGATGAAACTGAAATTTTCAAAACTGCTTGAAAGAGGCTAACTACTTTTTTTAATCAAATTTCAAGATTTGACAGAAGTTAAACAAGGATGTCCATGTTATGAATGAAAATAGTTTTATAATCATTATTGAACCTATTTTCAGTTATAACAGTTATTTGTTGTAATGAGATTTGTATTTATTAACTAATATGTGGTTATCTTTGTCAATTTTAGGGTTGTGCTCTGCCGTTCTCTAAGTTTGACTACATGCTTGGCTGGATTTTCCGTGAATCCATGTCTTTCTATACCATTCTCAAGGCTCACAGCCAGCGATATCTAACGTGGCGAAAGCGAAATTACATTCTACGATGGGGCGGCATTGGGGAGGATGTCAAAACTAGGACGTATATGTAAGACGCAGGCATTTCATTGGTGCTGTAGGCGAAGGTGATTGCCTGTTTGCGTTGGCTGGATCCATCGCTGTCTCACTACTTCCATGAATGGTTTTGCATGAAATGTCGACCTTTGCGTCCGAACAGTTTGTCAACGATATTTAACTTAGTAGGCTTTTGTATCGTGCTTGTTGTGGTCCGACTTCATCTGAGTGACATTTAGTGTGGTCGATAACTCGTCAGTGTCAGTTTTGAGCTATCAGTTTAACTGCTGTGTGTCATGTATCTAGAAAAATAGAGCCAGAGTTCATAAAATCAGTTTTCACACGTGTAGATATTGTTACAACATTTGACAGTTGTAGTCCCAAGCCAGCATAAACTTCTCACCACGTTTATAGTATTGTGTAGACGTTCTGCGGCACAGAGGCATTGATATCACTCTGAGAATTAAAACTGAACAAAAACATTTCATAGCTCCACGAATAAGTTTAGTCAACGCATTTGAGTTACATTTGCACCAAGTGCAATACAAGAACACTAAATTAGTGTGATACTAGACAAAAAAGAACATGAACTGTTATAATTTACCAAAGGTTGACCGAGGTGTACCATTGTTGGCTATGGTAGGCTTTTTCTGAAATATGATATACACAATAACGGCATTCTTTTTATGTTGTTTTACTGATTTATTACCGGTCCCGTCGTAGACGGAGCGGTTCTGTTTCACATCTCGCATATTTTTTTCCCTTTCTTTTTGTACGAAATTTTTGTAACATTTTTTTGGAAACCTGAAAGCGACGTTAACCAAAATTTAGGTGAATACATACTCATGAGGACATATGCTCAAACGATGTTACTTTGGGGGCAGTTGCCTTAAGAGTTTGCAAATGGCCGTTGAAAATCCGTCCCGAACTGAAATTGTAGGCCGTGAACAGAGTTTCAAGTCAGAATGACAAAAAATTAATTTCCTTGTAACATGAACACTAGTCATCAGATCATGACGACAATCTCACAGAGGTACGTCCGGACTTGTACTAGGCAACGAAATTGCCCCCAAAGGATAGAATGGCCAGGATCATGTATGCACATTTTAATTTGGGTACCTTCCTATCTCTGGAACGGATGAAGGTAGACACTTCAAATTTCTTGACTCTTTATCTTCGTTGACCATCCAGTGTACCTCAGATGTTCATCTGACGGGACCAGTGACTACTGTACCCTACATGTAGGGTACATGTCTAGTTTATGTACGTAGTCCATTGGAGTTTTTGCCAATTGTCATTGATAAAAAAATCTGTGCTCATTAAGCACTTATTATGCATGCATAATCATCACATAATTTTTGTAGTACATGTTTGCTACTCAGCCTGTCATCAGTGGATAAACATCAGCCAAACTGTTAAACACGTAAAAGGCTGGTCAGCCACTGAGAAGAACCATTTATCCCCGGTTTGTACCTGCATCAGTAAGTCATTATATGGTGTAATATGCAAGTTTGTCTCACAGGTGTGTGGCTTTGTAACAGTGATTTGCAATTACAGTCAGTATATGCTAGGTCACAACACTTTACAAATTCATCCATTCATAGTACTTAAGTTATAACGTCAACAGTAGCATCAGTAGACTGCCTGCAAGTTGCGTGCACAAAATCTGGTGGGCGTACCGTCGGTTTTTATCAAGAGTGCACAAATAGGTAGATGCAAAAATTCATAGTCATCCAACATTAGTGGGGTATAAAAATTTGATTTGTTTCACAAATTTCAGCAATGTTGGCTCAATTTGTGTACATTCAAAGCATTACAACGACTTTCTATAATATTAAAATATTACAGATGGCATTTTAAATGCTGTTCACGATATTTACATCCCCCCCCCAAAAAAAAGCTGTAATTATTTTGCTTTTTCGCATTTCTGTCATTCTTTAGACTTGATTATTTGTAAAAATGACCCAGCTTGTAAATCTAAGTAAGCTTGTAGAATAATAATCCAAAATAAACAGCGAGTTAATGATTCTTACGTAATTGCTGCAGTGCTCTTCAGTTTAAGTCCTCTGCATTTGTACAAAATCAGTTTTTGCAAATTTACAGTACAGTCATATGCTGAGATTATTTTGCTGCAATTTTTCATATATTGTGTGCCATAATTTTTGTGTTTCTCCGTCATAATATTCTAGATGTTCTGATTACACACAATGTTGGCACCCTAGTGTTGTGTTATCAGTCCAGTGCTGACTTACTGCTACATCTCTCTCATCAAAGCAAGTTTTTGCATTTGTGACCAGTATGCTGGCTTGTACTGTGCTATAACCAGCTACATGATACAAGTCAGCTGGTCTTGCTGCACAAGAGGTACCATGAAGACGTTTCAGTGATCAGTATTATTTTCTATCTTTTTTTACTTATCACTTGTTATCATGGTATGTCACATGCAGCTGATATGTTAATGCCGTGCACGGTTGCTGAAGTCAGCTGATGCTGAATAACAGGGTTGCTGTTGTAACTAGTGATGCAACAAAGGTTCCTTTATGGAGACATCTTTGAGCGTGAACATGAACTTGGACTTCCAAAGGTCATTTTTTGAATGTATTAACAGATCAGCTTTAGACACATGGCTGGGTAGTTTGTTCCAAGTATTAGCCATTCATTGACTAGAAAAGAATTTCCATATATTCAATAATGATGTTTTTAAAATTAAAGCAGTGCAACCATGACATGTGCAAAATGTAATAAATTAAAAACAATTGGCAAGGCATGATTGTTGAACAAGCCTTACCTTATGCTGCTATGGGGAATAAAAATGAATATTTATAACCACTTTTTGCTATAAATGCAGTAGAGCCTGATATCCGGTATTTTTAATGAGCTCTATGTTTATGTTTATTTTGAGATCGAAAACGAGGCACCACTCGTAAACAAACACACCTCACTATGGACTATGGACTGGAGTTTCAACTAGACGTCTCAACTATGGAGTCTCAGCTAGGCGATATGACTTGGAGTTTTGCAAATCAGGGTCGGCGATTCCAAATATGACATGTTCGACTAGAAATTTTGACCCCTTGACCCCATTAGCCCCCAAATTCCCAAATTTTGCTATACAAATATTGCTTTTTCGCTTGAAACACACTGCTGCCGTCGTCACACATGCACATGTGCTACAAATTTTTTACACCACTTGGATACGGGGTGTTGCTTGCCAAAAACAACGTTTAGGACCAAAATTGGAGGGGGGCTGCACTAGGGGAGCATCCAAGAAAAATTGGGACCCCCTACATATTTTTGCAACCGTTGAAGCTAGCAACTTCACATTTGGTACACAAATTGGGTTTGGGACTAACTTACCAAAAAACGACGTTTAGGACCAAAATTGGCTGGGGTCTGGGCTATAGGAGAGCACCCAGAAAAAGTTTGGGACCCCCTACGTATTTTTGTAACCGTTGAAGCTAGCAACTTCAAAATTGGTACACAACCTGGGTTTGGGACTAGCTTAGCAAAAAAACAACGTTTAGGACCAAAATTGGGATAATGTCGATGTAGAAATTACTCTGCATCAAACAACACATTGTTCGTGAATTACATTTGGACTAGCAGCAGATTTATCTCTGAATCCCCAAGTGTTAGACGTTATGTTTGAATGATTTAGAGTTTTACTATTGTGGAGTTGGTTTGCTCATGTTTTTCATCATTTTTGAATAATTGCAAGGTTATGTCTGTTGTGATGATGTTGATCACAGGTTTTTGTCCCTCAGTTTATATTGTCTGTATTAACAATGACATTTAGGAGCAATTTTGGTGTTTCCTGTATTGCTGATCATCATCTCATTCTAATTTTCATCGCATGTTGTGTCTCTGGTTGTCAGTCGTCTGTAACCTGATTTTTTGTGTGTTTATATCGTGAGAGACGGAATTAATTATCACTGACTCTTGTTGTTATGGAATTCAGTTTCATTCATGCAGCACTGTGTTGTAATCAGTTTGGTGTTTGATAGCAAAGTAAAAATCGTAAATATCGTAAGCGATGAGAAAATATTGACCAGTGTCCTGAAATGTCTGCCTTTCTGATATCCCATGTTCATACCAATCAACAGTGTCCATGTTCAGGATTCTGTCCAATTACTGAAAATCAGCTGTTGGTTATAAGATGAAACACACTACGTAGGGCAATCCACACATTTACGTCTATGTGTCTCATTCATTCAAACAGTACACATACATTGTGTACTGTATATCAGAGCTTTTGATTGAAATTCCTCTGTTGTTGTTGGAGATAGTCTTAAAATGGTGTTCATACACTGTCGTAATTGTCACAGTGTCAGGATATGTGCCGAGTTGTCACTAGCTATCAGTATGACTTTTAGTTTTTTCCAATTACTGACTAGGTTTACAGTTTTGTTATGACAGTACCAAAACGACGAAACATAGCAGCGTACATGAAACAAATGCAATAGCTGACGTACAGTGTTATTTTATCACAAAAGTGGATGCAAGTTACTTAACATTACTTATGAATAAATGGGAAGCTTTTTACTTGTAGTTACAGTTCAGTTTTGATTTTTCAGTTATAAATTCAAATTAATCCCGTTTTTAGAGACTATTACAGTTACAGTTAACTGACATTTATTTTTCATTTATTTTGGTGTTTGAGTGTTAAGTTCACTGAAATTTCACTGGTTGTCATGATGTAACTTTAGCAAAAATAACTCTGGGTACTGTCCGGCCGAAAATGACTAAAATATCAAAAGTGGGGGTACTGTCATAGTTTATAAAAAAAACAGCACTATGGTAACATGGAAAACACGACAAAATGAATTGCATATAAATGTACTAGTTTTGGACTGTTTTTATTTTATTTTTTGATGATCTGAAAAGTGGTTTACATACCATGTGTGTCCCTAATACTGTGGTTACACTTGTCGGACGGGGAAGTGATGCAGCTGTATAAATACTGAACATTGTCTGATGCGTGTTTGTCATTGATACGTATGTTTTGTTGTTTATGGTGAAATGAAACGCTGTTGTTAGTTAATTGCTTCATGTACTTTACTTACTAACTGCTGAATGTGCAAGGTCTACTGCTGACGTGTTGGACTAGCTGCATCAGAATGCCAACTGCTGTTTTTTTTGTGCCAAATAATTCACGAGTTTTGCATACGTCGTTTTGTTGAACGTGTCCCGAGATGGATTCGTGTAAGTCTTGTGATGCATGCAGAGATTGTAAGGCTTGTATTTATCTGCATAGAATATTGCTCAGTGCTGCCGAATGTTCACTCGTCACTGCTTGTCTTGTCAGTTGCACGGTTGTGGGCTATGACGTTGCAGTTTGCATTGATGCTCACTCACACTGATGAACATTTTGTTGGCGGACAGATCGACGTAGTGCTTGCTAATGTTTGTTTTCTATGATGGGTGAAATGTCGTCTGCATGATTCCTTTTTTGCTCATTCCACTTTTGTTTATTGTCAGAGCACATCACTCACCAGTGCACATTTACAGTGCATATTTACTCACCAGTGCATATTTATGCAGATTTTTATGCCGTTTATCACGTGATAACTGTTTCAAGGTAATACTGTATGTGCATCTTGGCAGTTGTTTACTAAACAAACAAATAATAATAATACAGATTTCTGTCCTGCCATAGGTTGTAACTTCAGAGCCGTATGCCATATGGTGCAGCTGTTATGCAGAGAAAATTACCCGAAGTTTTTCAGTGTTTACGATTGAAAGCCAGATTGAAACACTAATGGTACACTATGTGAGTGTCCTAATTAAGATGCCTGTGGAATTATATGGTCCCAATTGATGCATACTTTATACATCTTTGTTTGGTGTTGTCATGCTGCATTAAATTTATTACATCTAGCGCAGCAATTATGTTGATGTTATACATTTTTTTCCGGAATGTTGTCTATATTAATGTGATATGTAATGTCATTTTGTGTAAACTGTTATAGTTTCTAAATTCTTGAGTAAATAATAAATTAACATTCAAAGATGACGTTAATTTCACTCGGTGCAAAAAGTGCAAATAGTTTCTGTTTCATTTTTTCTAATAATCTGTTAAAATAATCGGTTTCATGAATTATGATGTCGAGTCATCAGTGCTAAGGGTATAACAGTAGCATACAAATTTGCAGTTTACCTGGCGGTAGTGCAACGTTTCGTGCAGGCCCTTGGCGCTGTAGAATAGGCATTAGGCCCGATCCGTTTCCTGGCTGGATGGCAAAAAAAGCATCGCAGACAAAGCTTCAGTTTCGTTATATTTGGTTTTGCACATGTTATAGTTTTCATTAATTGCTTGGGTTTTTTGTGTTGTCTCTTGGTTGCGGTTATATTTGGTTTTGCTAGTACAGGCCAAGTGGTTGGCTAGGAAGACCGGTTTTTTTTGCACCACTCAAGTGACTGGCTGGTAAGATCATCTCCAGTATGACCTACGGATGTGTCGAGTGGAACGCTAAACCATATCATGCCATTCTGTCTTAATGTATTTCATTTCACCCTGAGAAGCATTCTCATTTTTGTATTATTTGCTTAAGTAATAATAAATGATACTGATAGAAATGTATATAAAATGAATAGCAGTATTGTTCCGGTTGTAGGGAAATGTACCATTGCTTAGTACTACTTTTACCATTACTCAGACTGTGTACGTGTTCACATGTAAATTGGTCCGTGATTGTATAGACGTGTTATGCAGTAGTTAGCTACAGGCATACACCTCTGTTTGCAGTTTATTATATACAGACCGATATAAATGATGACCCAAACAGTTCTCAAGTTCACACTATGCTTGTGTGTATTTCTATGATACAGTGTAGTTAAGGCTTGGACACCAGGCAGCTCATGTTTTGCTTGCAGCTGCAGTATTTTGCTTAAACATTTGAAACGAGTGTCACATCGTATTAGTACACATCCTAACTGCGAACGTAAATTTAGGACAGGTTCAATTTGCAGTAAAACTGATGCCTATTGTTCTGCACCCTGTGAAGTGTGGAATTAGGATGTTATACTGTGTCGACTGTAACAAATAGATTTTGTATGTAACTGTGCATGTTGTTATTTCCTGCTAGTTTTTATTGCAACCAGTTTCGATAGAAAATCCCCAAGAAGCTACATTAACACAGAAGTCACAAAAAGGTAAAGGACGTATAGTTCTTCGTGAAATTCACCTCAGAACTACAGGACGCCACTTGTCAATGGGATCACACTGTGTTATCTGCCACCCGACAGAGGTGACCGCCCCCGTCTTCACCCCAACCGGGCAGGTTGGTACTCGATTTATCGACCCCGTAAGGATGAAAGGCTGAGTTGGCCTAGTTGGCTGGTTACATACCGAAATGGTTTACCCGTCCACAGACGGTCACCCATCCGA
>Ga0209149_1001362_pt1 | contig 12224 bp, 14 predicted proteins | sample WorMetTyACAVOLI2_FD_187423 | JGI IMG/M metagenome (GOLD analysis project Ga0209149, IMG submission 187423) | Marine gutless worms symbiont microbial communities from Max Planck institute for Marine Microbiology, Germany - Olavius algarvensis... ... | reverse complement strand
TTCCAATGCTGCTGCGGACGTTGTAAAGGTTGTGCCCCCCCCCAATGGACCCAGTTCGGAGCTGACCCATGCTGGCAGGCCATATGAACTGACCCTCCTGGTCAGTACCGTTCTAGTTTCAGTATGTATTTACTCGTTTTTAAATTTATGAATGAATGAATGAATGAATTCCAATATGGCGGACGTTTGCACGAATTCAATGGCATGTCATTCCAGAGCCACGTATCACGTTGCAGGGTGCTGCCACTTGGTGAATTCACTGTCATGATTCCAGAGCCACATGCCACATTGCAGGGTTCAGTCACCTGGCGAAATTAATGTCAATATCGTGCCACATTGCTATAGGTGTCATAATTCCATCCGCCATATTAAAAATCGTTTTTCGCCATATTTTTTTTGTTTTCTTAATGCAGTTTGGGCTTTGACGAGCGGCGGCTTTCGTATCGTCTCCGATACAATTGTTTGGAAATGTCGTCATGCATAAAAAGCCATAAACATTGCCAAAATATCGCTTTACAAAAACTGCATGTTAATGTCAATGTCAACGTCAATAGTAGATTTATATAGCTCAGAGTCATGAAGCATCTCTACTGCGCTTTGTGTGCTGGTAGCAACGAAATAGGTTCGTTTTCAGCGATTGTTTGGAAGCTGTTGCTGGTGAACACTGGGTCGCACAGACTGTCTGGTAGCGAGTTCCAGACCGTCGGACCGGCGACAGAGAAGGCCCGACGACCGAAAGTGCTGAGCCATTAACGTGGTACGATCAGGTGATGTCGAGTGGCTGACCGTAAATGACGTCGGCTGGGAATGTCTGAGACTGGTGTACAGCAGTCTACCATGTACTCGAGAGCCTTGTACTGCAGACAGCGATGCACTGTAACTCCCAGTTTGTAGTGGATACGTTCTGGGATGTCGAGCCAGTGCAATTCCTCATGCAGCAAGTTTGACAAGCCGTGGTCGAACTTGTGCGTGCCAGTGACGAGACACGCTGCAGCGTTCAGTACACACTGCAGCTTGTCAGTAATGTATCTTGGTGATCCGGCAATAACGGCGTTACAGTAGTCCACACACGACATGACGAAGACATGGACGAGCGTCTTGATGGAGTCCGTGTCTAGGGATCGTCTGACTAATCGAAGTTGGCGCAGCCAATAAAAGCTGCATGTTGTCTTTATACATTTCCTTCAAAACTTTCTTGTTCGCCGATAGTTTTAGTAATGCCATATATATGCCGAAATTTTATAGCAATAAACCTAAAAATTTGAAAACGTTACCTCATCTGTTGGAACAACCCTTAAAGGATAGTGGGTTTAGAATAATATGCAAGAGCTGAAATGACGTTAAAGGTCACTGTCATTTAAGTATGTCAACAATGACAGACGGTATATGGCTGTCTGTTACTGTTCTGAAACAACCATATTATATATCTTGCACCGTTTTCGAGATACTGCAATTTGTTTACTGTGCCTGACTGCCAATGACCTTGAACAGTCGTTCAATACCCTTATGGCAGTTAATAGGATAGCCTATGTGTGAGTGATTTCTTATTCATCAGTAATTGCATTCTGGCTAACACATGCTATGTTTTCTGAAATATTGGGCCATTTCACTTTTCGGATTAGTCTTTCACTGAGCGGAATCGCTATGTACGAGTATACTCACAGGCCTCAAAGAGTAAATTATCGTGGATATTTACATGTCGCTGAGCGAAAGAAATCCAAAAAGTGAAAATTGAGTATGATACCATTATATGGGCACTCAGCTAATTTGGCTAATTTGAACGAACCGTTACCAAGTGCCAATTGCAGTTGGAAAGGTTTGCAATACGTAAAATGACCTTCAAGGTCAACGAAGCTGAGTGTCGTCACTATTCCATAGATCAACTTTTCACAGTAACTATGTCCCTTTCGTAGATTGTACCACTACTGAGATATTGCCACTTTTTACGAATTAGGAGTTTACGTGACCGCGACTGAGCTTGAGCAGTTTTCCACTTCCAGCTCCGATCGTTGTAGCAAGCTTTTTAGGTGAAATATGCCGTATTTTTCGATCTATTGGCCTTGAAGAGGTTTCCAGTAACTGAAATGATCTTTGAAGGTCACTGGAGATCATCTGTACTGACTGACAGTTTGATAGATCACATAAGACGTCGTCTATTAGTGCTCGATAGCAACTACGTGCACATCCTGTATTGTTTCCGAGATATAGCCAGATGTTGGTTAATAATTGCAATTTTATCACATTATTATTGTTGTTGTTGTTGTCTGTCTGTTTGTTTGTTTGTTGTTGTTGTTTATAATTACTGCCGCTTACCGCCGTGTCATTCATCGTCATCCTGAGTCTGTATCCAGACAGAATACTGGGATCAGCGTTGACATCTTTGAGGCCCATTTCGACGGCCGGCAGTTGTCCGAGTCCACCAGCCCACGAGCCCTTCAGCGGAAACAGTCCTATAAGCCAGATGTCCTTCACGGTCTCTGAAGTTTCTGACGTCAACGACTTGCCGTCGACCCGAATCGCTGTTGTTTCGTTGAAACTTGTTGAAACGTCTGGGGGACTGGATCTGACGTTGGCGGTCGCTGGAGTTCCAGGGAGAGTCGGTTGTTCTGCTGACGGGAGGTGCCGTTGTGTGGTCGCCGACGAGGTGCCCCAGACCGCAGCGATGACGACGACGACAGTCATGTACCACATCGCGAGCGAAATCAGTTCCACGACCCCTGCACGTGTGTCATTTTCAAACATAATCTGTAATGTACCTATCGCACAGTGAAAATACAGGCATTATACAGTTAAGAATCACAGTCAGCTCTTCTGATAACAAGAAGCTCAGCTGTCGCAGAGAGGCCGCGAGACTGTCTGTCGTTGAAACCTTGAAATGTAGCCTGGGATCACTTAAGGTCATCGAAAATGGTATCATTCGAAAGCTTTGGTACAGTTTCCTATTCGCATTCCATAGCAACTACGGCGGAATCTTTAGCCGTTTTGACACAATACACGAACGTGACAGACACTCAGCTACCGCATGACGGAAAGAGCCGCGCTTGCAGCCTCGCGCGGCAAAACCGTACTGTCAGCACTGAAAGCGTGTACATTTTCGGAGCTAACGTAAATATTCCAACATTCAGGACTGACTGACCTTCAAGAAACACAACATTCAAGATCTTTTACAAGTCATACGTCCGACTACACACGGAATATTGTGTTCAAGCTTGGTCACTGTATTAGAAAAAAGATATTAAATGTTTGGAGAGAACAAAATCACAGAAGAGCAACGGTACGAGAATCAAAATTTATGTAGCACCAACAAAGTGTGGACTCTTTTGGCCTAACTTCTATGGAGAAGCGAAGGTTGCGAGCAGGCCTCGAGCACACTAATTTCTGACCGGTAGACAAAAGGTCAACAGCAACGACCTTTTCAGTCTCAATCACTGTAGCCATAACTTACGTGGCCACAAATAGAAGTTGTTCAAGAACCGGAGTCAATTGTATATCCAGAAATGTTTTTTAATCAACCAGTGGTCGATACTTGGAAATTTATACCCAGCTACGTTATTGAAACAAAATATGTCAGTAGCTACAGAAATCAGCTATAGACGGTTATGCAGAATGGAACATTTAAAGCGACGATCCCGAAGCTTGACAGGGTCAATTTCAAGTTCAACTTTGCGAAAGTATAATAACCGAACAGTCTGTCCATTCTTTTAATGTTAGCCGCAATTACATGTTCCACCTTCAAAACAAGTGATACCTGTCACTTACAGAATTACAAAATAAAACCTTTGGGGAAAAACTTTTAAAAGCAACAGCTGGTTTTGCTTAGGCATTGACGCTGATTATACAGAAAGATATATGAAGACGACGCGACGTCCGGGTTGATGCAGCAACTAATCTTGGTTCGAATTAAGTAGACCGTTAACGTTACGATTCTTTTCCATTAGTCGCGGAAATGGTTTCTCCTACCCCAACCTATTATTCTGCCTAGTGATCAGCAGCGAAGAGACGGAGAATGCTACTTGAAGCACGATTAACCCTTCAATGGGCAAGGGGAATTATAGTGCCGCATGAATAATATGAAGTTGGTACACTGGCCGTTGATGGATGGGCTATTACATGTGATACAGCGAGGAGGGGACTGAGCTGTGCCGCAGCCCGCCCAGGCCCCTCCTCTCTGTACCAAATGTACAGGTTACAGCCACTCATCAACGGCCAGTGTACCAATCACCGTATTGTTGTATAATGGTCCGTTGCTCTGCGGTTTTAGTGTGCCCATAAAGGGTTGACACACACACTGAAACAATACGACACATTAGAGGCTTTCGCGGTGCTGCGCTGTATAAACTGATGATTGACATTGATGATTGACTCAGCCACCAAGAAACAGATTAATGTAATCCTGTTCTTAAAAGCTTACCATTTCAGCAAAAGTCTCTTCTTTAACGTTTTCCGATACTGCCACAAAGTATTTTACAACGTAGGCCTACACTTGTCGTACTTTGCAAAACATTAATTTAGGCGTACTTCATGTCAGTCGGGCCACACCCGGAGTACTTACAAGTTACCGACGAAAATGATTTCGACATTTTCGCGTCCTTGACCTTGACGTTGACCTTTGACCAGAATGTGGCGGGCGATGAAGAAACTGACGAGGAACATCTTGGTCTTTTCTTGTAGGAAATTGGAATATTTGCTGTAGTACTTTAATGAAAAACAGACAAACCGCGGTTACAAATTTTTGCAATGACATTTCTTGCGCATTTTTGCGTCCTCGAGCAATGACCTTACCTTTCAGTGGGTAACGTTAGTCTGACCACGCCTCATCAAATGGCAGTCATAACGTTCACTTATATTTGCAATGATCCACCTACGTAGAAAAATTTGAGGTGTCTGATTTCTGCCTTTTCAGAGACGTGAAGGGCCCCAATTTTTTTTTAAAAAAGTGGATCACATGACTCTGGCCACATTCGCACATGGTATATCTTTCGTTCGGCTCGTCTTCGCGTGCGACCACATCACTCAGCTCAGCTCCTACGCCAATTACAATGGCTGAAAGTTCCATGGCGGATAGATTACAAGATGGCCGTCTTGGTTTACAAATGTCTTCATGGCCTGGCACCGTCATACCTCGCTGACGAACTTCACCATCCAGCAGAGTCGGAGTTTCGAAGGCGCCTGCGTTCCGCTTCGTCTTATGAACTGTCTATTCCCCGTACCCGACTCTCAACCTACGTCCTACGGCGACCGGGCTTTTCCAGTCGCCGCTCTACCATACGGATCTGGAACAGTCTTCCGCAGCATATCACATCTGCTCCGTCACTTCCTGTCTTCTGCTCTCGCTTGAAGACGTACTTCTGCGAACTCTGTTACCAGTAATTACTGTTGTCGTGCCCTCGAAGTGACATTGTGACTGTCATTTATGGACACGTTAATCGCTCTTACTTACTTACTTACTTACTTACTTACTTACTTACTTACTTACTTACTTACTTACCACGATCCATTTACATACCAACCTGCAAATGTTTATCTTCACCCGTTACAGAGAGAGGAAAGTTCCAAATTTAAAAAGTGGGTCACGTGACCCTGTCCACGTCCCTTTAAGGGACAATTCATCTTTCGTTGGCTAGTACTTGCTGCGGTCCACATACCTACTTACCAACTTTGAAGTGTCTAGCTTAAAGTACGTCGGACCATTTTGGACAAAACCATGGAACCAGGAAAGGACCCACGCGCCGCGGCCAAAAACAACACTTGCATGTCGGTTGTAACCGTGGACGGATAATAAACGGATGAAAACCGTACAGAAATGGTCCAGCTTTTGGTCACATCCGAGGAGTCGTCAGCCACTGCTCTCTGACGCTATACGCTTTTTGCGTCCTACGGAGTCGTGGCTTATGTGACGCTGGCTTACAGGCTGTCTTCCGGTCTGTAGTTGTCGCCAAGATACTCTACGCGTCCGCTGCGTGCAGCGGCTTCATCATAGCAACAGACCGACAACGAGTCGATGAGTTTCTTCGCCGTAGCAAGCGCTGTGGATTTCGTTCTTCAGACTTGCCGTCATTCGATGAGTTGCTGGAAGACACCAACGACAAGCTGTTTAACAAAATAAACAACAATGTCGAACATCTTCTCGACAGCCTCCTCCCGCCACCCGCAGTAGCTCCAGACCACTACGATCCCACGTACACTGAGGCAAACAGTGCACAACAGATCCCTGTCCGTACACACCGGCCGTCTCACTGACTCTAATTACATCCGACAAAGGAGGATGTAAATGTTTTTGCCCGTGTTCGTTTGTCTGTCTGTCTGTTAGCAAGATTACTCAAAATCGCGTGCATGGATTTGGATGAAATATTGCGTGTCGACAGACGTCGTGACAAGGACGAACTGATTAACTTTTGAGCCCGATCCGGATTATGGTCCGGATGCCAGAACCGGATTGCTTTCTCCGATATCGTATAAGCGCTGCAACGCGGAATTTTACGTCAGGAAAATCCCACGTACACGTATTGACGGCGTGGTTTTTGGAGCGAGCAGTGGTTTTAAAATGATTTTATTCACTGAACTGTCGGATAACTTTTGTCGGAGGTACATGCGCTCTACCGAGTGCCCTTCTAGTTTTATAAATAGATTACTGTTCAAGGAATATTTACTAAAGATGCAACATACTAACTGTTGGACATACACTACCTGCTCACAACCAATTTTCACATCTGTTATTGTGTGACATCTTATGTACATGCAGTTTGTATTATCTCTTGTATAATATGTATTGTTTCTGTTATAACTTGATGTTGAGTGCGGTTTGACACACTGCTTAATAAAGAGTATGATGATGATGATGATGATGATGATGATGATTTTACTCACCTGAAACGAATACGGATGCGGTAGATCGCAGATGTCACTGCACTAGCGATGTCACGCTGCAAACTACGAAGCGACGTCAACGCTGGTTGCGGATGCTGCGGATGCTGTCTGGCGCACGCTGCGCGCCCGAGCTGCGATTACGCTTCGTCGTCGTCATCGGAGATGCGAGAATCCGATATGATAAGAAGCTCTGCTGCCGCAGAGACGTGCGACTGTGTCTTCAACAGAGCAATACCTCGAGCGCATTAGTCTTTTATTACTAGTTACTACAACTTCAGTTTAACCAATGAGTACAAACACATTCTGTTCGTTTCTGTTCTTTTCAGCGTGACAGTCGACTGATAACAAGTAGCTCTGCTGTCGCAAAGAGGCCGCGCGATGCCACGTGTCTGTCAGCAGTTAGTTTCAATAGTACAAAACGTCGAGCAGACTCTTTTATTGTCTGATACGTAGGCTACAGATTTATCACTGCATGCAATTAAATGTTGTTCTGTTGTCTTTGGCGTAACGTTGAGACTTCTTGTCATAAACATTTCGTCGTCGTCTCTCGCCATCAACAAACTCCGCCACTTACTACTAGCGATGTGTCACAACATGCGGGACCGTGGTCCTGCGGCGCCGTGTTGATAACACCTAGCCGGTCGCAACATCGACAGCACGCAGTAAAGCCAGATATAGGCTCAAAATCGAGATTTTTGTCTACCCCACCTGCATTCGACGCCCCCGTAAGGGGGGGGGGGTTCTCGTCGGAATATTGTCTGGTGTAAAAAAAGTAGGATGGTTTGGCTACCCGGCGGTGAAAAAATGTTGAAGATATGTTCATTCGTTTTGACAGAATCCACGAACGTGACAGACACACAGACGGACAGATATACACCGCATGACGACATAGGCCGCGCTTGATCGCGCGGCGAAAACGAAGTCGATGCTTGCTGTTATCAACATACTTCGACCGTACCAATTTTTGACACACTACACCACTGAAGTGACAATGCACTGATGCGTTGCGTTTCGGTGTTTCACCGTCCGCCGCTGTTGATTCCGACGATTGGCGTTATCAATATACTCCACGGTCGAAATTTGTTGACAATACTCGACATTAAATACGAGTCATCCAGTCAGCTGTTCATCGTATTATTAGTGCCAAATTTTAACAAGAGGTCAAAGTAATTTGACAAAAAGCGCCTCACGGGGGGCCCATTCCCCGGTTAGGGGTCACCCTAGGGGGTCGAAATTTGTACCATTGAATTCCTGGGGTAGGGTTTCCTATTAGTGTTCCATAGTAACTATAGGCCTAGGGCGCACCGTTTGGCCACAGTGCACGCGCGTGACAACCAACCAACCAACCAACCAACCAACCAAACAACGACCAACGACGTCACGACACAGCCTATCTCAATAAGCGCCTCTTTTACTAAAGTAAAGTGAGGCGCTTAAAAATGTTCAAATTCCGGAAGCAGTATGGCCCGCTGTGCCTCGGACTCACGCAGATTTTTTGTTGTTGTTGAGACTATAGATTTGATGAACACGATGAAGAGACCGACAGTCATATACCAAATTTACCAATGCCATATTCCACGTCGTGTATAATGCCAGTCAAACCGTTGGAAGCCGAATCACCACTCTGTAACTCGCTAGAAATCAAGCACCCTCACTTACTAAATTATACTTATCGTCTGGACATTGGAGAGACGAAAACTGCGTGGAGACAGACATTCAGGATACTTACAGGGAAAGAACGAATTTACACTAGCCTATTTTTTTTTATTTTTAGTTTCACATTTTAATTTTTTGTTTGTTCCGTGTGGTGGACTAAGCTGGCTACCCGTCAGATTTTTACTGCACGTTAAATACGCACTATCGTATCGTATCGTATAAGAACTAATATATTCTGTGAGCTAGCAGATCTGATGTTACTAGCGGGCTTAGAGGACAGACAGTCACTGAAATTATTTAAGCCAAGATGTCAAACAACACTCGGCCCCATACGACACAATTTCTGTCTGTTATCAATGAATGGAACAAGGCTTCAACGAGCTGCCGCAGCTAGTTATAGATGCACCGTCAGTGCTTTCAAGAATGGGACACGAGACAGATAGTTGACCGGCTATAGCCCATCATTCTCAAGTAGTTGTATGTGACACGCGTCACTGTCAGCCAACAGGTGACAAGTATGTCTAGTGCGGGTTTAGACTCCAGAATCTCTGGACACTCATGCAGTTCAGTGCACTGCACAGTGCACAGATCGCCGCTGGAAAGCGATGTTGACCGCGTAACCGTGATTCTCGACCTTTCGAATTCGCAAGACTAGTCTTCAGTATTTGGCAGTTTGTTGGAGCAAGTTTCAAAATCGTTACTTGTTCATTCAGGTTTCAGGCCAATTCATTGTCTGTCATTGTTCTGCTCTTTTTTTACAATTTCCGTTTATTCAGCAATTCAGCGTTAGCTGTAAGTATGACCGATTATATTCGGTTTGTGCAGTCTGTAAGTACTAAGTACAGCTGAGAACTTGGACAAAATTTGACCTGCCATTGGGGGGGTTCTACCCCTAACTCTCCCTCGGTACGCCTCTTGCACATTGAAAAGGTCAAAAGTCAAAGATAAGGTCAGGAAGTCAAACAAATCCTATGCGCAGTAGGCCTACGTGCTGTGCACTAGGCACAGGAAGTTCAGATTTCATCAATGTGGTAATCTCGTGCAACAACATTGCAGGGAGGGTGGGTCGCATATCGTGTCGGTCTTCGAGGCATCACTCTTATTGTTTTCAGCGTCCCTGATTAAGATCGTCCCGTCCTCAGCGCGGTGGTCCAGTAGCTCGTGGCTTACGTCAGGCTACGGCCTGCCACGTGACCTTATTCAAGGCACGTGGCCAAAACACAGTACTCTCGAAACATGTTACAGTTATTGTCAACGATGATATGAGATTTTTCTGCAATAAAAATTTGTAATTAAATGCACCGTACACTGTACATAAATTGTATAAGTCATTTTTGTCAAATGTTTTTCCTGAAATATATATTTCAACATTTTGTGATACAAAAAACTCACTGAATGCACGTCCTGTTGTTTACAATCTGTGGTGCGCCATTGTGCTCATGTGGTCGATGGAGTGTTTCGTGAGCGAATGCGAATAATATAGTTGATATTTTCATTATGAGTGATGAAGATCATGATGTTGACGTCGAAAGCGATGTGGGTGGTCTTATTATTTATATTTATTTCTGTGATATTGTAGTTTTGCCTATACATCGCTAGTAATTAAGCTCTGTGCAAAGACGGCCTACTTTCGATCTTCGGTAGAGGCATGGTTTAGTAAACATGTGAAAAACAACGAAAGAGTTCCAGAAAATACAGCTTAGGTTTATGATAGAAGCGCCATTTATTATCAGTGCTTTTGACAGAAGGCTGTCCCAATTGGCAAATTATCCGCCTTCTGTTTAAATGCAAATGTCAGTGACATGTCCTTACGTCACCGTTTTTCATCAGTGTGGCGTCGATCCACTATTCCTGTTCCACTGTGGAAATCAGGGTCGTGTCCAACAGCTCACCGGTCTAATAGGCCTGTCCGTTGGGCCGGCCTATGTTAGACAGGTCAGCTGTTGGACAGCTTTCATCGTTATCCAGTAGAACAAAATGGCAGCGATTGCCGGCAGGCGATACACTACGTATTTGACAACAGATTCCATACTACCAGTGTTACTTAACATACTATTGGCCAACAAAGATATACTTATATAGATCATAACCTTCAACTACACATAATAAATACCTTTCAATTCACAAATAGCTCTCGTCGTACAACCAAACAAAAAACACTGCGTCACGTGACCTGCAGCTTGTGTGGATCGGCATAAAATTTGATATATCAAAAATGGCCTGGGCCTTTAGCCAGAGTGTGTCCAACAGCTGACGGGTCCAGAACAGTGGCGCAAAATCGTGGACCGGTGAGCTGTTGGACGAGCTCAAGAGGGTTGAGAGGTGATGTGTGGATAAACTTTTACCCTCATAATTAGGGGAGGGGCTGTGTCCCATGTTTGGAAATATTTTGGAATTTCTGAGTGAAAGGCATGTGCTTCTGGTATACTTTTACACACTGTTTTTACTTACAGGCCAAATCTGTGCAGCCAATATATTGTATCTCACAGAACTTTAATTACACATAATTATTCCCAGTTGCCCACTCAGTTGTTAAATTTGAACATTATTATGTTATATGGTAATTTAGTTTATTTACTTATTTATTTGTTAGTTAATTTAGTTTATTCCAAATATCTTGTTGACTATTTTCATGTTGTATTTTGTTGTTCTTTTTTAAGGCAGCTGCTAGTGCTCTCGAGCCTTGTTGTCTGGCTTGCTCATTATTTGCTGTATCAGTTTGCATTTTTGGGCAATAAATGATGATGATGATGGCGATGAATATAAGATATGATGACCGTGGTTCTGTGGTGGATGCTACAGTTTGACGAGGACGATGAAGAAGGAAGTGTGGTTGATATGACCAATATGTCATCGGTGAGTAATTAGCCAAATGTTGTATTTGTTCAGTGTTAATTGCTATATTTATTGTATTTATTGCGTGGAAGCCATGTGGTGTGTCGTATTGTTTATGTCGTGTGGATAATTGTAGTTCACTGACAGCCAGGTGAGCTTCAGGTCAGAAATAGCCATGTTTACATGGTTCAGCAAAGCCGTGTTGCTTTGCCGTCTTCTAAACAACTAGTTCTAATCTGCTGAAAAGTCACTATAAAATAGACGGATTTTTAATCTGCCATATGGTGGAAGTACCTATAACATCATTTGAATTTGAATTCAGAGTTTGTCACATCGCTATGGCTAAACATTGCCCATTTGTCAACTCCGCCAACGAGGCGGAGGTTATGTGATCGTTCTGTCTGTCATTCGGTCATTCTGTAAACAGGATTTGATGAATGACGTCGACCAAACTTGGCAGGTGTGGGCAAGGGGCGACTCTCTAGAAGTGATTAACTTTTAGTGGTGATCCGGATCCGCGTGTGGATTCCGGATCACTTTTTCATTTTCTTCACCATTGCGGAATATGGCTTTTTTGGACATATGTCAGTGTTTCTCATACAATCAACGGCCAATTTGTACCATACTTGACGAAATGACTGATGCCGACAAGATAATGCATCATCGACATTTCGGAACAGATCCGACAGACATCCGGATCCGGATTAATCCGAAAATCTGGATTCAAATCCCGGATCAATTTCAGTTGAAATTTTGGCATTGGCGGAGGTTTGTGCTCTCTGAGTGCTCTAGTTATAGAAATGTGATAACCGTTGCAGATGCTTTGTCATATCTTTGAACTGAAACAAACGTGGTTGCTTACTGTT
>Ga0209149_1001361_pt1 | contig 12224 bp, 11 predicted proteins | sample WorMetTyACAVOLI2_FD_187423 | JGI IMG/M metagenome (GOLD analysis project Ga0209149, IMG submission 187423) | Marine gutless worms symbiont microbial communities from Max Planck institute for Marine Microbiology, Germany - Olavius algarvensis... ... | reverse complement strand
TAACCTGAAGCACAGCAGATTGCTGCTTTAACCAATTTTTCAAAGAACATTGACCAAATTTAAAATGTTGGACCTACAATTTTGTAATTTATTCTGATCAATTTTAAGTTTATGCGCAGGCTCTATAGTTATTTCTCGAACGCTCGTAAACATAATCCCGACCTGTTGGCCGGATGGATCATTAATCCGCGCTGCGAAAGATTCGTATCCGAGATCCTCCCATATCCAATGAATCAGGTCCTTAAATTGCTCGGTAGCGGGATCAACCTCGCGCCACATTCTTGAGCCGGCATCATATTTTTTTTCAACACCGATCACGGCGATGGGCTCGCTTCCTGAATGGTAATAGTAGTAACGATAATCCAGCGGCATGCGCTGGTTGTTAAAGGCTTCAAAAACTTCAAAATCACGGTTATAGTTGCCATAGTTTCCCATACACCCGGCAATCACCGCCAAAAGCAGGATGCAGGCACCCGCCTGGTATAGCCGAGTCGACAACCATTTTGATCGTGTTTGCTTTGATATCTTCATAATCCGCCTCACTTGTAAATTGTTGAGTCCAAATGGCCTGGTCAGCCAGTGTTACCATAAGTTAGCAATTAATTCCGGTGAAACAACATCAAACTTACTCGTTCGTTTTAAATAACCCCCTATCTATAATCAGTTATGGAAGTCAAGATTAATGCCGTTGTCCACTGCTGTTGTTTCACTGCAAAACGGGGAGTTTAGATTTCGGAGAAAAATAGAAGACGACCAAAGCTATTGAATTTGGAGGGTAAGGGTCAGAATTTTCTTGGCCCGGATGATTTTAGCCTCCAAAGAACCTTTGGATTTTGCCATAATCGCCTTAGCAGATTTAACATCAGCGAGCGGTTGCCGATCAAACTCGATGATAATATCTCCGGTCCGAAGCCCGTCTTTTTCCGCCTGACTGCCGGGGCGCACGACGGATGCCATCACACCGCGGCTGGATTCCAATGCCAGGTATTTGGCCATCTCTTCCGTTATATCCTGCATTTTCAGGCCATACTTCGGGCCGGCCATGCGGGATTCCTCCAGGGGGACGGACATTGATTCAAATAGGTTTTTGTCGATAAATATCGGCGCGTCGAACTTCAATGCCATGACGATGGAGTCACTGGGTCTGGCATCGATCTCAAAATAGGCATCATCCTTTTTGACAGCCAGGGTTGCGTAGAAAACGTTGTCTTTGGAATGGGTAATGATGACGCGGTGGATGTTGCCGCCGATTTGGCTGATTATCTTGGCCAGCAGATCGTGGGTGAGAGGACGGAAGTGCTCTGTTCCCTGAAGCTCCGAATGAATGGCGCGGGCTTCGGACAGGCCGATCCAGATCGGAAAAGCCCGTTGCTCGGCCGAATCGGCAAGGGTAACGACAGGCTGCTGGCTGGCAGGATCAACAAACAGGCGGTAAATCTTGACCAGGACCAGCGCTTCATTCCCGGTTGGGTCTGCCGCCGATGATTTAGCTGCCGATCCGGCCTGGGAACAGGTGGAGGCTGCAAGCCAGAGTCCGATAATGGCGATAGCGTGCCAAGTCTTGGGTTGAATTAATTTGGTAGCCATGGTCAAGGGGATACCAAAAAAAAAGGCATCCGGTCAAATCAAAAACTGAAATAATCGGATGCCTGGCTCAAATATCGCATCTGAAAGGGCAATTTCTCCAGGCGGCCTACATGAGCCTCATGATCACCAGTACCAGAATGACGATGACCAGGACGGAAATCGCCAAGCCGAGGGCATCCCCACCCGCAGGAAGCTGGTCGACTCGATCGGCCAGTTGAATGACCTCAGCGTCCGATAGGCTATTAAGGCGGGCATCGGCCTCCAGGGGATCAACGCCCTGTGAAACTATGGCGGACCGGACATCTTCGCGTACCATAAATTGCTTTAGAGTTTCACGGGCCTCCAGTCCGCGGCTCATATCCAGCATGGTTTCAGTTTCAACCAGGGCCGCGAAGGCCGCCTGGTACGGAACCGAAAGCAGCATGGTTAAGACGATCATCAACAATGCGACGGGGTGAGCTTTTTTGCGAATTTGGTGCATGTTCTTCCTCCTGGTAATTCAGTTGACTTTTAGTAATTAAAAAAATTCAGTGACTAGCGTCGGCCTGCCGGAGCCGGGCAGAAATGTTATTGTACCGGTTTCGTATTCGTCCTCTCGAACCGGAAATTCACTGTATGCATTACTTGTAATCAGATCATAATTTTGCCAAAATTTCAACTATACTTTTATAACACCTTGGAATAACTTTACAATTTTTATCTACAAAATCGGATACGGTTTTACGGACGCAAGGCTTGCGTTGTGAAATAGCACAATGAAGGGAATGATGGGCGGATGAATAGTTGGAGAAGTGATGCTAGAAAATTATTTCAATAAATCATGAAATTTTTGATTTAGATATGAACCGGGCCGTCGCCCGTGAATCCGTTCCACGATCTCGCCTTGTTTAACCAGCAGCATCATCGGTATCGCGAACAGTGCAAATTTTTCGACGGCTTTCTCGCCGTACCAATATACGGGAAAATCAATTTTCAATGCGTTGACAACCGGCTGCATGGCACCAGTCCCATCCAGGTCGATGCTGATGCCGATAATTTCCAACCCCTGGCTTTTAAATTTCTTGTGAAGCTTATTCAGTGTCGGCAGTTCATCAATGCAGGGACTGCACCAGGCGGCCATGAAGACCACCGCCAAACGGTTTTTTTTGTCACCTATTTTAGCATCCAGCGCTGTTTCATGGATTTCAACAACGGTATTGGCGGCGGAAACTTCGGCGGAAAACCCGGCGAAAACAGCCGGTGTCAGAGTCAAAACGATCCCGATCAAGCCATATCTGCCTATAATCATGTTTATCGCCCTTTTTATAGATGACAGAAGGATTCGATTGCGGATTGCGGATTGCGGATTGCAGAATGATAAAACATAGAGCATGGGGCATAGCCTAGGGATAATGAAAATAGTATCAAGCGGTCACCACAATACAAATCCTTTTGAATCAATCCGAAATCCGCAATCTGCATTCCGCAATCGAAAAACCCGCAATTCTATTTATTCATCTGCTCCAGCGATGTCGCGCAGGACTCCAGGTCCGGTCGCTTGTTGATGTCGCTGACATGGATGTCACGGATAATTCCTTTTCTGTCGATATAAAACAGGGCTCTTTCGGAGACGCCCTCGGAGCGCAGCACGCCGTAACGAGCGGCCACCGCGCCATGCGGCCAAAAGTCGGATAACACCGGAAACCATAGTTTGCCCATCTGTTTGGTCCAGGCATATAGCGTTGGAACATTGTCAACTGTTATTCCGAGCAGCACGGCATTGTTCATGTCAAATATTTCTTGGGCGATGTTGTAGCCGGGCCACTGGTCTGAACAAACCGGCGTCCAGGCAGCCGGGACAAATGACAACACCACGTTTTTTTGCCCGCGATACCGGCTGAGGGTCACCTTCTCGCCGGAAACGGAGGGCAATGTAAAATCAGGCGCCGGGTCCCCGATCTTCACCTTAAGTTCACTGTCGATCGGCTTGAGCTGCCCCGGATCATAAATGTTTTCCTGAAAAGCGGACGATGCCCCGAAGACCCCGGGCACCAGCACGAGAACCATCAATCCGACGCAGGTGATTGCTGCAAATGATGTTTTCATGGGCTTACCCCCCAGTAGATTGAAGATTGAAGATTGAAGATTGAAGATTTAATGATGTCGCTTCGCTCCGCCCATTTCAAATCAAAGATGGACCTTTAACTTTGAGCTATTCGCTTGCACATTCGATGCGCCCCCGCATCCAAGATCCTCCATCCAAAACCGCGTGCTGAAAGCCAAATACCGACTTGTTCACCCGGCACCACGTATCCCGCAACTCGCACCACGCAACACGGCGCCATCACCTAAAGCCGAACGCCGAATGCCGATTCGTTCACCCGCACCCCGCAACCCGCAACCCGAATCCTTCACCGAATGCCGAATGCCGGCTTGTTCACCCCGTAACCCGCGCCTACTCGTTTTTTTCAATCCGAAATCCGCAATCTGCACTCCGCAATAGAATAACCCGCAACCCGAATCTTTCACCGAAAGCCGAATGCCGGCTTGTTCACCCCGTAACCCGCGCCTACTCGTTTTTTTCAATCCGAAATCCGCAATCTGCAATCCGCAATAGAATAATCCGCAACCCGCAACCCGCAACCCGCACCCCGTAACCCGCAACCCGCACCCCGCAACCCGCACTTAGTTTATTTTTTTAATCCAAAATCCGCAATCCAAAATCCAAAATCGAAGGACTCGTTTACATCAACCCCGAATTCCGCAGGAGCTTTTCCAACAGCTCATCGGCGCCCTTGGCACCGCCGAGTTTAGAATAATATATCTGGTAGGATCCATCCTGCTGGATGCGGATGCCGATAAAATAAGGGGTTCTGACCTCCCCCAGTTTTTTGTGAATTTTAAAATCGCCGTCCGGAAAAAGCGGGAAGGGAATGTTATAGGTTTTTTTGAAATAACCGACTTCAAAGGCTGAGTTGCCGACACCGATCCCGATGAGTTTGACCTTGCCTCTTAACTTCCCGTCACTTTCGATTTTGCGATACATGGCGTTTACAGAAGGAGCCTCCTTCTGACAGAAGGGTCAGTACATGCTGAAAATTTCAATCAGAACAACTTCCGCTTTTATTTCGGGTATGGCGAAAGTCTGTTTCCCGCGGACACCCAAATACAGCTGCAATTCAGCGTCTTGAGGTGCGGCAAGCGTAATCTCGGGCAGCTTGCCCCCCACCGCCGGCGGTTGAGAGGCGGCGACGGCCGGTCCAACAGACAGAAGAAAACCCAATGCTGCGGCAAGCAGGATCTGCGTAGAAGATTTCATCGTTTCAGCCCCCTTCCGAATTTCAGTCTCGAATTCGTTAAGCCAAAAAATTGTTATAAAGAATAGATACCTGAAATTAGCTCAATAATCAGCGTACCCGGTCATCGGCAGTAGTTTGACCTTGAAATGCATTAAAAGCCATAAGGATGAAAAATTCAGGTAATAACATACGGCAACATCCGCGGCGGGTCAACTTAATAGCTGAAGTTTTGAGTCAGAATTTAGGCAAAAATAGCTTTTAAACAGAGACTTACTCTGCTAAGGTGCAGGCGTCTTATCCGCAACCAAGTTGAAAATGACATACGTTGCCGCTATGTTCACACAATGCACGCCAGATTTATGGAATAATCAACGGTAAAGGGAACGCGCTTATGACACGGGTGATATTTTCTGTGACGACTTTTGCAGCAGCACTCCTGGTATTTTCTGTTCTGGTTTTCGCCTTCGATAATTCAACCCCCGAACAACCGGAATTTAATCCGGCAGCTACCGATCATCAGACTAAAATCATCCTGACCGCATCGTCAGGACACGCAGCGGCCGGGTCTGATGCAGCCCAGGAGAAGTCCGGCGGGCACCACGGCCAGGGTCATGCCGACCTCGGTAAAATTCTACCGCTGTGGAGTTGCATTCCGTTTGCCGGCATGCTTTTGTCAATCGCCCTGTGCCCATTGCTCATGCCTGATTTCTGGCATCATCACTTCGGCAAAATATCGGCCTTTTGGGCCGCAATTCTCGGCATCCCGTTTCTGACCGTGTTCAAGGGCGATGCCCTGTATGAAGTGCTTCATATTATCCTGGCAGACTATGTACCCTTTATAATTCTGCTGTGGTCTTTGTACACTGTTTCCGGCGGCATACTGCTGCGCGGCAAGCTGCGGGGGACGCCGCTAGTCAATTTGGTCATCCTTATTATCGGAACCCTCCTGGCTTCCTGGATGGGTACGACCGGTGCGGCCATGCTGCTGATACGTCCTTTCCTGCGGGCCAACAATTACCGCAAGAACAGAACCTTTATGGTGGTGTTTTTCATTTTTCTGGTGGCCAATGTCGGCGGATCGCTGACCCCGTTGGGAGATCCGCCGCTATTCTTAGGGTTTCTGCACGGGGTGTCCTTTTTTTGGACCTTCAACATCCTGCCCCACATGCTGCTGGTTGTCATTATACTGCTGGTGATTTATTTTATTCTCGATACCTACCATTATCGCAAGGAAGGGGTTACGGCGCCCGATGACGATGACGTCAAACAGCCTTTGAAGCTGGAAGGGATCCACAATTTCATCTTTCTGGCAGGTATAGTCGGCGCGGTGCTGATGAGCGGCATCGTGGACTGGGGCGATGTGAATACCTTCGGCGTCCATCGTGCCGTGCAGGATTGGGTGCGTGATTTACTGCTGATCGTTATGGGAATTCTTTCCCTGGTAACGACCCAGGTCAGTCTGCGCGAAGACAACGACTTTACCTGGTTTCCCATCGTCGAGGTGGCCTATCTTTTCATTGGAATATTCATCACCATGATCCCCTGTTTGCTGATATTAAAGGCGGGATCCCAGGGTGCCCTGGCGTTTCTGGTCAACGGGGTCACCCAGCCGTTTCACTATTTCTGGGTAACCGGCACGCTTTCAAGCTTTCTGGACAATGCGCCAACCTACCTCACTTTTTTTAACACCGCCCTCGGCAGTTTTTATGCCGGCATGACAGAAGCCGAGGCGGTGCCTTTGTTGATGACGGAAAGCGCCATCTATCTCAAGGCGATTTCCGCCGGGGCGGTTTTTTTCGGAGCCTGCAGCTACATCGGCAATGCGCCGAATTTTATGGTGCGATCCATTTCCGAAGAGGCCGGAACGCCGATGCCGAGTTTTTTCGGCTATATAGTGAAATATTCGTTAATATATTTAATTCCGACTTTTGTGGTGGTACATCTGGTTTTTTTTTAAATCAACTTGGTCAGGCATTATTGGTATTTAGATAAATCAGGGCTCCATAGCCCAAAGAAATAAAAATTTATACATCGTCTGATAAAGCGAGTAGCTGTGACGTATAGGATTATGAGAGTTAAATTTTTCCAACACTCCACTACTCCATTACTCCAATGTTGAATATTGCTCGAACCTGACAACACGGATTAGAAGGTGAACCAAGGTGATTAACGAGTTATTAAAATCAAATATTGCCATTGTGGGCGGCGGACGGTTTTGCAAAAATTTGCTCGAACTGTTTTACAGTGAGCCTTTTGAAGCAAAACGCCCCGCAATCCTTGGGGTGGCCGACAAGGACGATCAGGCTGAGGGGTTGGTGTATGCTGCCGGCAAAGGGATTTTCACCACCAACGATTACCGGGAACTTTTTGGCGTGGAAAATTTGCAGGTCCTCATGGAACTGACGGCCGATGACAAAGTGAGTGTGATCCTCAGCATGACAAAGCCTGACACGGTAAGGCTGATCGATCACGTTGCATCCCGCACCGTCTGGACCTCGCTGCAGGTTGAAGCGGAAAAGCGAAAAGCATTAAAAGAGCTGAGCCAACACAAGGACAGCACCCAGGTTATTAACGTCCTGTTCGAGCAATTTGCCGACCGTCTGGGCGACGTGATCCGGCAGCGAAGCAATCGCTATGTCGAAATAGAGCGGGAACTGATCGAAAGTGAAATCGCCCTTTCACAGATCATCGAGGGCAGCACCATACCAACCTTCGTCTTGAACCAGGATCATATCGTTACCCACTGGAATACGGCCATGCAAAGGCTCACCGGCACACCGGCCGCATCGATCGTTGGAACCACCCGGCCTTCGACACCCTTTTGGGGGGAAGAGCGCCCCACCATGGCGGATGTAATCCTGGATCAAATCAGTGAAGATGAAATCCAGAAGTTGTATGGTGAAAAATGGCGCAAATCCGCCCTGATCGAAGAGGCCTACGAAGCAGAAGTGTTTTTTCCGCGTTTAGGGGAAAGCGGCAAATGGTGCTGGTTTACGGCCGCCCCCATCAAGGGCCACGACGGCTCCATTGTCGGGGCCATTGAAACCCTGTGGGACAAAACCGAAGATAAAAAAGCCGAGGAAGAACGCGAACGCCACACCAGGGAGCTCAGTACGCTTTGCACCATATACAGCGCCTTGAATGCGCCGACCGATTTGGAATCCAGAATCAATCAGGCTGTGGAGGAATTGTTAAATTTCCTGGCTGCCGACGGCATTTGCATCTACCTGCTGGACAATGACGGCAAATACTACCTGCGCTATTGCCGGGGACTATCGGAGGATGCCTGCCGGGAACTCAGCGTTCTTGACGAAAACAGCATCATCCACCGGGTTGCCCAAAACAATGAGTACACCATCTATGAAGAATTGGCGGAAAGCTGTCCGGACGAAATCTGCAGCCTGGAGCGCGATGAAATCGCATCCATCGCCTATGTGCCCATCAGCAGCAAGGAAAAGAAAACCTTTGGCGTCATCCGCATCGGCAGCCGAACGCCGATGTATTTCAACCATGAACAGCAAAACGTTCTGGAATTGATCGGCAATCGCATCGGGGTGGCCATCGAAAATGCGATGCTGCAGGAGCAGTACATCAAATCGGAAAAAAAATATCGCACCCTGTTTAACAATGACCCCCATCCGATTTTTATCCTTGACAGTCAGACCTTCGAAATTATGGATATGAATCAACGCGTTCAGGACAGCTACGGCTATTCACGCACGGAGCTGCTGGGCAAGCCGTTTCTTGAAATCGGGGAAGAAGATGATGAGGAAATGGCCCAGGCGTTGAAAAACCTGGCAGAAGATCAATCCCTGCTGTTCACCAAAAAGCGACATTTTCGCAAAGGCCGCCAACCGTTTTACGTCAATATCAATATCAGCTTCGCCAAATACGGCGAGCGCAATGTGATTATCGTTTCAACCACCGATATCACGGAAGTCGTCGAAAAAGAGACGCAGCTGATCCAGGCCGGCAAAATGACCACCCTGGGGGTGATGGCCGCCGGCATGGCCCACGAAATCAATCAACCGCTGAACGTGATCCAGGTCTGTGCCGACTTTTTTTTGAAAATGTTAAAGCGCGGCGCCCAAATCGACGACGAAGATCTGCGCACCATGGCCCAGGATATCGTCGCTAATGTCGAGCGTGCCACCGGCGTGATCAAACACGTGCGGGATTTTGCCAGGCAATCCGAATTGGTGCACAGCAAGGTCAACATCAACGACCCGATCAAGGACGTCTTCAAAGTCCTGGGGCATCAGCTCAAAGTTCACGATGTCGATGTTCAGCTCGATCTGGCACCGGAACTGCCGGATATTATCGCGGAGCACAACCGGCTGGAGCAGGTATTTATCAACCTGGTGTCCAATGCCATCGATGCCATGGATGAAAAAAGCAGTCAGCCCGACGTCCAGGATGCAACCAAGCAGCTGACCATAAAATCTTTCCTGAGCGAGGACTGGGTCACGGTGCTGGTTTCCGATACGGGCACCGGGATGTCGGAGGAGGTCAGGAATAAAATTATCGAACCGTTTTTTACGACCAAAAAAGTCGGCAAGGGTACCGGGCTGGGAGTCAGCATCAGCTACGGCATCGTTAAAGACTACGGCGGCAGCATCGATATCGAAAGTGAAATCGGCCGCGGCACAACTTTTAAGCTGACGTTTCCCAGGGTCAGCGTATAGCGTGCGGCGCTCAGGGTTGATGGTGAAGAGGATATGGTGTAGGGTGTACGGTGTAAGGTATGTGGTTTAGGGTATATGGTATAAGGTGTAAGGTAAACGTCGAATGTTGAACCGTTAACCTTAAACCCTGCGTGTGGGGCGACTTGTTCCATCGTGGCTCGAAGAGCGAAATTGGAAGCCGGAGGCGAAGACTTAAACCTTATACCCTAAACCTTGAACCTCTGAACCTTGAACCTCTGAACCTTTATCCTTTAACCTTTAACCTTTAACCCTATACCTTATACCCTGAACCCTGACCCTTGAACCCTGAACCTTGAACCTCTGAACCTTGAACTCTGAACCCTGAACCTTGAACTCTGAACCTCTTATAAACTTATGAACAAAATCCTGCTTATAGATGACGAGCCCGATATTTTGCGGGTGCTGGGCATATCGCTGAAAGCTGATGGCTATGAGGTCATCCCGGCCCTCAACGGGGCCGAAGGACTGGAGGCGTTCACCCGGGAAAAACCGCCCATTGTCATTACTGATATCAAGATGCCGGGTATGGATGGGATCGAGGTCCTGGAGAAAATTAAGGCGCTTGATGCCGATACGGAAGTCATTATCATCACCGGCCACGGCGATATTGACAACGCCATTGAATCTCTAAAATACGGTGCTTCGGATTTCATCAACAAACCCGTGCGGGACGAAGCCCTGACGATCGCTCTGGCGCGGGCCAAGGAAAAACTTGACATCAAGCAGAAGCTTAAAGAGTATACGACGGATCTCGAAAAAAAAATCGATGTTGCCACCAGTGAACTGAGGCGCCAGACCAATTTTCAGATCAGGCTGATCCGAAGCTCCAATGACGGCATTGTCGCCACCGACCGGGATCTGAAAATTGTAATTTATAATCCGGGGGCAGAGAGCGTATTCGGCTACACCCAGGCGGAAGTTATTTACAAAATGGCGATAACCGACCTATTTCCGGCAGACATCGCCGACCAGTTTCAAAGTGCACTGGACCGGGATAACGGGATAAAGGATTTCGCCTGGCGCGATACCTCGATCGTCTCACAGGAAGGACAGACCATCCCAGTCCGTTTTTCGGGCACGATACTGCAGGAAAAAGGCCGGGAAATGGGAACCGTCGCGTTTTTCCAGGATCTGCGGGAAATCAAGCGGCTGGAAAAAGAGCTGGTCAAGTCCGAAAGGCTGGCTGCCGTCGGCCAAACGGTTGCCGGCTTGGCCCACGGCATAAAAAATATATTGCACGGGCTCAAAGGCGGCAGCTACCTGGTCGATATCGGGATCAAGCGCGATGACACCGAGAAGCTGAAAAAAGGCTGGGACACCATCAAGCGCAACATCGGCCGGACCTCCAGCCTGGTGATGGATTTGTTGTCATACTCCAAGGAACGCGAGCCGGAATATGAAGCCTGCGAACCCAATCAGATAGTAAACGATGTTGCCGCATTGGTTGACGATAAAGCCCGCGAGCATCAGGTTGAAATCGCCCTGGAACTTGACGACAGCATCGGCGAAGTGGTTATGGATCCCGCAAGTATCCATGAAGTGCTGTTGAATCTGGCGTCAAACGCCGTTGATGCCTGCCTGTTTGATGAGGATTTAACCAAGCACTGGGTCGTTAAACTAACGACCGCAAAAGAGCCGGAAAATATGGTCAGGTTTGAGGTTACCGATAACGGCGCCGGCATGACCGAAGAGGTTTTGCAAAAGCTCTTTACCTCTTTTTTCAGCACCAAGGGCCATCGGGGAACCGGCCTGGGCCTGATGGTAACCCGCAAACTCATCGAAGAGCACCAGGGCAAGATAGCGGTGACATCCCGCTTGGATGCAGGGACCTGCTTCACCGTAAGGCTGCCGTACGAAGTTGCAAATGCTGACGGCAGCGGCAGTGACGCCGTTTCAGGATAAGCCATGATATATGGCAAAATAAAACGGAGCATTGGAGTACTGGAGTGTTGGAGTATTGGATGTTTTTCCATTATGCCAACACTCCAGTACTCCAACACTCCCGCATTTAAATGACGGCTTCTGGCACGATTAAATTGTAAAATATTATGCTAAGTCATTTCACAAGGAGGTTGTATCATGGCAAAAAAAGTACTGGTGGTAGATGATGATCCGGATGTTCGGTTATTCAGCGTGACGGTATTGGAGGAAAACGGTTATACGCCGATGGAGGCGGCCAACGGTGAAGAAGGCCTTAAAATGATCAAGCAGGAGAAGCCGGAATTGATCATCCTTGATGTACTGATGCCCCGCCAGAGCGGCATCCGGCTGTACCGGGAACTCAAAACAGACCGGTCTTTCAAAGATATTCCCATTATCATATTATCCGGAATAGCGAAAAAGACATTTTTGCGCTCCCAGAAGGCGCTGACCGAATTCGGCGGCAAGGAAGTACCGGAGCCCAAAGTATATCTGGAAAAACCCGTCGAACCGGAGGTTCTGGCCGGAGAGATCAATAAGATACTGGCCTGATTCCCTAACCGGGAACGAACCATTGTTGAAATTTGAAGATTGTAAAATGAATATTTCCGATTAGGGCATATGTCCGGAAGGTTTATATCCTGACTCTCTTAACGGTTTTCTGAATCCAGAAAAACCATTATAAGAGAGATACGCAATTTATTAAGAAAGGATATAGAGCCTATGATCCAGA
>Ga0209149_1001360_pt1 | contig 12229 bp, 9 predicted proteins | sample WorMetTyACAVOLI2_FD_187423 | JGI IMG/M metagenome (GOLD analysis project Ga0209149, IMG submission 187423) | Marine gutless worms symbiont microbial communities from Max Planck institute for Marine Microbiology, Germany - Olavius algarvensis... ... | reverse complement strand
TCGTTCTCTCATTGACTACTGCGTTGGGTACCTTGTCATACCATCTGATACCAAGGATACGACGCAGTGCCTGCATGTGAAAAGACTGGATCCTGTCACTGTCTACTTTGCGCATTGTCCACGTTTGAGAACCATATAACACTACCGACTGCACAAGAGAGGTGTATATTCTGAGCTTGGTGGAGAGACTGAGTCTTTGCTGACGCCAGACTTTGTCAAGTTGAGCCATAATGGAGCCAGCGATACCCAGGCGTCTGTGAAATGACACTGTTGAGTAGGGCGTCTATAAGTCCCTATTAGTATTTCTACATGTCGCATCACGCCATTCTTTGACGCTGAATATCTTATAAATAATCGACGCGAGTCGCGTCGATTATTTATGAGATATTCAGAAAGAATGGCGTGACCTTGAAACTTGGGGTAGAGGTCATTCAAGGTCACTGAAAATGGAGCCGTATATGATAGATCATTTACGACTTTCTTCTGGTCGGCCATTGTAAGTATAGCTGTGTTGTACCATTTTTAAGTTATTTGACGGTGAATAATCGTGACCTCGAAAAGGTCACTGAAGGTCATTCATGTTGATACCATTTGAAAGATTGGGTGCGGTTTCCTATTCGCCTTCCACAGTAACTATGGCTCTATCTTGCATCGTTTGCGAGATAAAGCGAGACATTGGTCGAAAATCGTTATTTTTTTCATACCCCCTTGCATTTGACGCCCCCGTTAGGGGGTCCCTGTCGTAATATTGCCATCCCGTTTGGTGTGAGAAAACCAGAATGATGAAAAAAAAAATGAGGATGTGTAACCGTTTAGAGTGACACAATACCGGCGTGTGACGAACGGACGGACGGACATCTTGCCACGGCATAGTCCGCGCTATGCATACGCGTGGCGCGGTAAAAATCGGTGCTGGACTCTTTCTAACAAGGCTCTATCATTAACATTGCTGAGCAATATTCCAAGTGCGTTCTCACAACAGCCTTATACCGTGGATGCAAGACGCAGTCGTATTTTTTATCGTAATTCCTACATTTACATTTGATGACTTTGCGCTTCGTCTTTCGCTGAGACTACCTTTCAGACTGAGACCGAAGATATGCCCAACAGTAGTCATTTGTTGCTTGGACCCATCAAAGTGGTGCGTTACGGTAGTTCAAGTTCACTCAACGTCATCAAAATCGACACGAATCGAAAGCCCATGTGCAACCTGCTAATAGTCTTCCATATTCCAACGACGGTATTTAATTTCTCAGAAACGGTACACGTGCAAGATAGACGTAGTTACAATTTCGACAAGCTTCAACGACAAATAAGACGCAGCTATTTACTATTGCAGACAGTACATGTACACAGACTACTGCACTCATGTGCAAACAATACAATGTTATGCAGACGATGATACAAAATTGCTTATAGTTTCGACATGAGCGATATGACCAACACAATAGGCATAAGTCTCAAGACTAAGATCTAGCAAGGCTGCTATGACGAGTATGGACTTAATACTCATAACCAGTCACGTGACTCCATACATAATCTACTCAGACGTCAAAACCACAACACGACTGTCAAACTTCGTCTGTTCTACTCAAGATACGTGCGATATGGACATTTGACTACAAAAAGCGGACGCTCTATTCAAACTGTCTTGAAATACTCAAATAAATTTATTCAGCAACAAGAACTAACTGTTGACCTATTGTCACTGTGGCCTCCTGAGATACGTTGTGCAAGGGCCTCGTCAGCCACTACACAAGTGGCCGTTCATTAAATCTGTCAATGAATACACACAAACGTGTAGTTAAGTCACTAAATCACACTTATCAGAACATCTTACAAACTGTCCTACAGCGCTATATCAACATCGTAAAATTTGACACACATCTTCACACATTTGTCTTCACACTTTCACGTTGAAGTAAATGTATCTTCAATGTTACTAATATGAGTGAATTTCTAGAGTTGGTCAAACCTTCTGAAACGGTCTGTGCCAGTGTTTTTAGTTTTTTTTAAGTTTTTATAAAAAAAACTAAAATCCGTCTTTATAAAAAAACTAAAATCCGTCAAAATATAGATTTTAAAGGCTTTTTTAAAAACATCTTTAATTTTTGTGAGTAAAATGTTTAAATTAAGAAAAGAAAAGATGGAAAAATGTTGCAGTTATCTTCTAATGGCAATCGAATCACTGGTGAAATGGAGCGACAAAGGTTGCAAAGTGAAAAAAGCGAGCATTGCAATTATTTAGCACGTTAGTAATCTTTCGGTTCGTCCGCCTGAATAGTTGCACGCCGCTCCAGTTAGGCTTACCGGTCCGCAAAACTGAGAGCAGTGGTTTAGCAGTTTTTACTTCAGGACAATTTGAATGACTTTAATGAAATATAAAATCACAAACTGTATAACACTTGCTGTATAGACCTAGCTGTTGACAGTGGGAAGCTGAGATGACGAATTTAACATATCTTTGTTTTTGAACCACTTCTACAACCTGGAAAAATCCCCCTGAAGCATCACTGATGTATTGCTTTTGGTGTGTCTTTCACTCTACGCTAGACGTCGTCTTTCTAGCCATAACAGCACTGAAACTTTTGGGTCCCATTGTATGTTGTGATTGACGTACAAGATAACGTATTGCGTTTTTTGCGATCGATCATGTACTGGTATCTTTTGTAACCATTGCTACCACAGGCGCGATTTTAGCCTACATTTCACAAAAAACCGTTTGGCGGCCGGGCTCCGCCCGGACCCGCTGGAGGAGCTTGAGCGCTCCCCCAGATCCCCTACAGGTTTGTGAGTGTTAACATGCATATGAAACATTAGTTCACAGTTTTCCGTTGCTGTGTACATAACGAGTGTGATTATTCCAATGGTCTGATCGTGTGAAACTTTCGTTACACCGTTAACATTTGTATGGTTTTTCTACTGTGTGGACTCTCATGTGTCTTTTTAGATCTTTAGACTGACTAAATGCCTTGTCACACAAGTAACATTTGTATGGCTTTTCTCCTGTGTGGACTCTCATGTGTCTTTTTAGATATTCAGACTGACTAAATGCCTTGTCACACAAGTGACATTTGTATGGCTTTTCTCCTGTGTGGACTTTCATGTGATGGCTTAGATTTGCTGACCAATTAAATGCCTTGCCACATACGTGACATTTGTATAGCTTTTCTCCCGTGTGGACTCTCAAGTGCGCCTTTAGATGTCCAGACTCACTAAATGCCTTGTCACACAAATGACATTTGTAAGGCTTTTCTCCTGTGTGGACTCTTATGTGGTTGTTTAGATCTACAGATTGATTAAACGCCTTGTCACACACGCGACATTTGTACGGTTTCTCTCCACTATGAATTCTGCTGTGCTTAACAAGATTCCCAACCTGTGTAAATCGTTTGCCACAAACACTACATTCAAACGCTTTCTCTCCAGAATGAATTCGACTATGAACTGTTAACTCTGAACTGCTTTGACAACACTTTCCACATTCAGTACATTTGTATTTACCGGTGTGTATATTCATGTGTTCAACTAGGTTACGTTTTCTACTGTACCGCTTGTCACACACTGTACACAAATACGGCCTTGACTTGTCATCATGTGGATGCTCAGTGATATTATTGCTATCAGCTTCAGTCTTCACTTCAATCAACCTCCCTGAATATGCACAACATGATAAATATTAGTTTTAATCAAAATTTTGTGAGAAAATGTACACTAATTGACGTGAAAGACAGTAACCAAATGACAGCAAAAGGAACACAGATAAATGTAGACAATGAGTCCATAATTTAATCATTTTAGCCAAAAAACACTTAATGCCTTTACACAACAGTAATATAACAATGATGACAATATAGTAAGCCGTTTCCTCTCCAAACACGCATGAGACAGACGGACAGACAGATGGACAGACAGACAGACGAGTGTGTATAGCAACGATGTACTCTGCATTAGCTGTGCTATTCTAATGGTGTCAAAAGTTATATTGTCGAATGAAAACATCAAATTTCATGTGTTTTTATTTCCACAAAACTTTTTCTTTCTCAAGCCCAGTTTTGACATTTTTGCTGAAATACACCAAAAGACAATGTTAAAAATACATGTTGCAGTTTGGCATCATACCTACTTCTGAGTTCTTCAACCTTATAACAAACCGTGCAACTGATGCTACAAAGGCTGTTGTTCACATGGTTAAAGTGAAAATCATGCAGGTGTGTACCGTCCGGATTGAGAACAAAAGAAGCTTTGTGGAACTAAGACCGGTTGTTAAACACGTGGAAATATGACGATTCATATTCACCAAGGTAGTGTAGGAACACACACTACGTGGTGGGCAGTACATACCTCATACTGTAGGACATTTATTCAGGTGTCACTGCGCCAAAAATTCTAGAAATCAGTAGACATTCGAACAAGTTATTGCAGAAAGCAAAAAATGCAGTTTTTTTAGACACAATGTATATTCTGGTTGTCATAGTGTTAACTGGGAGAAATAATAATAACGGATTTGTATAGCGCCTTTAGGTCTGAAGATACAGAGGCGCTTGAAATGTCAGATCATTGTCTTTTGCCATGTCCTATACTCCTATCTCAAACCATTCTATCAACTCACCATTCCATCTATAGAGTCAGAAAAAAAAAACAAATATACCGGCACTTGGCTGGTCATCATGTGGACACTCAGTCATATGATCACTATCAGCTTCTGTTTTAATCTCCACAGCATTTCCACCTACGTACACACAACTTAGTTGTACATCTTCAAAGCTCGCTATGAACAGTGCAACTAGGTTGATATCAGACTGAAAAATACAAATCTATGGTTGACAGCATTTTGACGAAACTGAGATTTTGATAGCGGGTGGTGAGTGGTGTCCCAAGCATTTTCCCATCTCGTGACAAAATGTGAAATTCGTTATAGTGGCACCAGTCAACAGATTGTATCTTATCAGTCTGTCGTTGTAGAGAAAGTACAGAATGATATGGGGACAGGTGCATGACCCCACGACCCACGTGCCGCCACATTCCATAATCGTGAATGATCCCTCACCCAGAAGTGGATTGTTTCATGCCCTTGCTCCATGGACTACTTTTACCAATTATAAACAAAACTGGTTCATTCGTCTTCAAGATATCCTGTTCGCAAGACTGTTAGCAGGTGATTTCTTAACTAAGCAATTCACACTGACACATCTACAGCTGCAAGTGACGATGCTGCTCACAATATCAAACATATTACCTGCATTGTCTGTTTTCATCTGCATATTACGACTTCTACTCAAGCTGCATGTAACGCACAATAAAAAATTTCACATACTACACTGCAACCTCGTTACAACGCTCGTCACTAGACCACTCATTCGGTTATAACGCTCATGGGACTTTGGATCCACTTTTTTCTGGAACTTACATTTTCTGTCATTTGATCAACAGCTACACAAAGAATGCATAATGAAAACACGGATAATAATAGGAAGTCCAACTTGCTTCATTACATTGTTATTTTATATCATTAAAAATGGTAATGGGTTTTGTTTTAACTTACGGTCACACCGGTGCTCCAAGTGAGTAAGTAAAAAAAATGAACCAGAATACACAGACTGAGATGCGAATGTGGCCGACTGGCCCAGTTATTGCTGCGGCACTCAGCGACAAGTGCTGTAGTTGTAACCAGAGTCGCAGCTGCTGCAGCACAGCGGCCACAGCATCGGTGTGCGTGTGGTAGGCAGTGACTCGTGACTCATTTTCAGAGAACCAAGACAGACAGACAGATAGATAGACGAACATGCTGCCTGTAGCTAATTTACACTCTATCATGGCTGAGAGCACAATACAAATGGCCAGTAAAAGTATCCCGTGTATACAGTCAGACACGTTTTTCTGTTTTGGGATTTTTTGGACTGCAAAATTTCCTGTATCTATAAATAATAATAATAATAACCCATAACCAGACAATGTTTATGGTGCTGTCATCATGGTAGAGCCATTGTGAGAGTTCACCCGGTTCATTTGATGAATGCAGAATGGCGCCAAACGGCCGCCGACCCAAGACCAAGCCAGACGACTTAGGCTGTGAGTCCGCCTGTACAGGCTGCCAGAAACTACACCCACCATCGCCATTTATTATTACTCAGCCCGAAAGCTGATACTCATTTTACCGTCCCACAGAGGGTAGAAGGCTGAGGCGACCTAGCTGGCTGATTACATACCGAGTCTGGTTTACCGGTCCACAGACAGTCACCCATCCTCATACTAACCGGGTCTGATGTAGCGCAACTACGTTGATCGAGGCCAAAGCGTTACCACTAACCCAAACCGCCAACCAATCTATCTGGACTGACAGACGAACCCAGTGACAGGGCGATGCTCAATGCACATGAAACACAGGCTTCGAGACGTATGACGTCCAGAAACAAATACAGTAAACATCAATTCATTAGACAATTCAACACATGTTTACCAATCCAAGTACACTTCTTCGAGCACATCAGCAGGCTGCATCTGACTCTGTGTTTCACTGGTAACTGTAGCATTTGTGATAAACCTCACTGGTCTGATCATGAAATCCTAATATAAAAAAACAATCACATAACGAAGCCTTCAGTGTACATTGTATAATATGTCCTAGCAGCATCACAGCAATAGTTTAGTTTCTCAATCAAAATGACTGATTACACCTCTTTTATCTATTACACAATAAAACTATCACTAAGAATACTGCTGCTGCTGCTGTGAAAGTCTGTCATCATACCTATCATATCTTTTTGCAGTTGCAGCATCTTATCTCAAACTCATTGATAAGCACACTGTCACAATCCTGTATCTAGAAAGTACATTTGTCACTAGCAACAAGCAGTTATATATTATATCCACCCTCACTCAGCCTCGTTTCTCCTGTAGATTATTGCTGCTAGCAGGTTTGTTGTAAGAGGTGTTGTGTTATGTCAGGAAATGTCTGCTGTCTGGCTGTTGGCTTGTGCAATTTAAAAGTTTACAACGTACATGAAATTTTACAACAATCAAAAAAGCCAAAAACTTTGTTGCATGTTACTGAAGTACACTCTATGCCATAGCTGCATCTACTTTAAGTATGCTAGTACATAGATGTTTGGAGGTATAGTCGTGGCATGTTCACGCCGAGAAGTATTTAGCTGCCAGGCTGCTACCTAGTTGCAAGCAGTAGAAGCTAGCCCTGCAAGCACTGAGAAATCATGGCAGACGTCGTGACGTCAGTCATTGCCACATAGTATATTGCTTTTTGCCACATATACACATATATGTATAGTGCAAATTTCATAGTTTTATGACATGTAGGTTTCATTAATGCTTTTTCAGTTACGCTATGTTTAAATGCCATGTTGAACGTATTTTTTCTTTGCATCATTTAAACTGCCTTTAGTTATTGAATACGAAATGGTATTTATTATAGCCTAAAAGTGGTGCTAACTGGATAAAAATACAATTTTGCAGTTCTTGCGAAGTTACGTTTGTTTACCATAGAATTATATTATCTTGTTGTTTACAATGTGTTTTGTATGCCACTACGCCTGTTGGAGTAGTGGATATACACGTGTGAAAATTGTATTTTTATCCAGTTAGCACCACTTTTAGGCTATAATAAATATCATTTCGTATTCATTAAATAAAGGCAGTTTAAATGATGCAAAGAAAAAATATATTCAACACGGCCTTTAAAGTTATAGTAATTTCAGTTTTGTTGATGACAACACAACAACAGAAAAGTAAACATACAAGTACTTGGCTAGTCATCATGTGATCAAAAACCATATCATTTTCACAGGCGACATACATGTTACGACGACAAGTGATGACTAAACAAAGCATGATGACAGCATTTGTTGGACGACCGGAGAAAACTTTCTGACAAGAAATGGAAATTTTGGGCCCTGCATCTACTCAGAGCTGTTAGTCACAGGAGATTATCAATTCGGTGGATCATACGGAAAGTGGCGGGACAATGGGATGATAAGTCAGTTTATTCTGGTCAACCGGCCATTCGCCTGTCGTGTCATCATGTTTAGGACGAAAAAACGTACATTAAAACTATCAAGCAGCATCAAAACAAATGAAATACAATTATTTACACAGCTTTCAAGCTATTATATTCACAACATATATGCGCTAATGTATTGTACACATCCTGACTAGGCGTCAAATCGTTACGTCAATCGGCGATGTGCCAATGTGGTTGTGGATCGCGTTCATTTACTGTGTAGTTGTCAACAATACATGCTGGTCGCACGTGCACTGTGCACGTTTCTACTGACGTAAACACAACTGATCGGCATGAAATGTCCCATCGTCCTGTCCTCCCATCGCTTTTTAGTATGACTTAATTCAGCCCCAGCAATTCTTTTTATTGCAATTTTAATGTAGATAACAAATACAAACAATACAACATACATCGTCAGATTCCTCCTTCACAACTGGCAAGTTTTCTTGTTTGACTTCAGCAGACCAATCTCCACTGTCACAGTCTGTTGTACACGGACCATCAGTATCTCTGGTAAGTGGAACTACGGTATCTCAATGAACTCAAGTCTACAGGAATCACCGGCCTCTTCGTTTTGTAAATATTGTTCCCTAATTTCACTCATAACTCAGTCGTTAAACACCGTGAACTAGGAAAAACACTTTTTATTTCTAAAAAAATCAACAATAAACGATGGGAAACACAATCTAAATAGCATACGCGTGGTATTTGAAACTGTAACGGTCAATTTTTCTGGTAAGTAAATAAATAAGTCATCGATGCTATCCTTAAGCAGCGTGGCAGGTATGTCATGCTGCGCATTACCTTGTTTTTTTGTTAATTTTCAGTTTCGTATAGACTAAGCTGGCTACAGGGGCGGATTCAATGGGCAAGGCAGCACGTGCCCCCCAAACGCCCAAGTATTTTTTTACAAACAATCAACATACCCTAATACCCATAGTGTACTATTTTACAAGTTTACGGACATAACGGTAATGTTCCTTTCAAGAGACTCGCTTTATTAGGTGCGGTTGTCATTATGGACCATTTCGCTGGCTCTGGAGCCCGCAAACTGCGTTTTGTATTATAAAACAACAATGGCTGAAAACATAAAACGATGAATGGAGACAATGGTATGGTAACTATGATATTGTCATACAATGTCAGTCTGTAGTGTACGGGCTTGTTTTTTCTCTCTATGTGGTTATTTTCAGCTTAATGACGTAACATTCTTCGGGCTCTGCCCCTGGAACTCACTGGGGACTTCCGTCCTCCGGACCTCCTGCCAGTGTCCCTCCCAAAGCAAAATCCTGGATGGCTGCCCCTGACCAGCTACCCATCAATAATTCTGTATTGTATCGTATACGACTTAGATGCAGGAGGAAGTTGATTCAGAAGATTAGACAAGGCCTATCGGGTCGTGATAACGATGTAGCCGAATTTGGCAATATCTTATTACATGATGAGGAATTTAGAACTTCCATCTGACAAGAGTATTTCGACGAGTGAAATTGTTATTTGATTAAGTCATGTAGCTGTCATTGAGTGAAGCTATTTGAGGTTTATAATAATAATAACACACACACACACACACAGATGATTTATTAGCAAACCATATAAAAACATAAAGTAGAAAAGTATAGAGAAGGAATGCTAAGGGGGAGTGAGGTCTCAAAGGACTCTTACCACTCCCCTGTTAAAAAAAATAAAAACAATTAAAAATTTACAAACTGAGTCAGATCGACAGTGGACAATCTAAATCTACTCATTTATCGACCCCAAAAGGATGATAGGCTGAGTTGACCTGGTTGGCTGACCTATAGCGGATGGTTTACCCACATAAGTGGTCACCCGTTAGCTATAGGTCGAGCGCAGTACAGGAAAAGTTCGCCGGTAAAAGACCTGCATTCTACCACTGTACTTCGCACGGAACAGGGACACTGCGGTGCCTGCAGAATGAAATGGCGACTTACAGACACTGATCTGTGTTACTTGTCGCAAGACCCAGACGATGTCTCACATTGTCAAATCCTGTCCCCTGACAAAACTGAATGGCGGCTTATCCCGGCTACACTCTGCGGATGAAGACGCTGTTTCGTGGCTGACCAGTTATGGTTAATGACACGCATACGAGAAGAAGCCATACACTCTGCCATTTTTGCACTTTTGTTGGTATTCTCACACACATACGCTCACACATGCTTTATTTTATGGATAATAATCATGATAAAGATACTAATAATAAGACTTGAAATCATATGCAATAAAATGTGACTGTGTAGGTATTCATTTGAGGGAGTACTACAGGCAATCTATGGATATGACCGAGAGCCGTTTGAATGTGAAAAGGACGGCAAACGTGCATGCATCTTTCAGGAAGGAGACGATGTTCTGAAAGAACTGGATGTCGAGCACGCAAATTTCTACGTTGATTTCATTGCTCTCTGCTCGTTCTTCGTTGTGCTTCGTGTCGCTTGCTACCTGGTGCTCAGATGGCGAGTGAAGATGCACTGAAGTACTTCTGGTAATCTCTTGTGGCAAAACAGCTGTTTACTCGGCTACAAATACCATCGTCGATGTCTATCAGATCAGATACTTTATTTGCCAAAAAAGTAATATGAATCAATAGAACATAGACAGTGGCATGGTACCAGTGCATTCCTTATATTTGTCTCTTTGTACATGACTTGGCATACAGAGTTCAAAGGGTAAAGTGGTATCTGCTGCAGCCATGTAACCACACAGTGCTACACAAGTTTGCACTGTTAGGCTCATTGAAGTGCCACAGAGGTCGGCAAAAAACAGTTTTGTTGTATTTTTCTTCATATTCAGTGTTTATTGCAGTGACGATTTGATGGGCAGTTGCTGAATAGCAATGAAATTTGTTTGGGATGTGTGAACATCCATAGCATCTTGTAAGATGGTTACTGTATCAGTGACAGTTCGAAGTAGTGTTTAACCCTTTAGACTCCAGAGGCAGTTATAGTGCTACATCGAATAATATGAAGTTGGTACACTGGCCGTTGATGGGTGGGCTGTTACATTTGGTACAGCGAGGAGGGGACTGGGCCAGCCCACCCAGGCCCCTCCTCGCTGTACCAAATGTAACAGCCCACCCATCAACGGCCAGTATGCCAATCAATTGCTATGTGATTGTTTGTTGCTCTGCGGTTTTAATGTGGCAATTAAAGGGTTAAAGACTGCACTAGTTATTGGATGCTGTGATAAAGATGCTTTTAAGGACAGTGTCACTCTTAAGTATCCACATTTTTGCATATCGAGTATTACGTTTTCTGAATTGTGTTATGTTCCTATGATTTATGTTCGTATGTTATTTATTGTCAGTTGGTGAATCACTATGCTAGTCAGTGTTGTTCAGTATATTTAGCGGTCATTTACGTTTGTTGATGGTTTGCGATAGCGTCACTCTACTCAGTACATTTTTAGTAATAATTGTAGTTGTAAATTTATGGCTGCAGATATGTAACATCATAATTGACAGATTTCATTTCTGTTTAGATTGTGTAACTTGTGTTTATGTCTAATTTATTTGTGGTGTCTTTGAAGCGTGTTTGCATTTTATGATGCTGTATGGAGTCGAGTCGACATCTATTTAGTGTTATCGTGTCGTGCGTTATTATGGTAAATGTATTTCAGTATGTTAGTCGATGATGCCAGGCACAGCAAACTTCGGCCTGTGCCCATTGCAGGACACTTCCACACGACAAATTTAATACCATGATCCCAGTTTATCCTGAAAGTTTCATTACGTCATCTGTGACCATTGTCTCATATTGTTGCAATGGGAAATACATGATAATAAAGAAACTAGACAACATTTTGATACATGCGACCAAAACAAATATCTTGCTGATGACTGCAAATTAACAACCAGTTGCGCGATGTGTCGTCGTTGGATTGTAACATTAATGATATTTAATAGTTATACTTTGATTAATAGCACAATTCTTTGCTTTGGTGATATGCCAGTGTAGACTATTTTCCTAGCTTAGCTGTGCTTGGAAACTGCTGTGTGAATAACCCCCTACCTATGACCATTGTTATTTCTGAGAAACTAAAAAATCTTAAAATGTGAGTTATTATTAATGATAAAAGTAGCTGATCAGAGTTAATAATACGGGAGTACTGCAGAATTTTTGGACATTTTTTTGCAGCTGGGATATATTTAAAAAACAATAACCTGTGTGTTATCCTATTTTAGTTTATTATGCCCCC
>Ga0209149_1001359_pt1 | contig 12231 bp, 11 predicted proteins | sample WorMetTyACAVOLI2_FD_187423 | JGI IMG/M metagenome (GOLD analysis project Ga0209149, IMG submission 187423) | Marine gutless worms symbiont microbial communities from Max Planck institute for Marine Microbiology, Germany - Olavius algarvensis... ... | reverse complement strand
TACGCCCTTAGTGTCACGGAAAATTTTTACCTACTTTCAATGGGGACTTAAAACAAACTTAGCTAAAATCCAAAATCACAATACAGTACAGTGATATAATTCAGAAGAAAACCCCTTTAAAATAATCTTGTTTCTTTGCTTTCGATGAATTTTGGTCCGGTCTGCGACTTTTAACAGTCATCCAGCAGCACGTGGTAGGTCTTGGATTCCACTGGGCAACTGGAGGCATGTTGTGTCTGATGAACAGTTTTTAACCTCCCCATTTCTGCCTGCTCGCTTTCATCTCTTTTCACACCAGCTTATTTTTTAAGGGGCCCAGGACCCCGGGCCCCGGGGCACTTGCCCCGGCTACCCCCCTCTCGGTGGGCCTGGAAATTTGGTACAAGCATGCTATGTGCATTTGTACCACAAATGCATGTGTCTGCGCATTTTGTCAGCCATGTGTTTTTTATTGTGAATGAAAAGTCAGTTGCAATTGTTTATTGATGCATGTTTTGTTTGTGTTATTTGCAGTTATTTCTGAATGCACTGAAAACAAATGAAATGAAAATCAGTGACATTGATATGTTGATAATGGATGAATGCCACCACACTATCCTGAGCCACCCATATAATGCAATAATGGAGGCTTACTACACGACATGTCGGCAACACTCTGGTGTTTGCCTGCCGCAGATCATTGGGTTGACTGCTTCACTCGGAGTAGGTGCATGTGAGGACGACCCTCGGGTACACTACGTACGCATCTGTGCCAACTTGGACTGTGAGTGCATCACTTACGTGCGACGCGAGGAAAACGTACGAGAACTGTTGGAGTTCAATCCTCGGCCACAACGCGATCAGATAATTGCCGTGGAGCCGCGGAGCATGGATACAGAGTTTGCGATTGAGGTGACGACGTTGATGAAGCAGCTGATGGTGTTGGACGAGATGAGAGTGGCTGTTGGTCGTGTGTCACCTGACTTTGGCACGCAGCAGTTTGAAAACTGGGTTGTCCAGGTAGTAACAGTCGTAACATCATTGCAATGCATGCAGTAGCAGTAGTAGTAGCAGCAGCAGCCTTATAACTTCTGAGATGCTCAGAGCTGGTCATATGTTTAAGCTGTTTAAATGGTAGCAAAATGTAAATATCTTTCGCTGAGATCTGAAGACTGTGATTGTGATTGAGGTAATTTGAGGCATTGAGTGAAGCATCAAGTTTCACTGACTAATAATTGAAATCCACGAAATCCACGTGTCTAAAAGTCAAAATCCACAAAGTCAATCATGGGTTTATTAAATCCATCACCAGGTTGCTTGCTAAATGTCAAAATCCACTTGAAACTTGCAAAATCCATAATTATGTCATCATGTAAATATCGAAATCCGCTTCACATTAACAAAAACTCTCCCACGCTAGTTGTTACTTGGTAATTAATTATCTGTTGCTGTGCTTTCATTGGCCTACTGTCATCAAAAATGATTACCGCTGTCTCTCTGCAGAAACTGGGTGGCTGTGAAAGGAGCCAGTTAGATGGCTCTGTAAAGCAAGTTGTTATGGCTACATTTGTCCAGCTTTTGCCAGGACATTTGTGCATTAACTTTGTTGCATTACATCTCTATCCATTCAAGATCTAAGGACTTTCTATCAAAACTCTCTCGTCTCTGCTGAGCATCACTGAACACTGCAGTGACATTAAACTGCATTATTTCACATGTTGTGATGTAACTACAGAATAAAGTACCCGTAAGTAAAACTGAGATGATGTGAGAAATTATTCGTGCGTGTAACAGATAAATACTTCTTGTGCCAAAAGGTATCAGAATTAACTATAATTGCCCACGTTGTTGATCATGAAAAGTGGGTATTTTTGGAAGCACCATGTCGACTTTACATGTTGTAGATAAGGCTAGATGCTGACAAGAGAGATGCTGGCTTCATCTCGGCTACAGCTGCTGCTTTACAGCGGATGAACGCTGCACTCCTCGTCTACAAAGAACTTCGGCTCTGCGATTCTTTCGACATCCTTGAAGAGTACTTCCGTGATGATCAAACCGGGATTCATGACACAATTTTTAAGTTGTATGATAGCCGGCGAGCAACGTTGGAAAGACTTGCCGCTGCGGAGCCGGTGTCTGGAGATAATCCAAAGCTTCATAAGCTCTGTGATTTGCTCATCGATCTGTTTTCCAGTGATTCTGATCCGAGAGGTACATAGATCAGTCAGTGTTGCTTACTGCCTATATACTGTTCTATTGGCATCATCGTCATCATCATCATCATCATCATCATCATGCAGTTACACAGTTACATGTTATGTAGAAATAGAGAAATACTTATCAGAAATAGAGTATGTGGTATGTGCAGTATGCAAGATTTACTGTGACTCACTGGTTACTGTTGTGCCACTGACATTAATGAGTATTTCTGAGATCTGCAGTGCTTCATTAAAATTCCAAGTGGTTGAGAAAACAGCAAAAACACCTGCAGATGAGTTATTGGTGTCAGGTGAGATTACTTAGGGCAGTATCAGAACAGAAACTCTCCAGATTATGGTTAGGATTAGGGATAGGGTAAGCTGTAGGTTTAGAATTAGGGTTAGGTGGTGGTAGTGGTCTCTGAGAGGGTATTGTTTCGAAGTTGTCAATGATTTACCATACTTGGGGCATCCCACCTGAATTACTCCTGTGCTCCAGAAAAAGTCCTGCCTTATTGTGACAGATATGATGCAAGCCATCCAGTGAGAAACTTCATGCCGTTAAAAGTCGTCATTATTGATACATGTCGTGTGTTTGGTTACATTTATTTGGTTGACGGTTATATAAGTAAGTAAGCACATAAAATGATATATGGAGTCGTGGCACGTAAAGCAGTGATAGTCGACGGTTGCTTGACGTGCTTGTATTGTATGTGAATACAAGCAAATTGTGTGTCACTAATAATAATAATAATGTCACAACAGTTTCTAAGGTGCCATAATACGCAGACCAGTTGAAGGGCTAGTTTCCAGTTTTCATGAAAATGTCTTCCTTGCATTCTGTCAATGATAGAGGTGGGTCGATATATCGAAAATACTGTTGATATATCGGTATTGGTATCAATATCGAATCGGTACTTTAAATATGGGTTTTTCGATATCGTATTGGTGACAAGTGAAATATCGGTAATTTTTGGGTATTTTATCGTACTTTTTTCGACTTAACGGCAATTTAAAGACAGACAATATATGAGTGAAATTGAATATCTTATTTGGCATTGTGATACATCGTTACACCACGTTACATCTCTACTAGTTCAAAACAAAAATTAAGGAATAACACTGACGTCATTAACTACTTTGCTGGCAATAATGAAATATATGAGTAGGTGAAGAGAGCGCTGTAGTAAAGGATATTGACAGACAAACAAGTGAACAAACAAACAGATAAACAGAAGGATATCGCCATCACTGCATTTGTGGCGGGGGCTTAAAATATGTGTATCTGATTATTTATAAATGCTGTTTTGTTTGGAAGGAATTCTGTTAACAAGAACGCGGCTGGCAGTAGGCAAGCTGGTGAACTACGTGCATGAGCAACCACAGCTGCAAGGCCGAGTATTTGCGGAGAAACTCGTGGGTCAGGGCCAGCGAGACGGAACCATGACGGATATACAGCAGGAAAATACTCTTCGACGTTTCCGTGCAGGTTGTCATAGTAGTTGTTGTTTTTACTCTCATAATGTTGCTGAAGTTACTATATTATAGTATGTAAGCCAGAATATTCTGAGCCAGTCCGCAAGCCGGGAAATAGGGAGAGCTGTGGCAGGAAAGGCGTCTTGCGTAAAAATACCTTGGGGTGCATGGCTGGGCTTTCTGTGAGGCTGCTGCAGGCCAGCTAGTGGTCATACAGTGAGAGGCATGAGTGAGAGCGGACCAGTGATTGACCAAAGCTCTTATCAAATCCAGAATTAGGTGAGTACAAAGCAAGTGTGGATTCTCGTCATCGGGTTCTGCATGTTTCTTTCAGCAGTGTCCCCGGGGTTCTGCCTACTATTAGACCCTAGAGGTAGACTGGGAGACCTGGGAGGGACAGTTGGGTGTGCTTGCGAGGAATTTGAATTTTGAGGACAATGAAGGCGGTATATTGGATTAATATTTCTGAGAGTTCTGGTGCCGGCTCACCCAGGTTGTCACGGATAAAAGGCCGTCAAGCAGCTGTTGTTGTGATGTTGCTATATTGGGCCTGTTCACAAACTGTGTTGGATTGCTCCGATCTTAGTCCTGTCTGCTGCAAGACATTCACAACTGTCTCCTGTGTTTACATTTATTTACACTATAAGAGTCCCAGTTTCTGAAGAGTTTTCCTCAACTTCACGTGACAGTTATTATTTTATGACTTTATACGTATTTTTCTTCACAGTAATCTTGTCTGTCTGCAATTACCACAGATAAAGTGTAAACAGATGATGGGATCGTGACACTGGAGGTAGTTTGTGATCAGTTTTGCAGCAGATTGGAATATGTCTGGATCAATCCAGTTGAATTTGTGGATGCAGCCATGATGTCAGATGAAGTTAGTCGTGATTGTGCATTCAGGCCGAATGTGTGGTCTGATGTACGTAGATCGAGATGATCCATGTCGATGCAATCTACTCATTGCGACCGACGTCGCGCAAGAAGGCCTCGACATGCCCAAGTGTAACTTCGTCATTCGCTACAACTTTGTGTCCAATGAGATCGGATCGGTGCAGTCGAAAGGACGAGCGCGGGCGCCCAACAGCGAGTGTTACTTGATTGTTGATCGCGGCTCTGTGAACGAACGCAGAGAGTACGAGAACCTGGAGAAGGAGTACCTCATGCTTCAGGCCCTCGCTGACATCAATGAATTGCCTGATACTGAATTGCATGCCAGGATTGCTACTGAACGAGTTAGTTGTTTAATACATTTTTCTGAATTAATTCTTATATTGGGTATAAGTAAACATTTTCCAGTTTACTGAATTGATGTGCATATATAATATGAATATATAATATGAAAATGGTGGATGTGATTTTTCATACATTTGAATACGAATTTGTGGCATTGTTGGAAAATTTGCCGCAAAACTCCTTTCTACTGTTAAATGGAGTCTCACATTTACCTGCGCCTTTGCTGTAGAAGCTGGAGTGAGTCAGGGGTCGATGATATTGCCTCTGTTGTTTGCTGTACACTTGGATCGTATAGGGGCTCACTGTTCATTGCTTTTCATTGTGTTGTCTGTTTCTTCTTCTCGTATGCATTTCATGAGCCATAATTGGCCAGCCACGAAACAGCGTCTTCATCCGCAGAGTGTAGCCGAGATAAGCCGCCATTCAGTTTTGTCGGGACAGGATTCGACAATGTGAGACATCGTCTGGGTCTTGCCACAAGGACACAGATCAGTGTCTGTAAGTTGCCATTTCTTTTTGCAGGCACAGCAGTGTCCCTGTTCCGTGCGAAAACGGTTCAGCAGAGACCACTGTTGCGAGGGAGGTCAAAACCCGGTTGCCGGATTGTGGGTCACACACTAGGTGAGAATTGACCACCTGAGCCGACTTCCAGTTATGCCTCCATCGACATTTGATGACAACTGGTTGCAAATCTAGCCACAAGGGCTTTCTGGATGTCAGTCGTAGCAATGGTGGACTAAGGATATCAGGCTGGATTGGCCAACTGTCATCTGTTGTCTGCTGATGGCATTTTATTAATATTTTTGTTGTGGTGAACTGTAACGATTATTATATAAGCTATATTATTATATGTTTTGCTATAACTGTATAATTGCTACCATTTTCGGTGAATAAAGATGAACATTAGAAGCATGTGAAAGCAAACTTAGTAGGTTAGATACGTGTGTTAATGTTACCAGAAGGGGTCATAGCAATGCGACTACAAAATGCACCTCACTCGGGTGCTGTAAACAAACTGTAGCGATGAGTGTTGTTGACTACCCTGTCTACCACACTTGATGGTCGCACCGTTCACAACACTTGAAAGTCGTACTAACACGTTGAAATGCTTCATAATTCGAAAAGTGGAGCCCAGATCCATGGTTAAGGATCACTAAGTGGATGAAAATGGTGCCATCGAATTCTTAAGGTATGGTTTCCTATTAGTGTTCAGTAATAACTGTAGGACTACGATGCAGAGACCTACCAACAACATCACGACTGTCGTGTTAAAGGAAAAAGGTAAGTGTATTTATATAGCACACATTTTTGTAGTACACACAAGGCGCTCAGGCATGGATCACACAGTTTTACCTGCAATTACACCAGTGCTTGCCTTTACCTCGTAAGCGTTCACCAGATGGCGCCTCCCCAGACTGAGGTAGCGGACATCTAATTGCAGCCTACTACTCATTTATCTACCCGGAAAGGATGAAAGGCTGTGTCGGCCTGGCCTGGTTGGCTGACCTATAAAAGGTAAAGGAGGGCCATACTCCAGAAGGAGCGCAGGCAGGGTGCTCATCTCCATTTCATAGGCCGTTCAGCTCGTAGGTGCATAAACCACTATTGTCTGTGACGCATGGCCAGTGTGACGCCAGACTTACGGTTACCTTCCCAGCCTAAGCTGGTACTCGTTCCGCCTACCCACGGAGGGATGACCAGGCTGGGTGGCTGGTTACATACCGAGAGACTTTACCCGCCCAAAGACAATCACCTATCCAGGCACTAACCAGGCCCAGCGTAGAGTAACTGCGTTGATCGAGACGTATAGCAGATGGTTTACCCACATAAGTGGTCACCCATTAGCTGTAGGTAGAGCGTAGGAAAGGGAAAGTTCGCTGGTCAAAGACCAACGTTCTACAGTTCTATCACTGTGCCACGCAACCGATCTTCACATTGGATCGAGCTGAGGTGTCTAAGGAGCCAGCAGCATAAGTCTGACGTTATGTTTGTCTGAATGTGGACAGGAAAGACTGTGGCTGCAGCTGCAGCAGAAGAAGAAGAAGAAGACGTTGACTTCATCTCTGTTGGATCCCTGCCGTGTCACAATACACTGCCGTGTTTGTAAGGCACCTTTGTGCTCGGCGGCGGACATGCGTGTGAGGTGCAGCCACTACATCTGTGTCAATGAAGCTGATATCTTGAAGAAGATTGAAGTGAAGAGGTCGCAGTGTCCTCGTGAGTTTCGAAGTGACTTCCAAAATGGTGAGTAACGTGGTCCGGTAATGGCAGCTTGGTCATAATTTAGTTCTCCTTTAAGTACTGATTTTTGTATATAGCAATGGGTTGCACAAAAAATAAGTGGTTCTTAATGTGGTCCTTGTCATGCCTTTGTGGCTTCTGATTTTAATGTGTGCACATTCAACAGTCACACCCAGCACACCTTTGTGGCTTCTTTGTTGTGGCACACCTGAACGTTATTACAATTTTTTATAAGTAAATAACAAGTGAAATATGATCTTCAGTTCTCCCTCTGATATCTTTAAGAAAGGTTTCAGCATTAGAGTCAGTTTTTTTCTGTATGAGTATACTACTACTTGAGGATTGCTGGGTTTGTTGATTTCTTGACACATAGCAGACAGAACAAGAAATATGTTCTGTCGAACTCGGAGTCTGTCCAATGCAACTTTTTCATTTTTTATCACGTGACGTACATCCAGTTCAAAATCTGCTGCTGTGTACAAAATTTCATCGAAATCGGATGATTTTTCACTGAGATATGGCAATATATCGATTTTCAAAATGGCGGCCGTCCGCCATCTTGGAATTGTTTTACCACCATACGAGACCACTTACAAAGTCTGTTGCTGGCCGCAGCTGCCTGTCAAATTTTATGTCAATCTGATACACAGATCTGAAGATGTATTTATTTAAATTTTTTGCATATTTGGCTTGAAGTGCCTATTCAGGCCCCTAAAATGGGGGTTTGGGGGACTTTGGACCCTTAAATGTGATTATTCATCATCGAGACCCCCAAAAGGCACTTCCTTGCGTAAATCCGCATCTTTTAAGCTATCAGCTGTAAAAATCCGTTGAGGGGTCTGACCTGTAGGCGAGTTGACAGAAAGTGTGACGGACACACACACACAGACACACACACACAGGTAAATTTATGTTATGTTCATGCATAGCATTGGACAGACAATGAACTAGAGGCATCAAACCGTCTGTGATGTGATGACATCAGCCAGTCCACCGCATCTCCAGTGGTTGCAACACTATGTGAACAGGTGCAGTGCTGTCGTGCTAACGAGATTTTGCCGACTCAGCGAAACAAACTAACCTGGCCACGTGGAATCAGCTCTCAGAAGAACTTACTAGACAACTTTCATCATTATCATCTTTTAAGCAAGAAGTCAAAATATTTCTATTTTTACAATGTTTTTAATACTGTCACATTTACGCTACTTTTTTATCATCTTTTTGAACACTGTTATGCACTTCTGTTCTTTAGTGTAATGGAGGCACTACTAAATATCCTGATGATGGTGATGATGGTGATGATGATGATGTTACTTCTGGTGGTTTTTACTAAGGAGCTGCTTGTCCTGTGTTCAGGTCCTACAGTGTGTCGAGGTTGTCGTCAGAAGGTCGGACTTGAGATTGAATACAAGCAGGGATCGAGAAAGTTTGGATATTCGCTGATTAAGGATAATGTAATGTGGAGATACGACAATGAGACTGAATATCGACCCGTCAAGAAATGGTCGGCCGTTCCTTTCCCCATCGAGGAAGAAAAATTATTTCCTGGTAGCTGAGTGATAAATGTGTGCTGCACAGGCAGATTAGCTTGTGTAATGGACTGAAAACAGCAAAAGTGACAGTTGATTATGTTGAGCATGCACGTTGATATTGATATGTGATTAGTCATGTACAGAGGTTTACGTGACTGTGATTTCTTATATCAGCACTACACTTGTACTTACCAGCTTTACACACTGGTTGACACTAGTTTGACGTAGTCATCCAATGTCAATGTCTCTCCTGCAATGCTTGTGAATTGATGTTTGCTGGATGTTATCTATGCAAAGATGACTGCTTGGATGATGTTCACGGCACTGGATGCTGTCTGTTCTGCTACGTTGGTGAACTTAATATCTCTGGTGTAATACATCTTTAAAGTAACTAATGCTACAATATTGTTTATTATTACCATCCACCCCAGCAACATGGTATTGTAACCAGTCGTGTGTGGGTGGTGTCACTGACAGTGTTTTCGAGGAGTTTGACAGCTGTTGCAATTCGTTGGAGATTGTTTATGTTTTTGATGAGCGTCTATAGAAGTAATGCTTAAGTAATAATAATACTGTGAAACAGGAAAGTTTCGCGAGCCGGAAACTTTTGTGAATTTCGCGTTTAGATAAAATTTGCAAAAATTTCCTGCCACGGATATTTGCTTATACTGTGTTATGTTAGTTCAGCCCGTGCAACTTGGAACATTTTCTAGTACAGTGTTCAGCATTAGTCAGTCATAAAGACTGCATTTCTTAGCTGTAACACATTTGTTTATTGGTCCGACATGAAGTACTGATAATTCAATGATGCAATTGTTTTAATGTGTCATAACGTCCTCTAACAGTGTCAAAGTAGTCTGGCTAAAAACTGCGAAAGTTTCCTGCCATGAAATGATCCAAGATGGTGAAAACGCGAAAGTTTCCTGCCTTGAAACTTTCCTGTTTTACACTACTGTAAATAATAGCAATAATAAAATAGAAGTAAAGTTTACCACCTGACGTGTCACCGTCGTTGCCAGTGTTCACGTCCCATCTAAAGACTGCACTGTTCGTCCACAGTAGCTTCACTCACACAACGACAACCTGTTTTCTCTGTGTCACAAATAACGTTGTTTTGCTTTCCTTAGCAGGCTGCTTGCACGTTACCCTGTCTGTTCCATGCCTGTGCCCTTTACTGAACGTGCTGACACACAATTGTGCCCGTTGGCCGCTGCCACGGCAATTCAGTCAAATTGCCTTGGCCGCTGCAGTGTCCAACTCGCAGCAACAGGCATGTTGTGTTAGCCTTTAATAATGCGTGCTAATGTTTATGGTGCTGTCATCATGGCAAAGCAATTGCAAGAGTTCACCCGGTTCATTTGATGAAGTAGAATGGCGCCAAGCGGCTGCCGACCCTCAGACCAAGCCAAACGACTTGGGCTGCGAGTCCGCCTGTAGGCTGCTACAGTCTACATCCACCATCGCCATTTATTACTGTTACTCATTCCAAAAGCTGATACTCATTTTACCATCCCATGGAGGATAGAAGGCTGAGTCGAGCTAGTTGGTTGGTTACATACCAAGGTGGTTTACCCGTCCACAGACAGTCACCCATCCTGGTACTAACTGGATCTGACGTAGCACAACTACGTTGATCAAGGCCAACGTGTTACCACTAAGCCAAACTGGCAAAGTTTTCAGGGACAGCTGCTATCGTTTCAGCCTAACATGTTGTTAGGTATCCTTGCAGTCTTTTGGCATCATGTCACCTACATCAGTTCTTTGATAATAAGGATGATGATGATGGTGATGATGATGCAGCTAAAGGCAGTTTTCCTTCACTGTCTGTACTGTGCATGTACTGCATCCAGACTGATGACCTAACTGCTAAATTGATCTGATACATAACGTGTCCAAATGACTCTGTTATGTTGTCGTGTCACCTGTGTAGTCAAAATGAGTTGGTTGTGCATAAACATAATTATACTTATAAATAATGATGATACGTTTTCAATTTTTTCTCTGATCCTCGTTATCACGAGGGTTAAAAATAAAGGCTTTGTTGTTTCGTTATGTAATTATTATAGATATTTTAGTACTGTTTTTATTATTTATTTATTTTTTATCTATATGTAGCTAATGAAATTGATTGTACATGAATTCCGTAAAATTATGCTGGAAATGCATATCATTAAATCTAACAATTATGTAATAAGTGTGTTATCCTTTCTGGTCGATTGTCTGCTGTTTAACTGATCAGATGTAAACGGTATGAAGTGTATGTGCTAAAATAGAATATAGACTGCGTGTGCTGGGCTGAACTGATATGGCCTCAGTGCTGGACAGCTTAACTGCTCCCCTCGAATGAATATGGACTATTGCTATTTTATGTTGTTATGCAAATCAGTACCGGTGTTTTTAATAAATGTGACGCGTTAATCTTTATGAAAGGTTCAAAGGACGCACACATAGAAGAATTTTCCAACGTTTTCTTGCCTTTGAGTCTATAAACAGTTCATCAGTGTTTAACTTGAACTGGTTTTATTTGCACATTCGTGTTTATTATATTTATGTTGCAGATAATTACGTACAATTTAAGGAAACTTCGTTTATTATTGGCGTCCCTAAATTGATCACCATCCTTCCTCCGCCGTGCCACTTTGCAAGGATTTATTTCGACTTTCAGTTTTTACCGCTGGACGCGTATGCATAGCGCGGAATATGCTGTGGCGAGATGTCTGTCTATGTGTCACAGCCGGCATTCTGTCGAAACGGTTAGGCCTATACACTGTACGTATCATCACACTTTTTCACCATCCTAGTTTTTCGGTACCAAACGGTATGGCAATATTCCTACACGGACCCCTCTAACGGGGGCGTCGAATCCAAGGGGGGAGGTATAAAAGTCGCAATTTTGACCAATTATATATCGCTTTATCTCGTAAATGATACAACATAGCTCGATAGTTACTATGCAGCGAATAGGAAACCGTACCCAAACTTTCAAATAGTGCCATTTCCAGTGACCTTGAGTGAACCATAACCTAGACTTTAAGGTCACGATATTATTCAAGGTCAAATAATGCGAAAATTGTACACGACAGAGCTATGCTTACAGCGGCAGACCAATAGTAAATCGTATATGGTCTATCGAACAGTGCCACTTTCAACGACCCTATAGCCCCAATTTCATTATTTGATGTATAATGGAAGGGACTTACGCCATACTCAAAGGTGTCATTTCGAATGAGGTCAATGTGAAGGAAATTGATTAGTAGACTGAAGAAACTAGTCAGGAAATAGGTTGTCACTAGTAAATGACAGAAAACTATGAGTGAACAGAATACTCTCCGTAAAGTGTCTGACATTTTCTGACAAGAAAACCACGCTTGTCGACGGACAGAATAGAACGTGATACTTTTTTAAGCGCCTCACTTTACGTTAGTAAAAGAGGCGCTTATTGAGATAGGCTGTGTCGTGACGTCGTTGGTCGTTGGTTGTCACGCGCGTGCACTGTGGGCAAACGGTGATCCTAGGCCTATAGTTACTATGGAACACTAATAGGAAACCCTACCCCAGGAATTCAATGG
>Ga0209149_1001358_pt1 | contig 12233 bp, 11 predicted proteins | sample WorMetTyACAVOLI2_FD_187423 | JGI IMG/M metagenome (GOLD analysis project Ga0209149, IMG submission 187423) | Marine gutless worms symbiont microbial communities from Max Planck institute for Marine Microbiology, Germany - Olavius algarvensis... ... | reverse complement strand
GTGCATCCTAGGCCTATAGTTACTATGGAACACTAATAGGAAACCCTACCCCAGGAATTCAATGGTACAACTTTCGACCCCCTGGGGTGACCCCTAACCGGGGAATGGGCCCCCGTGAGGCGCTTTATGTCAAATTACTTTGACCTCTTGTTAGATTCTCTGATGGTCCACAAAACAAGTGGTAACACTTTGTGCCATTTGGCGGATCTTTTTGACAAACGTGGTGTAACATTTTCTTGACAGTTTGATCAAGTCTCTCCAATAAAGAATTTCCTTCTGGGTGTAGATGAGTAAAAAATCTAGGACTGCACCCAAACAATTTAATAAATTCTTGAGTAAGCTGTGATGTGAAACATGTTCCTTGGTCCGAAGTAATTACTTTACTTACACCGACCAATGCAAAAATTTGCAAAAGACACTCACACACTGCTTTCGCTGTGACAGACCTTAACCGAAACGCAAATGGAAACCGTGTACAAGAGTCAATCACACAGAGACAAAATCGAAAGTCTGCCTGTTTAGTCAAAGGTCCTATGATGTCGAGATAAATATGAGAAAATGGTATCTCATCCCTCGGAATAACACATATAGGCACCCTGTCTTTTACCACGGCTCTCGCTTTCTTTTGACACGCTAGACAACTGTCCACGTAATCTTTCACAGTTTTAGCCATGTCAGACCAGTAGAAATTGTGACGTATTTTTCTTTTGTTTTACGGTGACCTTGGTGACACATATCGTGCGGCAAGCTACACACCTCTAGCCTACGTCCGTGTGGTAAACAAAGTTGTTCCACATTATGGCCCAAAACTTGGTCTTTATGGTACAGCAAACCATTTTTGAAATAGAGATGACCTTTATTTTGTTTAGCCATGATCATTAAATTAGACAATGTCTGGTCATTCTGTTGCTCTGCAATCAATGCATCACGTGCACTGTTATTAACAGTGACGGAGCCATCGCCATGTGTACTAAATAATACATATGACATCATATCATCACCAGCAACATTGAGCGTTTCATCATCATCATCGTCACTCAATTTGCCATCTAACCGCTGCATGGTAGACTGATCATTAAACGTCTGACCTTGATGTGACATTGAACGCGTAGTAACTGCGTTTACGACAACTTCAGAACTAGTTTCGGGACATTTCAAAACATCATATGCCCTAAGTTCATTCAGTTGCTTGACCACTGCACCACATAAAATAACGTTCACATCCGTGGCCAACTCACATGCTGCAGTTCCATCTCCTCCTCTTTCTCCTTTACGGCTCTTTTATCTGCCTTCTTACGTAATTCCATCTCCTTCTCTCTCTGTTGGTATTCTCTCTCAGCCCTTTCCTCTGCCTTCTTTTTCAACTCTAATTCTTGGAGTCGCAAGTCCAGCTCTTCCTCGGTCATGCCACCTTTGGTCGCACCACCTGCCGCTACTGCCACCATCTCTGGAGGAGCTATCAAATACTCTGCATACATATTTAGCAGAACGGTACGATCGGCTGTCGCCACAGTCTCCTCGTCGTATCCCGCTTTAGCAAGTTTTATACGAAGTCGCTCCGTACTCATCTTACCAACTTCTGTTTGCTGCTTAGAGGTTAATTTCTCCATTTTGGAAAATTATTAGTTACTGTATTTTAAACAGTCCGCACACCTCTAACAGCTATAACTGTCTAGGCCTACACGCAGTACGCACACTACACAATACTGCTGCTACGCCGATGTCTGCCGCACGCACTAGCTATCTAGTCAGCCGGACCACCACGCGCAGTGCAATACAAGTATAAGGCTCACAGACGAATGATCGTTGAACTCAAAAACGCTGCTCAGTCGTGCTAGAGAGCGTTATTCAAGAAAACGAGCGATCTCCAAATAAGATCGTCACACAAATGACAAGTCACACAGACTTATCCAACGCGGAACAATCAGTGACGCACACACAACTGACAGCCACAACTGCCGCAAACCTACGACAAACCTGCAAGATCAAAAATAAGATTAAGATTCTTGCAACAAACGTGCACGTTATAGCCCCGCAGAACTATAACAACCCGAGCAAGTCGAATTTTCGATCGTTACTCGAAGTTAGCACCAACGCAGACAACCAGAATTATTCCTATTCGGTTGGCCACAAAATATAAGAGTTACACAGTAAGTGTACCCTTATCACGTGGAATATGGGATGGGATCTCACCCAAAAATGCAAATTCCCAATCGTATAAACTATAGTTATACGCCCAATATACGCTCGATCCCCTCAATACGCTCAGTATGTATCGGTGGATACGTATATAAACAGATTCTTACGCCTTACAAGTTAGCACGTAAAATCTAACTGACAGACGTGTAGCAACAATCAAACCACACGATTGCTAACCAGACTGCTACTCTATGTCAACAACCCAGACTGTCAGTAACAACGAGCAATAACAAGCACTGACCCGTTCGCCATCCAGTGTTGTTTGACTCTTGCTCTCGACGTGATCGTTACGACCTTCGAACCACTCCTTGACCCGATGTGTCGTCGTTGAACCTGTCGTTGTAGAATATCCTGCGGAATCCGGAATCCTGTTGTTTCGTGATCCTGTCGTTTTCGAATCCCGTCGACTGCGCCAATGTCGGGGACCGAGCGGTCGGTCTACGAAAATCTTCAGGTTGAGGATTATTTACAGGAAGCTTTTATTCACAGCACTATGTACAAGATGTTACACGACGCACAATAGTCGATACATCCAATTCGATATGGTTCTCCAGCGAGTCTTGTCACGTCGTTCACGATGGAACGTCCTCTCGATACGTCTGTTCTCTATAACAGCCAGAAACGTTCTGCCGGACAGTTCAGCCGATCAGCGAGCCTACTGGTCTGCCGATAGTCACGTGGACACCTAAGTCGAATTCATCGCGTTATATGGTCTGCCAGCAGTGACGCGATGTTGGTCATGTGACGTCCAGGTTAGTCGACGCACTGGAGCGTGTCTCCGGGGTGATATCTGCTGACCCACAAGGACGTTGTTCCAGTTGTAGGATTCAGATTCCACGACAATATGTTAAGCCGTTTTTATCTGATACTGGAACGGTACGGACAGACAGACGGACGGACGGACAGATGGACAAATTTGCTATAATTTGCTATTTCTTTTGCCTACTGGACTGCCTCACGATAACGGGACCGGACTGGACTTATTACGCTCATCATTTTATTTTTAGTTTCACATTTTAATATTCTGTTTATTCCGTGTGGTAGACTAAGCTGGCTACCCGTCAGCTTTTTACTGCACGTTAAATACCCACTATCGTATCGTATCGTATATCAATATCGCGCGTCAGTATGCTGACGCGCGATAAAAATCATCCGATTTTCATGAAATTCTGTACATAGCAACGGATTTTGAACTGGATTAACGTCACGTGATCAAAAATGAAAAAGTTGCATTGGACAGACTCCGAGTTCGACAAAACGTACTTCTTGTGTTAATTTTAGTTTACTCCACTTTTGGTTTGTGTTGCATTTTTGCGGCGCGATGCTATGCAAGCGCAGCCTATGTCGCCATGTGGTGTCTTTATGTGCGTCCGTCCGTCCGTCACGTTCGTGGATTCTTTTTTCACCATCGGGTAGCCAAACCATGCACTCTAGTTTTCCATGGCAATATTCCGACGGGGACCCCCTAACGGAGGCATCGAATGCAGGTGGAGTAAGCACAAATCGCGATTGTCCACGAATAGCTGGTTATCGATCGATGACTGTACGAACAACTAGTGCGACAATCCACTGTGCAGTTTACCGCACAGTCGGCGACGCATCAGTGATTCTATATTTACCACAGCATGCACGACCTCGACTAAGAGAAGAGAACAGAACAGAATTTATTTGTACGCAGCGGTAAATCTGTAGCGGAACTTGCGCTCGATGTACTGTATTACTGACGCTACTGACAGACACGAAGCATCGCGCGGCCTCTCTGTGACAGTAGAGCTACTTGTCTTGTAAGCCACTAGTCACTGTTTATGTGGCAACTTTCTGATTATCTGATTAAGCAAAATTTATTTTCGCATACGACATATAAATGACACGCTAGCGACAACGATTGAACGATATTGTTTTCCAGTGTAGCCTATGTGTTACTTAAACGCCTAATGAAAAGTTAATCGCGTTAAACTGCGCACTGAAAATTGTTCGCCGCAAATGACGTTATGTTTGGGTCAGGTCGAATTCGGTCGTGTTCAGCAGCAGAGTGGGTCAGGTCGGGTTTACAAAGTGAGGGGTTGGGCCTATTCGTAAAAATAGACTTATACTTGTCAGCATCATCGTCATCATCATTAGAAACAGGCAACAAGAAACGTCTCGCTAGCTACCGTTGTGACTGACGAGGTAAATATACACTATAAGTGTGATACTGATTTTGGCCCGATTTTTCATGTTTAATTTTGTGTTTGGAAGTGTTTTTTGAAGAAATTTCTTTTATCACATTTAACATTCACGTTTTGCGTACAACTACACGGTGAGGTATAATTACCGGACCCCCTAGCTTTAGGCCCCTAAACGGCATAACTTAGTCAATATACGGTTTATTTATATGAAAATTTCAGACACTATAGCCGAGGGAATGCTGATTCAGCAAATCTGAAAAAAATCTCCCGTCACCTACCCCAGTTAAACGCCGCCTCACAGTCACTTGTCCCCTGGTTAAGGCCTGGGGGTAAATTTCCTACCTTCAGCATGGCATCATGGTAGGGCATCGAACTATAGTGATCGAGCAGCACTTATCCTGATGTCTCTTTAAACCGCTGCTAGCAAAGAACATTTAACCAAAAGACGAATTATTTTCAGATTTGCAGACTCAGCATTCCCTCAGCTATAGTGCCTGAAATTTTCATGTAAATAAACTGTATATTGACTAAGTTATGCCGTTTAGAACTAAGGGGTCCGGTAATTATGCCTCACCGTGTATTGCTGGTATGCACGTTTGTTGCCTGTTTCAATATATTGTATTGTAAACAGTCTTGTACCACTTATCTGCACAATATGTTATTCACATCCCACGACGGCAGCAAGTAATCCGAGTCACACTGTTGACCTTACCTGTGAATGGCGAGAATGCCAACAACGAGAATTAGCAGAGAAACACAAGCTGCGATGACGATGATCACCATGACAACCGTCTCTGTAACACGATAATATGTTTTGCAATTAATCTACGGATTAATTTTAAGCAATTTCACAGTAGACGCAATTGTTCACTATGACGTTCGACCGTTGTAATTGACTTCCTATACTATATCCTGTATTTTTGAGATACAGACGATGAAACCGTACACAAGACGTGACATGACATCCAAAGGTCACTCAAGGTCCGCAGTGTTATCATTCATTAGACCTTCTGGACGTTTGATCAGATACTTCTTTCTTTCTTTCTTCTATGGGGCGGCACACGCTCCCTTCGCCTGCCAGTGCTGAGGCCTGCCTCTCAGGGTGGCCCAATGCGCAACACCAGGATGGGACTTGTGTAGTGTTGCGCGACAACATCAGGCTAGCTAATGGTGTGTGTAGTGTAATTGTTGCGCGACCTCCTTCTTAGAGAGGTGTGTATAAGGGCTAAGGCAGGGAACGGGAGAGTATCTAGTGCATGATGGGTGGCCTTAGCTCCCTGCGCACCTCGCGCCGTGGGCCCCAGGGTCCAATTTAGCCATTAATGACCAACCAAAGCATACAGCAGGATAATTCAAAAGAAGCAGCGACAAGCGAGACTTCTGATGTAATCGGCAAACGTAAGCTCCTGGTCGATACTAACGTCAAGGCAAGTGACAGAACGCAGGAGATCGACGGCTACGCCTGCATGTACCGAAAAGCCGCCGAAGCCTGGAGTTGAACCAAGACCTCCGGGGCCTGGCGGCCACACAGGCCAAGCGCATTGCAGCGAGTGACTTACACCATTGCGCCACCGGGGCAGGCAGTTCACTTGTCTTGGTACAGGATTGTTATCAGTGGCTTAAGCTAGACTGTACCACCCGGGGCGCTAGCGCCAACACTCTGCGGTCATCTGCTCTGGCGCTTTGCTATTCAGCAGCAGAGTATTGCGCCCCAGTCTGGTCACGCTCTGCTCACACAAGTCAGGTCGATGTGCAGTTGAACTCTGCCATGCGCCTCATCTCTGGTACCCTCCGTTCTACACCTCTCCCATGGCTTCCAGTGCTCTCCAGCATTGAACCGCCAGCTCTACGAAGGAAGGCTGCCACTGACAAGCTGGTGGAGAAAATCGTCAAACATGACAGTTGGCCAATCCAGCCTGATATTCTTAGCCCACCACTGCTACGACTGACATCAAGAAAGCCGCTGTGGCTGCACTTGCGACCAATTGACACGATAGTCGATGGGAGGCATAACTGAAAGTCGGCTCAGATGGTCAACTCTCACCTAGTGTGCGACCCCACAATCCGGCAACAGTGGTCTCTGCTTAACCGTTTTCGGACGAAACAGAGACACTGCGGTGCCTGCAGAAGGAAATGGCGACTTACAGACACTGATCTGTGTCCTTGTGGCGACACCCAGACGATGTCCCACATTGTCAAATCCTGTTCCCTGACAAAACTGAATGGCGGCTTATCTCGGCTACACTCTGCAGATGAAGACGCTGTTTTGCGGCTGACCATGTGGTTCATGACACGCATACGAGAAGAAGTGGTTTAAGCAGCGACTAATAAATGAGCGTCTCTAAACCCAGCGTTAGCCAACGGTAACAGATTAAAGAGGACACTGTCGAACCATCTGTGCTTGCCCGAGATATTAGTTGCAAGGTGTACTCAACGCCGCGGCGAGACTGATAGCTCGCAGACGGAAGTTGGACAGCATCTCGTCAACAATACGCGACGTCCTCCATTGGCTGCCAATCCGGCAACGTGTCGACTTTAAACTGTCTGTGCTTATGTTCAACTGCTTCCGTAACCTAGCACCCAGTTACTTGATGAACATGTGTCAGCCAGTTACAAGCAACCTTCATAGACGCCGTCTGCGTTCTGATGTGCGTGGCGACCTCATAGTTCCACCGACGAAAACAGTCCGTTACGGTCCACGTAGCTTTTCTGTCGCTGGGCCGTCAACGTGGAATGAGCTACCTGCACCACTACGCAACGACGAACTCTCTGCCATGTCATTTCGTCACCAGCTGAAGACTGAACTATACATTAGAGCATATTATTCACACTAGCACGCTCGTGACTGTCTTTACTGTAAGAGTAGGCGAACATAACTTTATGGTACTTACTTTCTTACTTACTTTGATCAGATACGGTGATACCAGAAAACTAGGCAACACTTATTTTCAGACAAAATCGCTGAAATGACCTTAAAGGTGGATCAAGGTCAGCACAATTCAATAGGCCACATATCAGTTTCTATTAGTGGTCTGTAGTAACCATGTGTCTGTCTTGTATCGTTGCTGAGATTCCAACGTCCAATAATGGCGTGTCTTTGAAATCTGGGTTAACGGTTACCATATTCAAGGTCATTGAAAGTGGCACCATTCCATAGATCATATACGACTTCCCGTAAGTCAGGAAGTCGGTAAAGATTCACACCTCTCGAGAAGTTTCCGGGACTGTTGAGAAGTCGCCCTATTGTCCACGCTTGTGTCCACTCTACGTCAGAGCAGTTGTAGTTTCGACCGACCCAACGACCCAATTCACACCTGAGCTCCCACTGTGCACCAGAACTGCACCGAACCGACACTCGATCACGAGTTCGCGTCGCCACGGCACCAGGGGGCGCCTCGTAGTCACCACACCCTGTCACTACACGAACACCATCATAACACAGCATAATATACATTAACAATGCGTTTAATTTTCTGACATATGGTTCAAAACTCGCAACAACAAAGATTTTTGCTGCGCAACGCTATGCATAAGCACGGCTGGGTGACAGTGTGGCTGGGCTGTCACGTTCGTGTATTGCGCCGAAACTGGTGGCCATAGTTACTATGGAATGCGAATAGAAAACAGTACCAAGCTTTCGAATAGTACCATTTTCAATGACCTTGAGTGACTTCTAACCCACATTCGAGTCAAGTCATTATTTGACGCTGAATATTTAGAAACGGTACTCGAGATACACATAGTTATTAGTTACAATGGAATAGTAATAAGGAATTACACATGCCCTACTCAAGGGTGTCATTTCGAATGACCTTGAGTGATCTTGAGTGACGTGACGAAACATTCAATGACACGAAGCATCGCGCGGTCTCTCTGCGACAGCTGAGCTTCTTGTTAGGCGCTGTAGTACTGGGTTGCTGACCTTCGAACTTAATGAGGAAGTAAGCGGCGTTGTCGGTGGCGGCGGCGGTGAGTTGGACGTGTACAACGTGGGACTCCGACGTGTAGACGAGTTTCTCGCTTTGCTGTTCGTCTCCGCTACAGACGACCACGTTGCTCGGTGTCGACGACTCTCGGATCTGCGCGTAGATGTGGCACAGTTTATCTTCACCGCCAGGTGGTCCTTCCGAGTCGTCCTCCTTCAACCTCCCCGCAGTCTCTGCCGCCGACCCGCTGCAGCAGACAAATTGATAATCTTACGAATCCAGGCCCGTAACCAGCCTTCTGATAACGGGGGGGGGCTTGTCCTCATATTTTGGACCTTTTTCGGGGTTCAAAAATTGGAGTTCGCAGTGGCTGTCTACGGAAACATCGATTTTTGTCTGTCCAATGCTATGCAACACTTTCTGCCAACTCGCCTACAGGTCAGACCCCTCAACGGATTTTTACAGTTGATAGCTTAAAAGACGCGGATTTACGCAAGGATGTGCCTTTTGGGGGTCTCGATGATGAATAATCACATTTATGGGTCCATAGTCCCCCAATCGGGGGCCTGAATAGGCATTTCAAGCCGAATATGCGAAAAATTCAAATAGTTATATCTTCAGATCTGTATCAAATTGACATAAAATTTGACAAGCAGCTGCGGCCAGCAACAGAGACTTCGTGGGTGGTCTCGTATGGTGGTAAAACAATTCCAAGATGGCGGATGGCGGCCATTTTGAAAATCGATATATCGCCAAATCTCAGTGAAAAATCATCGGATTTTCATGAAATTTTGTACACAGCAGCAGATTTTGAACCGGATGAACGTCACGTGATCAAAAATGAAAAAGTTGCATTGGTTGAACAGACTCTGAGTTCGACAGAACGCATTTCTTGTTTAAAATAGAGATTGATGACGTTATTTTGTGGTAAGTCTACTCGATTTTATCTATTTTATTTCACAGACGGACGATATTCAAGATGCTAACGCTTCAACAGTCGGTAGAAAAGTGACCTTTTAGCGCCGGGGGAGGGGGGTCAGTAAAAGGATCTGGAGCAAGCTAGAACATGAACCTATTACAGGTCCATTTTATCCTTGAAATACCACACTCTTTAAAAATTTAAGGAGCGCCGGGAAACGAACGCCGCATTCCGGCAAACAGCGGTCATAGATAGGTCGATTCCTAGGGAAACAGCGCCACTGAAATATCAAAATCTATAAACCCCCTTCAGTTTTTAGGCTGTAATGACCATACGCTAAGGTATGTATTCCATGTTCCATAATAACCCTTTTATCATCCTCAGCCGATAAAGCTACTTTGTTAACCTCTTCGGTGCACACATCGACATCGTGCATATGGCTTCTGATAACGTGTTGTGACAAAATGTACCGCAAAATGTACGACAAAATGTCACGCAACAACAAAACGTCGTGAACTTTAACCTTAGCACCGCCCACCGTAGCCCCGCCCACTTTAGCCCCGCCCACCTTAACCCACCCACCTTAACCTACCCAACTTTTACCCCCCCCCGACCTTAACCCATATCGTGCATATGGCTTCTGATAACGTGTTGCGACAAAATACACGACAAAAAGTACGACAAAATATCAGGCAAAATGTACGACAAAATGTACGACAAAATGTCGTGCAAAATGTACGACAAAAAGTACGACAAAATGTACGATAAAATGTCGCGCAACAACAAAACGTCGTGAACTTTGTCGCATGATCTACGGAGTAGGTCTAGACTCACCTCTACTCATTGTGTTCATGGCTTGTTTCAGCAGTTGGTTTCGTTAAGGCTCCTATTCTGAATAGATGAATATTTGCATGTAAGACAGCCCAGGGTTTGAGGGTTCTGCTTCTAAACACAACGTGTAGCAGTTATACTTGCGAACAGTGTCAACTTCAAATTGTTGGACTTCATTTCCAAGATACGTCGGATTCGGCGCACTAAACAGCGTCAAAAAATTTTCTCCATCTGTGGACGCTTCCAGCTGCCATCTGTAAATTCTTTGCGTGTTGGTCTCTGTTCCTCTCAAGGCTATCTTCCAAATTCTGACTAGGTCGGGACACTTGACTCGAATGCAGAAGTTCCTCGTTTCATTATTACTCACCCACTCGACGCCTGTTCCGCGACGACCTGTATAATAATAATTGAATGCATTACTGGCTTTGTAGTTGTTGCTTAGTTGACTAGATGCAGTTGCGATAAATCCTAACTTAATGTTTTTGCGGCTACCTCTAAGAGGTGGAACGTATCCCTGTAAAATTTTCCTAGAATTTGAATCCACGTATAACTTATTCGCAGCTTCGTGTGGCAAAGTTAGAATCGGTAAGTTAGTTATGCTGTGCGAATTCATTCTGATAACTTTGTAAATAATAATCTCTGATGGATTACCCATTAAACAGACGTCTTCCCCCTACACTTCACGAGAAGACCATGTGACGATTCTAGGGTAACAGGATGTGTTAAAGTAAAATGCAATCTATTTAGCGTGTCGCCAAAGACAAGTGTGAACGTGTTACCGTGTTGTAGGTCTGTACAGCCGAATAGTCTATCGTTCCCGCCGTCGGCGCTCAGCAATAGGTTCCCCGTCATCAAGTCTCCGGTTTTACTTACTTTTAAATCACACAGTCTTTTCACATCCATAACTTGCTCACTCGCCCTTTGTCCCACTTCTCGCGTTAGTTCAACAGCTCTAGACCAACAAACAGCATCTGTATGTCTCGGCGGTAAACTAGCATTTAAACCTGCAATTCTATAACCACCCATATCTAAATCGCCCTGCATAGAATCTCCGTTTCTTGAAACTTTATAAGTACCACCTGACCGTCGGTCAACGTAAAGTTTGTTAGCCGCATCAAGTTTGTTAACGTATTTCCAGTCACATTTATCGACCCGATGGCGGTATTCGATCCATCCTTCCTGATGAAGTAATCACCGATCTGTGTAAACGATACATCTGATGAAACATTTTCTTGAACTGCCGTATCTTTCCTTCCAAACTTATCAACAGGCATGTTTTTTTATATTTATAAAATTAATGTAAATCGTTTACTATTTCCTGCAGGTGTTTTCCCGGCGAAAGCTGTTTCAAAACATACAAGCACAGGTAACCGCAGAACACTTCTTGTTTAGGTTGTATCTGCTCTATATTATAAAATATCGGACTTCTGAAATATCTTTTCAGTTCATTAGGCGGTTGAATGCCGTAGCTGTCGAAATAATAGTTTTTACCGTTGTCCCTGTACCACGCCACCCAGTGTGTTCCGTTTCCAGTCGTGTCGTCGAGGTTTAATATCCCACATTCCATTCGTTTAGGTTCTACAGATAAATTATCGCGTACAAACAAACACCACGAAATCGAGGTATTTCGAGTTTTTTAACAGCGTCTAATATCTCCAAATTTGTTAGTGGTTCGTTAGGCATTACAAGTCCTTCAACAGATATCATTTTTAAAACATATTAAAAAAACTATAGCTTAACCAAATCCTTATTATCAACCCACGAATTAAACTCGTCTGAATAACCCAACCATTTGACTAGAGATTTATCTCCTTTTCTTCTTTTCTTCTGATAACCTTTTCAATTCGAAACATTTCCTGGGTTGTCTTTTGCAACTCCTGTTCGTAGAAACTACCCTTTATCTCTTCACCGTTAAAATCTTTTAATTTGTATGTTATATATTTATTATGAAATCGTACAAAGACAAGGAAAAAATAAAAACACAAAATAAAAACATTTAAAACTACACTAAACTACTACATCAGATTATCAGAATACAGTTAAGCAGTGCACAACGCATCAATCATAGTATGAATGTCTGTGTCAGCAAAGTCTTTACTTACTGAAAATGACCCTGATCGAACAAAAACAAGTTCAAGCAGTGAGTAAGCTTTTTGTCAACTTTCGAAATACAAAAATCATATACAGAAC
>Ga0209149_1001357_pt1 | contig 12246 bp, 4 predicted proteins | sample WorMetTyACAVOLI2_FD_187423 | JGI IMG/M metagenome (GOLD analysis project Ga0209149, IMG submission 187423) | Marine gutless worms symbiont microbial communities from Max Planck institute for Marine Microbiology, Germany - Olavius algarvensis... ... | reverse complement strand
CTATCTGTTGGTGCTGCCTGGATCGCGGGCCAGGATCGTTCGATGTGGAGGACGCTACGACCCTCAGCTGGTCAAGCGCAGCAGTGAGTGAGTGTGAGTTATGCTATAGATTGTTTGCTAGTTTTGTGTATGATATTCTGATCTTTACTGCCAGCACAGTACATTCCGTCATCGTGTTTACAACTTTATAATTGCAGCGGCATCATGGACAAAGTGTGCGCATTCTGCAGTCGCGGTGAGAAGAGTTTGCTGGGGCAGGGAGAATTGACATGCTATGAGCCAACACCGGGATTTCACCCATTTAAACGCCAGTTAAGCCGTGTCGGTGCAAAACGGGCATTATCAGAGCCAGATGAGATCACTGGGAGACGTGGCCAGCAGAGTTTGACTTGGCGCAGAACTCGGGGCCCTCTGAGACAGCAGTCCAGGTATGCTAAGAGTGGAAGTTCTTTTATATTGTTATATCTGAATCACAGTTGACTCAATTTGTCATATCACAACACATTTGTAGTGTAGCCTCCCATTGTTGAATGATCTGTTATTCTCTGTAACACAGAACTGACCTTATTTTATTTGTGCAGTTTGGGTAATGAAAAGACAAAGCCGGCTCTCCCACAAAGGGCAAATTCTCAGCCAGCATTGGATGTTGAAGGCCGTCCTTTGCCAACCGTTGATGAACTGAGCTTGGTTGGTTATCAAGATGATGTTGAAGTTAGCCATCTGTTTGAAAAAACAGGTATACATTGCCTATCATCCGTAATTTCTGCATATGTTGTCTTCTTGTATTTTGACATCATTACATTACTCGTATGATTTGACAAATTAACTCGAGTTGCTAATTAATTAAATTATGTGAAAGTAAACAGATGTGTGTTGCTAGTTTCAAACTGTACTCTTCATGGAGGCATACTGTGTCCGTCAATAGACAATGTTAAATGCATGTTCAACTCGTATCTGTCTGCATCTACTACTGCTTATTGTACTTCATTGTATTTTATTAGTGTATTGTATTTTATCGTAGCCTACTTCTGTTCAGCACCACTGTCCAACTTTGTAAGGGGCACTTTACAAATCCCATTGATTGATTGATTGATTAAAATAAATATGAAAAATAACACTTTTAACTGTAGTCTTTTATCTGTGAAATGACGTCATGAGCACAGCCCTACAGTACGTTTGTTTACTGCATTGTAAGCACGTTTGATGTATGGAAGCCTGCTGTGGTGGATTGCAGGGCAGGTTTGGGCCCATCACTGTTGTGCTGCATGGTCTGAAGGTGTGATACAGACAGATGATTACAGCTTGCGTTTTGTTGACAAGGCTGTGTTTGCTGGAGTGACACAGGTTGCTGCCTTTATGTTGCATTTCATGTCTTTATATGCATGGAATTATATCAGTCACATTTCATTTTCCACAGCGACTATGCCCCCGAAAATAACAGATCGTAGCAGTGCATTGCACATGCATGCATGCATACACTGTAACTTGCTACAGCTGATATGGGTGCTTTAGACCACTTTCACTGAGTTGCCTGCTGGCACAGTGGGAATGCTCTCACCTGCTGCTTAGGTTCACGGTTCAATCCCGCTGTCAGGTCATAATTTTTTTTTTAATTTTGTTTTGTTTCAGTTAGTTTTCTATATAACTTTTACGTTGTAATATTCATTCATTCATTCATTTAAACTTTAAACACGTTAACAGTATAAAGCAGAGTGGAATATAAACAATACTAGTTAACTAGTTTAGGGTAATGACAGGGCGGAAACCGCCTCTCATGAGATACCACAAATGTAAAACAAGTTATACAGTAATATAAGCAGTTACACACAAAAACATTTAAACCTACAGTAAAACAAAACGCAGTGAACAAACACACACTTGAATAGTAAAACTGCACGCCAGATATGAAAACACTGGTTCCGATGTAGGCCTTTTTAACAGTTCAAATACATTTTATTTGCATTTCAGAAACATTTAAAAACGCATTAAAATCAACAGATTTGATCGTTCTCATAAAGGCTTATGCCACCTATGCAGTTCAATGTCTACTTGGGTGATTATCTGTGTATGTTGATGATAATGTTCTGGTTTCATGCAAAAAGTAATTCGGGGGCATAGTGCTTTAGTGAACACCGGTCTTTATTTTCACCAATTAACAGTTTTTACCTCATAGTTGATCCAGTGGTATTTGAATTGTTGGCTGTTGACACAGAAATGCAGCTATTGTATGTGTCATGGTGCGACTATCAGCTGTCGGTACAGCCGTTGTTCAAAGAAGTACCATTATCCGTGTGCATCTGGAAGTGGTTGTTTTCAGGTTTGTCATTTTTTTTTATTCCCCACTTATGTCTCTCAGTATTATCTAATGATGCAGATACGGGGTCTTTAGAAATGAACAGCTATTGACTTTGATGGAGTGTTTCTGTTTACTGTGTTAAACAGCAGTCATTTATAAGTTTTGTTGTTGAATGTGTAACGTGATAATGAACAATTTGATTTTTACATTGTATGTTAATGTAAATTGTCAACAGCAAGTGAACTATGACGTGTGATGACGGGTAACTGTGTACTGTATGTTGTATTTGCATGCAGGATATAAAATCAATGTCACTTCTGTGTCCTGATCACACAGATGAAGCTGTTTCCATCGGTGAGTTGCACTTTTTTTACCTCTGACAAATTAGGAGGTATATGTTTTTGCCCACGTTCGTTTGTCTGTCTGTCTGTCTGTCTGTCTGTGAGCAAGATTACTCAAAAAATACGTGCATGGATTTGGATGAAATGTTGCGTGTCAACAGATGTCGGGACATGGATGAACTGATTAACTTTTGAGCCCGATCTGGAGTGTAGTCCGGATGCCAGAACTGGATTGCTTTCTTCGATATTGTATGCGCTGCAATGCGGAATTATATTATGTTGAGAAAATCCCACATACACGTACAGGTTGCTGCAGCGATGCATGGTTTTAAAATGGTTTTATTCACCGCGAGCCGTGGGAACAACTTTGTCGGAGGTACGTGCGCTCCAGCGAGTGCCCTTCTGGTTGGTACTACTGTTGTGTAGAATGCTGTCATGCAGGGGCGTCTACTCCATATAAACGATGGAGCAAATGCACCATGGAAAAAGTAGGGGGGGGGGAGTGTGTTTGCAGAAACTTAGGGGGGAAGTGCATTAATTATTAATGCACTTCCCCGCTAAGTTTCTGCAAAAACGCTATGATTAATTTCTCTGCAAATTAAAAAATCTTATATACTGGCACATTTGATAATGTACTGGCAAAACACGACGGTCATAATTTGATGTTTCATTTCCTGAAAAGCTCCTGAAGATCGTTGCTACTAGAGGCGAGATTTTTAGCCTGAAATTCACCAAACACTGTTTGGCGGACCGCTGGGGGAGCTAAAGCGCTCCCCCAGACCCCCTGGCCGCAATAAGGGGGTCTACTTCTAAGAGGAGGGGAAGGGAGGGGGGAAGGGAAGGGAGGAGAGAGGGGAAGGGAGGGGAAGGGTAGGGGGAACTTGCTCCAAGGTGTTAAGGGGGGATAGATGCCCCGTCGCCCCTGCTGTCATGAGTATGTCTACTGCTAAATTTTTGTAGTGTACTGGTTGATGTGGCATGTTGACAGCGAACCAGGAAGCATGCTGTGTCGTGTGTGACTTGCCGGGCAACATATCTGATCAGCTGTTTTGCACTAGCTGTGGTCAACATTACCACGGGAACTGTTTAGATCCGGCCGTTGAGGTTAATCCCATTGTCCGTGCTGGGTGGCAGTGTCCTGAGTGCAAGATTTGTCAAACGTGCAGGTATCTTGTGATCTGTTCACTGTTTCTGAGCTGTTCTGTGTTCTCTTGAAAGAACCGTAAGTTTGTTTGTGGTGTGGTTGTAATGTTATGGTTTTTGTTGCAACGTTAGTGCACACTTGTTATGTGAGTGCTTTAGGATTATTCATTGTTCGTTTCATTGTTTATTAGCTAGCTAATAATTTTGTCCATTTACATTGGGCTGCATGCACAAGCAAAATGATGACTTACTTGGTTATGGTTTTTGTCATGTGACGCTATGCATAGTGCGGCCTGTGCTGTCATGTGGGTGTCTGTCCATCTGTCATGTTTGCGTATTGTATCAGAACGAGTAAATATATTGTCAAATTTTTTCACCTTGTGGTAGCCCCACCATTCTAGTTTTTCTTACAAAACGTTATGGCAAAATTCTAATGGAATCCCCTTTAAACAGGGAGTGTCAAATGCAGCTGGGGTATGAAAAAAAATCATGCTTATCGAGCAATATCTGTCGTTCTCTTGGAAACGATACAAGATAAGTTACTATGGAATGCCAGTAGAACTCACATGGAGTCAATCGGAAGGTGCCATTTCTAATGATCTTGAGTTACAGATCACCTAGATTTTAATGTCACAGTATTCTTTGACGTCAAGTACTCAAAAATGGTACAAGATAGAGCTATACTTGCACAATTACAGACTTAGAGGAAGTTGTATATGACCTATCGAATTCTGCCATTTTCAGTGACCTTGAATGATCGTAACCCAAACTTCAACGGCATGTCGTTATTTGATGTTGACATCTCAGAAATGGTATAGGATAGAGACATATAGTTACAGTGGAATACTAACTGGAACTTACGGCCTACTCATTGGTTTAATTTTGAAAGACCTTGAATGATTTTACAAAATTTTTAATGACAAGGAGTGCTGTGCAGCTTTTCTGCAATAGTGGAGCTTCTTGTCAGTCAGTAATTTTGTATTTTTTTGCATGGATATTCTGACTTTTATATTTTTGCTGCTGTATTTGTGATATTGTCATTGTTGCTGATGAAATTGTAGGCAGCCAGGTGATGACAACAAAATGCTGGTGTGTGACACTTGTGATAAAGGATATCATACTTTTTGCCTTATGCCTGTGATGACAACAATACCAAAGAATGGCTGGAAGTGCAAGGTGGGCAAGTGACAAAGACATGTCGTCACTATTTGCTTATTGATCAAACCTGTTCATTTGGTGTTGTTACTGTTGTCTGTAAACGTTTGCAGAACATAAGGGTAGAAGTTTAGTTAATGCTTACAATATTCTGATAAATTGGATTGTATGGGATCCTTTTACTACAAAATGTGTTTTTTTTTTATTTCGTGGCATAGAAATAATAGACAAGTATTGACCCGCGATATTGCAAATACAAAGCTATATTGACCTGCAGGCTAGTTCTTACAGACCTTGCATGTATCATTCTGTTCCAGGTCCAATGGTCCATATAGCCTCATGTTCACTACACCTCTGTTTTATTAAATGACGGATGATAAGTTCCATCATAAAATGTATCTGGAAGCACGGTTGGCAAGTTTTTGCTTACTAGTGGAAAAAAACTTATTTTTCATAGAAAAAACGTTTTATCAAATATAGTTTTTTTCCGGAAAAAAATACATTTTGCCGCCTATAGTAAAATGAGCGGGACAACACAGACAACAACAGTGAATATGACAATAATAACTATGGTCACAGTAGTGACAGCAATACTGACATTGATTAATGATTCAGTGTCAGATACTGCAGTGCCAGGTGCTCAGCAGCCCATTTTGCTTTCTGGCAGTTTCTGTGGATATTTCTTGTCCAACTAATTTATCTCTTTTTATTTCCGTGACAGTTGTAACTTGTGAGTTTGATAGTTCTGAACTTGCACTTGTGAATGCTAAATGCTAAAATTAAATTCTGAGTAACATTAGTTTGCTGTTTGATAGTGATAATTGTTAATTAGTAACCGTTTGTATGGATCTGTTGTACCATTGTCAATTACTGCATGTTATTTATGTAACTGGTAAAAACCATAGTTTTGCTGGTTTTTTTCCTCGCTGTTCTGGTAAAAATACTTTTTGCAGTGGCCAGTTGCCAATCCTGCCTGGAGGTGAATACAGGTATTTCTTGTGATGACATTGTAAAGTAGTATGGTCGCCCACCTTCATTGTACATGTAGGTCTATGTGAATGTACTAGGTGGCTGGCATAAGGCATTAAAAATTGTTATGTATATTAGCCTTAAGTCGCTGGCACCTATAAATGGCCTCACGCGCTTGCTTGCATTGCAAAAAACGGTTTTACTGTGAATTGAGTCAAAGGATCATCACTAAATGATGACGTCACAACCAATAAAGAGTTTCTACTGAGTAATGGAAGAACTTTAAACGACACATAGAAGTCGTGTAATAAAACCACATAGTGTAGTGGTCGCAGACAAGTTGAAGTCTGTGGGACTTATAACAGGAAGCAACTGAACCTGTTATATCGTGAAGTGAAGCGATTGTCGACGAACTCGGCCGTTTGATAGGTCCAGCCTTTTTTGTTGTCAACGACTCCACATTCGACAGAAGACACAAAGATCTTTCTGGTCGTACGGCATGATTGACAAGTCAGGATCTACCGACAGTCAGTCACAGAAGAAGTTCGAGAACAAGAGGCACACGGCAACATCTCGTCAGAAGAGATCATGAGTCAACATCTACTGTGAGTCACAGTAGACGTTGACTCTGAGATCTCAATGCTTGCGCCATTCATCAGCATTGCGTGCTTGCAGCTAGCATTCCTGCATGTAGAAACTGTTGAATATGTATAAATAAAGGTGCCAGGCTTGTGTATAATATCTGTGTTATGATTTAACTTGTTTTATATAATAAATTTTAACTATACAGTCTGACGTTAGTTTATAGGCATATGACTTTAACAACTCAACAATTGAACGTCTGAAATTGTCCATCCAATTCAGTCAAAGGTGACGAACAGCTGCGACATACACATTAAGTTAGTCTGGTACATCGTAATTTATACAGGTGTCAGCAGGCATTTTAGCCTGTGACATCACAGTTTTCATCCGTCGTATAATAAACATATTTGTTGTGTGGCTGGATGCAGAATTGTCGCATATGTGGAGACTGTGGTTCGCGTACACCTGGCAGTGGACCAAGTTCTCGCTGGCACTTGAACTATTCCATCTGTGACAGCTGCTACCAGCAGCGCAATAAAGGCCTTTGTTGTCCAGTCTGCTGCAAGGCTTACAGGCATTTCACACAGTCCAAAATGCTTCCTTGCTCCCAGTGCAAGCGGTAATTGTTTGTTGTTGATTGGTAAAATGTAAAGGTAAAGGTACATGGATTTATACTGCGCCTTAGATGACAAGCATCTCGTCCTCAAAGTGCTCAGACATGGATCACACAGTTTAACCTGCAAACAACACCATGCCTGCCTTTAGCCTTCATTCTCATTCACCAGATGGCGCCACCACACACTGTGGTGACAACATCTAGTTGCAGCTTACTAGTCATTTACCGACCCCGAAAGGATGAAAGGCTGAGTTGGTCTAGTTGGCTGACCTATAGCAGACGGTTTACCCACATAAGTGGTCACCCGTCAGCAAGACAGCGAAAGCTTGCCGGTCAAAGACCAACATTCTACCGCTGCGCCGCGGAGCAAACAACCAATTGGTGTGGGAGATGTGATGTTTGACAGGTATGCAGCCAACTAACATGGAGGCTGACAAGTGCAAACTGGCCCAATGCACCATTGCAACCATGCCTTTCCGGTGGCTGCTACATGGGCCTGGAGTGCACTGCGTACATCTATCAGAACATTGTCGATGTATTTGGTGTTTTGTCGCAAGCTTAAAACACCGCTGTTCAAGGTGTCCTTTGAAGACCGGACATGATAGCCTATAGGCTGTTTGTTTTACAGCATTAACTGCAGATTTGTGACAACTTTTTGTATAGTGCCCCTGCTGCATTTTTGCGATAGTGTCACTATAATCCCTACATTTATAATAATAATAACTTAATGGATTTTGTTACATTTTGTCTAGAACATCATACAGCCATGCCTCATTCAGTCATTACTGCACAGCCCTAGTACTGTCCACACTTGAAACCATCCAGCTTGGCTTCAGACATGGGTCATCTATGACCTGAGTTGGGGAACGGCACCCCTGACATTAGTGTGAACCATATGGCTAAGTTAATTACTGCTGATTTTAAGTGGTTTTCACAGATTATACAGGACACTGTCAGACCCTGTTACTTCTCACAGAAATGGTCACAGCATGCACATCAGATGAGTCTGAACGAGATTCAGACCAAAACTGCTAGCCGGCCATGTGCAGTACGCAGTGACCCAACCAGTTGAGCCACCAGTACTTGCTGGCAGTAAGTGATATAATCAAAACAAATTCATATGGTCAGAATTAATTTATTTATAAGAAATGATAAAGGAAATCAAAATTTTGTGTTCTTATTGTCGTGTGCTGATGTATGTTTTGTGCAGATATGTGCATTCAGAATGTGATGAAAGTATTGAACAGAATAAGCTGAAGCCCGAAGAATACATTTGTTTGGCATGCAAGAGTCAAAACACACTGCCGGTTTGTTGATTTTGCACTTGTTGCAATTGCTTGCACTTGTTATTCGGTGATTAGGTTGCATTTCTCTATACCGAGAATCAAGCATTTAATGGAACTAACACACTGTTTTGATGTGATATTTTTCTATGTCATTTGCATTAACTTGCATTCTTGTTTTCTTTAACGTGCAATTTGTATAGCCATTTTGTGTGTGTGTGATTTTCCAGTTTGAAGCTAGCAGCTTAACGGACAGCTTGCCCAGTGTTACAGACGAAGGAGGCCTGCAAGACATTGAAAACTTTAGCATTTTTAAAGGACTGAATGGTATGTGTTATTTTGGTTTATTGTCTATTGTTTTTATCTCTGGTACTTAGTGGCATAGAATTTTGACAGTCATTCAGTGCTTTGATACCGGTGGACCGTGACTTTGTGTAGTAGACTCGGTCGTTTTTTTACTTCCAGAGTTCATTTTAGTTTGTTTAGGTATGTTTATTGCCACCCATGCAACAATAGCATAGCATATGTTTTCAGTAGTGTCTGTTTGTGGGTGTGTGTGTGTGTGTGTTGTTTGTCAGTGTGGTAACTCTTGAACAGTTTGAGATATCATCATGAAATTTTTATTCGTGCAAGATAAGATCAAAAGCTAGGACGAGTTCGAAAATAGCAGCATTTCAGTGGACTGTGGCGTGCAGGTGGCGATTTAATGTATCTGACATTGTAGTATTTTGTCTAGGGACGTCAGAATTCTGCGCCAAAAAAATTGCAAATTCTGTGTGCGTAATTTTCAAATTCTGCACGCCGTTTTTGCGAATTCTGCGCAATATTTCAACCTGTTTTTTGTATGGTAAAATTGTCTGTGACACCGGTGTACTATCCAGAGTATCGTGGCTTGTTGGTCTATTTAAGTTAAGAGTTACTATTCAACTTACACTTAGTCTTAGACTGTTGAAAATGCATTGTGACTAGCAGCTGGCCAGTATACCAACAACCGGAAGGTCAAATGACATCGTGTGAAGCATGTTTATCATTTACATTTGTGAAAGAGAATTAACAACGAGTGGTATACTGTGTAATTTTAACCGTTGTAAGTGAAAGGGTTAACAAAAATCAGCAAAATTTTCACATTTTCTGCGCCATTTGGTAAATTTTCCTCAATTCTGCACAGGACCCCAAATTCTGTGCCGGGTGGCCGATTCTGTGCAAAATTCTGCACGTGCAGAATCCTGACACCCCTAATTTTGTCTGCTTCGGTTTTAATTTATTGATTCTTGAATTGACTGGGCCGACTTTTCGCCTTGGAAGTAATATATACTGTGCAAGTCAGTTAAATTAACAGCACTGTTGTATGCACATTATGAAGAGCATGTTGCCGTAAGAGTTCTGTTCCGTCAAATCTGATGCTGTTAAATGTATTAAGAATTTGATGTCCATATTCTCTATATACAGTGGCGGTTCTAGGCCGGGGCCGGGGTGGCCACACCCCCTTCCCACTTTTTGTTCAGCCCCCTCCCCAGTTTTTCCACCGACTACTTATTATTGCGACGGACGACACAATGTTCACTTGGCGCTCGGGGGCTCACCCCCCAGATTTTTTTGGTTAGAACCGCCACTGTATATATATATATATATATTTCATTTGCATTTTGGTGGGCTGACTACTTTGCAGATCTTGGGTCTAATCATGACGATGTTGAGGAAATGGCACAGAGCTCACAGGAATCACTAGTAATGACAGAGGATTCTATCTCCAGCATGGACATTGATTTGAATGCTTTGGAAAAGGTGAGGTTTTTTGAGTGCCTTATTCAGTTAATAAGCTGATAAATGCAATTTTATTCTGGGAGCTTATTACTGACTTGTAAATGACACTGTTTTTATCTTACACATGCTGCTGTGCCTTCATCCATTAGATTATTTGTTGCTGTTTTTGTCTTTTTGTGAATCTTTCTTGTAATTATTAACGTGTCAGTAATACTGAGCAAATGGTGATGTGTTAAAGGGTGTGCAGCAGCTTGGTTCAGTGATGTCACCAGGCGTGCATGACACCAACTCTGCGGGGATGGCATTGTTGAGCTGTGGCCTGAGTGATGACACCTCTTCGAAGGCCGGTGAACCGGCGGTGTTCAGTAATCGTTCGTCGAGGCTGGCAGGACCAGGCATTGGCAAACCAGCATTTGATAGTGAATGTGGCAAGAAAGGGAGTGCCTGTCGGCAACGGGTACAATTTAAAGTGCTCTTTGAAAAATTCAGAGTATCTATGGTTTCAGTTTCAGTTTCTTAATGCAGCAGGTTGTTTTTCTCCATATTGTCACAATATGTGCATGTTGAGCTTCTGCTTACGTCTTCCACCCATGTAATGAAAAAAAGATTGAGGTATTTTGGCCACTTGTCGTTCTTTTTTCATTACTTTTGTGGAATAATGTAGGTAACTAATTAACTTACTGGGATTGCTGTAGCTGAAGTTTTTTTTCAGAGCCGCTCTGCTGGAGTTGGGAAGAAAAAACGCCCTGCATCATCGCACTCTGCTGATCGCAAGCGTTCCTCCAAGCCAAAACTCAAACAGATGAGCAGTTATGAAAAGGTGTGTATTATATGCACTACCTACCATAACGTACATGCAGTTTATGTGCATCTGTATTGTAGTATGTTGTGTACTGTTATATGTGCCCGAATTCTGTATAGCTAGGTGTCAATCACACTACCCTGGTGCTTTATGTACTTGCAGGGCAATGGCAGCCAAGATCAGAATGGTAAAGATGATGACCACGCTTTTACAACTGTGTTGTGTTCGGCACGTGATCACTTCACATTAAAGCAGGACATGTGTCTGAGCTGCGGCAGCTATGGTGTCGGCGAGGAAGGCAAGCTGATAGCATGTGTTCAGTGTGGCCAGTGCTATCATCCATACTGTGTCAACATCAAGGTGCAGACCAGCTCATGCTTTGTTTTGTTGCACTTTTACGCCTGCGCCAGGCCAGACTGGCAGGCAGAGTATGATGTTCTGCACCTGTCCATTTGTACCTCCATTCATTTATTCATTCATTTGTTACCAAAGTTTTGAACATGACATTTTGAAAATGAATGAACCAGTTTTGATGCAAATAGGCATGAATCAGTCAACTGTGTGGGTCAGGGGTCAGGAGTTCAGTCGTCATGGTCACACAAGGCTGAAATAGGTCATAAAAATCCATTTCGGTAAGGTATCTCGAGAAGTATACGACATATTTTAACCAGCCACGCATTACACTAATAGCCTATTGTGTCACAACAAAAGGTCAAAGGTCAAGGTCATACAACACCAAGGAATAGATTTGGAGGCCTGGCGGAGCCATTCTCGATGTTCGCAACCTCAGTCTGGGGAGGCGCCATCTGGTGGACGCTTACGAGGTAAAGGCAGGCATTGGTGTAATTGCAGGTAACACTGTGTGATCCGTGCCTGAGGGCCTTAGAGGTTTCATGACTAGGCGCTATATAAATCCACTTTACCGACCTTACTTACCTACCTATTTGGGTCGAGTAGCTTTTCTAGCCCATTGTTTAGTTGAGTTCATTAGTGCATTGATTTTAGTGGTTTGGCAGTGTTGGTTATGTGTAAAGAAGGGCATCCAGCCTGTAGAAATAGTGTCGCCTACAAATATTTCATTAGGGCGATGACACACACAGCAATAAATTGCGGCAATATTATGGCACAACTTTCTTGCGCCATAATATTGCCCGTCTGTCATAGCTAGTTGCGGTAACTTTAAAAAGTTGCCGCAAGTTTTTTCGCAATAGAAACACCTCTATTTTCTGGCAACTTCTCACGGAAATGCTGCATTGTGATTGGTCAGTTGTTGTTTATGTTTATGTTTATCGTCT
>Ga0209149_1001356_pt1 | contig 12246 bp, 4 predicted proteins | sample WorMetTyACAVOLI2_FD_187423 | JGI IMG/M metagenome (GOLD analysis project Ga0209149, IMG submission 187423) | Marine gutless worms symbiont microbial communities from Max Planck institute for Marine Microbiology, Germany - Olavius algarvensis... ... | reverse complement strand
TGAGACCCAGACGATGTCTCACATTGTCGAATCCTGTCCCCTGACAAAACTGAATGGCAGCTTATCTCGGCTACACTCTGCGGATGAGGACGCTGTTTCGTGGCTGACCAATTATTGTAAATGACACGCATACGAGAAGAAGAAGACTGACATTGCAGCCTGGATGAGTTCAAGCCGCCTGCGCTTAAACCCGTTGAAAACTGTGGTGATTTGGCTGGGTTCTAGGCAGCAAGTCGGAAAAATTGACGTCCACGCTGTACCAATATTGAACGCGTCAGTTTCAACAGTCAACACAGCACGCGATCTTGGCGTCGTCCTGGACTCTGAACTAACCATGTCAGCACAAGTCAGCGCCATTTGCAGTTCCGGGTTTTTTCAATTTCTGCAGTTGCGTCCGGTTGTCAGGTCGTTGTCTACGGTTGCTACCGGTACTAAGACTCTGGTCCAGGCGTTTATCTCTAACCGCCTGGACCACTGCCAATTCGCTTCTGTACAGCATCACCGACAACTTGTTCCGACGCGTACAAGCCGTCCAAAACGCCGCGGCAAGTTTGATCACTGGTGTGCGACGACATGAGCACATCACGCCAGTTTTGAAGCAGCCCTATTGGCTGCCAGCCAGGCAGCGTGTGCACTTCAAACTGGCTGTCATAGTGTTTAGAGCTCTGCATGGCACAGCACCATCCTATCTGGCAGAGGACTGTCAACTCGTCGCCTCCACAGACTGCCGCCAACTGCGATCATCGACCGTCAACACGTGCCTCGTCGCCCGAACAAGTACATGTCTCGGCGATCGTTCATTCGCTGCCGCTGGTCCGAGACTTTGGAACAGCCTGCCAACTTATCTTCGCCAGCCTGATCTGAGCCTAGGTCAATTTCGACGAGCACTCAAGACACATTTGTTTCTGGCTGCCTGACTGTGGTGCTTAGTGACTATCTGCTTTTTAGTGCCGTTAGATAAATATCCTTACTTACTTACTTACTTATTTTACCTGTATGAACACACAATAAACAGTTTTAAGCCACTGTTCCCTGACAACATTTTCCCCTGACACTTCCCTGACTTTTAATAAAATCCCTGACATTTCCCTGACAGCTGTCAAATTCCGACATTTCCAGGTTTTCCAGACAAGTGGTCACCCTGTCTATTATTTGGGAGATCCAGATGAGCCCCATGGTGGAAAGTCTGACGTTGAGAAGTAATCCATTCCTATCTGCATGAGGTAAGCAACTAAACAATCTTTTACCAAATTTGGTGGAGACTCACAGAACGTCAAGGAAATGTTGATTAGTCAAATACAGAGTGCAGATGAGTACGTAAGGGTGTAAGGCTTAAGCTACATCCACAATTAACATTCAATCATTAGTGACGGCTCAGTGCAATACACACAGTGAAGCAGAAGTCTAATTGAAAGCATTACGTATCATTAAAATGCCAAAATGACCAACTTCTAAATCCTAATTACTGGTACCTTGGTCACATATTTACAATACAAATTATCACTATTCTAAACAATGGGAACAACAAGCTTTCCTGCAGGCATAAAGCAAAATATGCTCATGATAACCAAGTACATGTATGGCAACACCTGGAAACATCATAACTGCAGATGAAAACATTTTGACAAAGAAAATAAGCATTAATCTTTATTTTTGGCATTATGTAACAACGTAACCACAATGACCGCAAGCTATCTGTTGTCGGAAAATCAAATCCATCCCTAGACCAGACAATGTGTGGTGTTGGTAACCCATACACACTGCAAGCCAGTCTCAGTAGCCGACCGCTGATAACAGTTTCCTGTTGTATCCGGTCAGACGACACATCTATATCTAAAACAACAGCAATACCTGCAGATAGTTTTTATTCCACACAGCTCATAATGCCCTGAAGTGCCAGTATTTCTATGCAAATCTTATGTAGGTTACTGTAAAACTTCTAATACTAGCCCCGGCTTCTATTAGAACAAATGCCCTAGACCCTCCCGGCTTGCATTGGAGACCCGGCTTCTATTAAAACATCGCCAACTTGCCACATTAAATTTTTTTGTGTATGTACGGTGTACGTGATTTGAAACAGGAAGCACATTTGAGTTTAATTTTATCCAAACAGTAGGCCACATAGGCTTCTGGTATCTAAACCACTGATATACAAGACATACGGTATTAATCAGTGTCACTGTCATCATCAGCTACAACAAGCACTTCGTTGTTCTCGTCCTCACTCTCATCAGTTTCATCTACACACATTTCTAGGCCGAAGAGCTGCAGGGATGTGCTGATGCTGGTGTCAAGAAATGGTGGCACATGACACAGCGTCACTAACAGCGGCGCCACAAGGTATCACCAAGTGGCACCAAGGCGTGACCCGGCTTGTATTGAAGACTCGGCTTGTATTAGAGACCCAGCTTCTATTAAAACAAGCGACCTAAAACCCCCGGCTTGTATTGGAGACCCGGTTTCTATTTGAGACCCGGCTTGTATTAGAAGTTTTACGGTATATAATGCATAACAAACTGAGCCAGTAACAAATGAATAAACTGACAAATGCACACATCCTCAACACTCATATAGTTAGGCATATACTATATTGTCTTTGAATTCATTTAAACACTGCTTTGCTTTGGTGCAACAGTAGGCATACACTTACCATTTCCAATAATGCAGTATCATTCGTGTGTGGAACTGAGGAAAGTAATACCATGATAGATTATCATCACTAACTGCTGCATGGTTTTAGACAACAAAATTATATGCTTACAATTCCATTACAATTACAATCCCATGTGAACAGCATGGCACATCGATGACAAAGGATTACAATGATAGTCTGCCACCAATAAATATTTACGGACATCCATCTCTGATTTCAGTCAACTTGTCAAGACATAAAAACAGTGGTGGAATGGACAGAAGGAGAGTTAATGGTATCAGTTTACAACACGACATACATGCAATCCTCAGCAGCACCGGCCGACTTGTTATTGATCCAACGCTGTTTGTCGCCAGGCATTCGTATATGTCTTCATCACCCTGAGTACTTGGTCGCTGGACAATCTTCCGAATACTCAGCGCACCACTTGGCAAAACGGACCGGCGCCCATCGCCAATCAGTTGACCGTCTTTAAGCCACGTTATGGTTGGTACTGGCAAACCAGTCGATGACACGGCGGAACAATTCCAGACGAAAGACACACCAGTAATAACAACTACATCTTCTGGCTCAATCACAAATTCCAGACCGGTCTCAATAATGCCTCCACCCACTGACAGCAAAACAACACAACACAACCAGCATACAATTAAATACTGGAATTCAATATATTAATATTTAATTCCAGTTTCAAGTTTTACTTGGCATTCTGTAAGTAACATTCGGTTAACACTAAAAGCACTCTTTGTTGGGATAATTTCAACAAACTAATAAGTTTAAAACAAGTGTGTTAGAAGCTATTAATATATTAAAACTTCAAAATGGCAAAAATCATTTTTGTATTGCAGCCATATACTTAATCAGCATACTGCTATATAGCTGTAAAAATTGCATTTGGTCCAGTTTGTAATACAGACTGTCTTATACAGTGTTTGGCTTCTGTCACTAATTTGAAAGATCGCACGGGTGCACTTGATTAATGCAAAAAACAACGATATAGCACACCCTGAACGCCCCATAGCGGAAACATTTCTGTACCCAAAGCGAGTACTTTACCACCTCTAATAGTGTTTTTATTTTCAACTTTCTAGCTCTAGTAGTTTCGGAGATAATAGGGGTGTCCCAAATTTACATTAGGGACGCTATAAGTTACCCTAGATGCCCCTAGCAGAAAAATTCTTGTATCCAAAGCAAGAACTTTACCATATCTAATCGCGTTTTTAATTTTAACTTTCTAGCTCCGGTAGATACGGAGATAATAGGGGGTCCCAAATTTAAAATAGGGGGCCCTGCACCCCCTGAACGCCCCCTAGCAGAAAAAGTTTTGTACCCGAAGCGAGTACTTTACCACCTCTAACAGCGCTTTTAATTTCAACTTTCTAGCTCTAGTAGTTTCGGAGATAATACGGGGGTCCCAAATTTACATTAGTGGGCTATGCGCCCCCTGGACGCCATCTAGCGGAAAAATTTTTATATCCGAAACGAGTTCTTGTTCATAGCTAATTGTGTTTTTAATTTCAACTTTCTAGCTGTAGCAGTTTATGAAATAATAGGGGGTCCCAAATTTACATTAAGAGGCCCTGCACCCTACGGATGCTCCCTAGCGGAAAAATTTTGACATGCGCCTAAGTACTTGCCTATACCTATATAACTGTAAAGTTTCAGCATCGTAGCTCGGTTAACGTGCGACTTACGGAGAGCTCTCTCTATAATAGGGTTTGCATTGAAAGGTCCCCAAAAATGGGTTTTTGGGGAATTTGGACCCCTGAACATGATTTGTCATCAACGATACCCCAAAAAGGCACATCTGGGCGTGAAACCACGCATTTTGAGCCATAAATGTTTCAGATCCTTCCAGTCACGCTCGGACCACGTGCTTTCTGCTCGTCTGGCCCTGTGTCGTGGAACACTCTTCCTGCAGGCATCAGAGATCCTGACTTGACACTCTCTGCTTTCAGGCAGCAGCTGAAGACATTCTTGTTTGACATTTGATATTGTCTTGGTTGGTCGCTGTACGCGCCTTTGTGACTATTTAGTTAATTGTGCGTTTGAAATGTCAGTTTATTATTATTATTATTATTTGTGATCTGTAAACGAGATGAAAGAATTTGTTTGACTGACTGATTGATTGTGTGTGTATGTGTAAAAAAAACTTCCCCTATTCCCCCAGCAAAATTGGGTGAGCCGATTTTGCTCAGATTTTCCACAAAAACTCAACTCTGCGACGTAATCATATATTCTGGGAAGAGTTTGAATACCAGGCTCAGCTCACTAAAAGGTATTGAGAAGGATGTAAGCAAAAAAAATTTAGTAGCTATATAGCACCATTAAGATCGAAGACACAGAGGTGCTTGGAAGACAGAGAGCTAAACCAAGCAAGATCAAAGCCCGATACAGTCAACTGACCTGTAAGAACTGCTCGTATCTTTGTGCACCATTATAATAGTACACAATACTGTAACACAGAGACAGTTTTTATTTATATTCCCCTTCCTCCAAACCAACATCACATCTCAGATGTGGCCAACTGGAGGTAAGGGGTTGAAAAGTCATGGAAAATCAATGTTGAAAAAGAGGGGGGCACCCTGATTAGCAGCACATCGGCCTGTCTGGTGCGCAGTGAGCTGATGCATGTTTTCATGTAAAGTATCAATTACCACCTAGGAGACAGTACTATAGTGTTGTGTGATGCACATAGCCACTATTTTATAAAAGGGAATGAATCAAAGTTCATTTGTGGTATACAGTGGCTCACTACAGCCACAAACAAGGCAGTGTGAAGCATGAATACCTGTCACACCATGCACACACTGACAGACACAATGCACCGTTATGAACTTCAAAACAGTACCTACCATGCCAACTTCGTGGCCCACTGTTGCTTCAGGCATTGTGTACAGCACAAAATGCAGGTATTATGTACAGAGACTAAACCAGGTAGTATTAGTTTTCTTGGCTTAGTTGTATCAAGCATTTAGCGCATTAGAGGCGTTGCGTAATGCGCTATATAAATTTAAGACTTACTTACTTACTTACTTATTTGTATCAAGCCTGTCTTCTTCTGTGTACCTTAGTTCTAAGATTATTTTCTGTTAAATTTTAGTAATTACCAGCCAGTGTGCCAAACTGCACACATTGCAGCATGAATGTCTTGGCTAGACAGAGGCAGTGTATATATTTTGTTGGGTGTCTAACCAAGAAAATTATACGGAAATAATACTGTGACATGCTTAGTTCTCGTGTGTCTTCATGTTTTTGTGTCGGCACGAACTGTTATTGTGACCCATTAATGGTTTAATGAAGACTACTGTCCACATACAGGACCGCAAATATCCTTCCGACCAATCATGTGCGTGGGCCATCGATACGCATAGAAATAGAGGATTCATGCCGTCAACATATTATACAAATAATCACTAAAGTCATTTTCTTGTTAAACTGAATAAGTGGCATATCACAATTGAAAAGTTACATAGAAAATAAACTGAAAGAGAACAATTTAATTTTTTTTTTTAAATTATGACACTACCGTGGTTTTGAACTGCACACCTAAAACGTGGCAACCTACAGCTTTACTACTGAGCCAGCGGGCAATTCGGTGGTGGTGGTGTAAAGCGCCAGTATAAGCTACATCATGTTAGCTATAAATACTGTGTGCACATACATCCCACACGTGCATATGTGGGACATGCTCGCACGCCGTGATTGGCTTAGTCTTTTGCTGAGTCCTAAATTCAGACTGACCAAAGATCAGCCAAAAAGTAAAGTTAATTTTCCTCTCGCCGAGTCCAAACTTCAGACTGAGCAGTCGCCGAGTCCAAAGATAATTAACTCGGCGACTGATCTTGCATGCACAAGATAGGTTAATTGGTAGAGATAAGTTTTGATGAGCAAAAATCACTTTTTTGCTAATTCATAGTGAGTGACCAGTGAGTTTGCACTGCAGCCATTGGTTAATCTCAACCGAGACCGAATTTGGGTCCTCAGACTGAGCTTGGTCTTTGATTTGTCTTAGTCTTTGGACTCTGGGAAAGACTAGTCCAAAAACTGAAATGACCATGTACATGTTACCTGGTGTGCTTCTCTCCATCCACAAATTATGTCCATGTTCTGCAGACTGCAGGTGAAAGCTGTATGTGAAAGGGTTCTTGTCTTTCCATAAAGTGTGTGGTTAAACAGATGACAACACCACGGATTAATCAGTGTAACAGAAATGTTACTATGTTTGTTTTTTTTACTGGCGATTAACAGGTGGTGTTAATGTTATCTGTCCAGATACCCAACACTGCTTTGCAGAACACACTGCGCTAGAAAACAAGGCAAATGGTCAGTTACGTGCAACATGTTGCAGCAATCTCATCCATTTATCAAACAAATACCTACACAACAGCTGAAGCGGTTTCAATGTAGTAACAACATAATCAGCTAAACGGCAAATGTTCACATTGCTTGCAGACCATCCATACATTAACTGGTGAATCATGTACTCCTCAAAGCTACACCATCAGTTTAGTTACTTTTGCATATCCATTTCAAGACTTTTGTGACTAAAAATTATTTACCAACATCACCAGTACATAATTCAAGATTATACTTGGTCAACTTCAAGTGAGGGCTGTATATAAGGGTATATATGTATATAAGGGTATATCTGTATATAAGGGTATATCTGTTAGTGGTGGGTGATGACAGTCAAATGTTTTCCTTGCTATTGTGTACATTCAGCAGGTTTATGTGCAAGACGGCTATAAACGTTTTGTAGTTGAGTTGGTGCAGCTTATCACTAAGTACAGATCACCATGTACATACAGTGCCTAGCACAAACATAATACATAATTGCTACCGTTTTCGGTGAATAAAGATGAATATATAATACAGAACTGCTTAACCGTTTAATGGGCACATTAAAACCGCAGAGCAATGGGCCGTTATACAGCAACATGGTGATTGGTACACTGGCCACTGATGGGTGGGCTGTCACATTTGGTACAGCGAGGAGGGGCCTGGGTGGGCTGCGGCCCCTTGCCCAGTCTCTCCTTGCTGTACCAAATGTAAGAGCCCACCCATCAACGGCCAGTGTACCAACTTCATATTATTCAATGTGGCACTAGTTCCCTGTGCCCATTAAAGGGTTAAAGGCCACTGTCCAATTTTACCTGGAGCATTACCATAACTCGAGTAAACATTAGAAGATAATTTGGGCAAGATATGATCTATGTTGCCGACACTCTCTAAACAATAATGTCAAAGCACAGAAGGTGGAGCACAAAAAAAAAAAAAAAATATATATATATATATATATATATATATATAATTATATATATATAATATTAAAAAATAAAAGCAGATGAATGACAACCTGCACACATACAGCTATCCAACGCTTAAACACAAAACGAACCAGTGTTACATGAACATAAGATCTTTTAACCCTGCAGCAGGAGCAAATAGCTCCAGACAAAAGTTGCCACATAAATAAACATAACTTATTCTTGTTGCAAAGGCACAATATTATAAGCTTAGAATATAACGCCTTCTATTTGTACACTGTATGCAGTAAACTCCTACGTGAAATCAGCTGCATCCCAGTATAACTGTATGGATGTTTGTCAGTTACGTGCTCGTGTAAGAAATGTGCACAAATTATCAGTTGCACACCGCAGACAACTGCCCAGCAGTAGCAGCAAAATATACAACGGAAAGATATAATATGCATTAATGTACAATTGCGATACAAAAAAACACTTTAAGTACAGTGACGGCAAAATAAACTGTATGCGAAAATGCACTAACTCACAGAACAGTGCATGAAAAGTTTGCAACAACAAAGTTGTAGCTGCATCCCAGCCATTCATTCATTTCACTGTGTGTGCTAAGCATGGTCATAAATAGCAATTTTGCATGGTGCAGCGGTGGCGATACTTGCTTGTGATTTCTAGTACATGCTACATAAAGGATTACGTGATCGATATCAAGCCGCAAGCAGCAGTCGTCAAAATAGCACAGCCAACATACATGAGATCTACAGCATTTAAACTGAAGTATGAACAGCTTTTCGAAAACAAACTGAAGTTTTGTTAATCTTACTTGTGATTGCTTGCATTGTTTTCAACTGCGTTCTCTGCGTTCTGCCAGTTTTTAATAAAGAATATGATGATGATGATGATGACACTGCACATTTAACTCTCTGTACGTCATATCGACAAACATCACAATAATATCATAGGCATCTGTTGCAGTACGAAACAGAGCAGTTTAGCACGGTTTACAGTAAGTTGATAAACAAAATAAATACTTTATGCTGGACACTGTTCATTTTTTGCCAATGAAATTATCAACACTGAAAAACATTACTACAAATGTGCATACAGAGAGAATATGAAACTGACGTTTTGATTATCATATCGAAGCAAATGTTACAACACAACGGGGTATTACCGATAAACAAAAGTACAAAGCAAGATTTGATCCCCATGAACGTTAGAAAATAATTCGGCCAAGGCTACGTGATCGATGTTTTGATGTTTTGTGTTTGTGTTTTAATTCAGGACGTCGTCGAATAACAAACCGCACGTCGATGATATCTTTGCGTATTGCATAGAACACATTGCCTCTGTCAGGAAGTGGCAATTCTGCAGCAAATCACATACATAAATCAATTGCAAATACAACCCAAAGTCTATCTGGTTATATGACCCACAACAAACTGACACTGCAGTAAAGAGTCATTTCCTTCAACCTATGACAGCCGTTTTAGCCTTAATAAAGGCCGAAATAATATGTCTCCATCATCATGCAGTGAACTGGCTGCAGCAAACTTTGACGACTGCATGGCAGCTCGTGGAAAATACACTGGAAAATTAAACTACACTGTGTTCCAAAAAAGTAGTACATCAAACTCATGGCTATAACTTTGTCAATTCTTAATGGATTTTCAAAACTCTCACTGCTGGAAAGAACTAAATTTCCCAACAAAACCCATATAATACTTCCCACCATACGTATGTTGCCGCACTAACTTGCAAAAATTAGAAGTTAGAATTCGTAATTTACAAAAAACATACATCTTCTTCCAGATTTTCCAAAATTCGAACTTCTAACTTTCGCAAAGTAGTGTGGCAACACATTGAAGGTGTGGCGGGAAGTATTACATGGCTTTTGTTGGTCATTTAGTCCTCTTTCCAATGATTGAAGAATTTTGCAATTATGTTACGTCTGTCACAAGTTTAGTGTAGACTTGCTAGCCGCATTTTTAAAATAATAAATCTGGATAAACCAAAGTATGGCTGACATTCGGATTAGCTGGATTTTGTCGCACTTTCAATTTTCGGCTAAATTACGGCTGACATTATAAGTTTCAGCTGAAGTTTGGCTAAAATTCAAAGTTCCCAATATATCTAAATGTCACATTCAGTCGCAGTAGGCTACAGCAAAATGTACATATTTATACAACAATCGTGCAAAATAGGCACACTGCACTGTTTCTACAGTACAGTGTTTGCTCAAAACCAACAAAAAAACAACTACTTGTTCAGTATCAGTGTTTCAAATTCAGGTAGGGCCTAATGCGACAAATGTTCAAATTAATCAGAATAGCAATCTGAGAATCTGTAATTATCATGCACAACACAAATAAAGATGAAGTTTCTCGGCCACTGGCAACTAAGCGAGCATTCAACGATGGAGCTTTGAACAGGCAGTGAAGTGGTAGACGAAGAGTAGCTGCATATGAGCCAGTTTGGTGAGTGTCGGAAACATAGCCTACCCATTGCTGCCATTTTGCAAACAAACCCAAATTCCTCGCTTAAAATCAGCGAGCGAAGTATACAAGTTTAAGCTTAATAAAAATGGCAAACTCAACTGAAGGTTAGCCGAAGTTTTTGCAGCAGCTGACCGAATTTTACAAATTCGGCAGCATTTATGGCGGCTGAAATTTTTCCCGCGGATTTTCGGCACCAGAAAAAATTTGGCAGATCCGGATATTTGGTGGCGGCGGCTAGGAAGTCCAGTTTAGTGTACTGCTTTTTGGAAGAACACAGTGTAGTTGCTCTACTTGTCGTTGATTTATAAAGCTGTCATATTTGGAATCCAACTAAAGCCATTAACACTTTCAATGGCAGCATGCATCATCACTGTAAAAAATTTCAACTGAAATGTAAATGTCAATTTATATAGCGCATCGTCGCAAAAAGCGCCTCTAATGCGTTATCTGCATACACGTTATCTGCAACAGCAGCATCTGTAATGTGGTCGCAAACTCAACATAAAGGCATCACATAATTAATGCACCGGTCTGAACAAAATTGCATAGTTAAAAAGTTGACAAAACATATGACTAGAAAATTTTAGAAGCTTCTGGTTGCACAAAGTGGCTGAGATTTTAAAATTTAAATTTTATTTTAAAAAGTTAACTTATTATAAATTTTATTTAAATTAAATTTTTTTTATTATTTCTGATAACTAACCTGTGTCATCTGGCAAGAGCTGAACAATGCAGAACTCCTCAGGCTTACACGAGACATTGTACTTGACGAAAGTATTAAGTAAGACAGTCTGTACATGATCATTGCTCGATACCTACACAGTCAACACATCGGTTTCTGGTCATGCTCTGTTTCATGCTCCTGATAGCTCAAAATTAAACTACTATGAACCGTCCCACGGCAGACAGAGAACGTTGAAAATGCAAGAACAAACAACCAGACTGTCCTCGGAGAGTGCAGACTGTCCTCGGAGAGCGCAAACCTCTTCCAAGGCATCTCACCTCAACCAAAACTAATCCGGGATTCAGATCCGGATTTCCAGATTAATCCGGTTTCGGATCCGGATGTCTGCCGAACCGCTCCCAAAATGTGGATTCATTGCCTTATTGGCATCATTTATTTCTCAAAGTGTCGCGAAAATTGGCCGGTGACTATATGAGAAATACTAATTAATTTCCCAAAATTCCCTATTCCGTAATGGTGAGGTAAGTGGAAAAGGAAAAGTGATTGAAATCTGCATCCGGGCCGGCCGGATCACTATCAAAAGTCAATCTATCATGCTCATCATTTTGTTTTTAGTTTCACATTTTAATTTTTTGTTTATTCCGTGTGGTAGACTAAGCTGGCTACGCGTCAGCTTTTTACTGCATGTTAAATACACACTATCGTATCGTATCGTATAATCACTTCTTCCGACTGCTAGGCCCAATCATAGCACGAAGTTTCAATCAAATCAGCTGATTACTTTTGCAGTAATCCCGTTCACAGAATGACAGCTGAATCGCACTGATCGCATAACCTCCACGCCATTGTGGAGGTAATCATTTTAGGATGAACTGTACTGTTAAGTAAGGTACGTACACGTAAGAACCTTTATTTCACCAACTTAGAACATAGTGATTACATATGCTACAATGCACTGACACTCACGTTACAAAATATGCATCTACCGGTAAAATTAAATAAAACAAGAGGTCAAAGTAATTTGACAAAAAGTGCCCATTCCCCGGTTAGGGGTCACACCAGGGGGTCGAAATTTGTACCATTGAATTCCTGGGGTAGGGGTTCCTATTAGTGTTCCATAGTAACTATAGGCCTAGGATGCACCGT
>Ga0209149_1001355_pt1 | contig 12247 bp, 8 predicted proteins | sample WorMetTyACAVOLI2_FD_187423 | JGI IMG/M metagenome (GOLD analysis project Ga0209149, IMG submission 187423) | Marine gutless worms symbiont microbial communities from Max Planck institute for Marine Microbiology, Germany - Olavius algarvensis... ... | reverse complement strand
CACTGACCCTCCCGTGGGCTCCAGTGGCGATTAAGAAGGACAGCTCGACAGCAACCATGACAACAGTTGAAGTAGAACTGGACGCATCGTCTTGCAGTCCATCTCCACTGCTGAGTGTCGGAAACTTGTGATAGTGAGTGATAGCGGACCGGTGCTTGCTGACCATCTCGGATTTACTTACTTCCGTTATCCATATTTTGAGTCAGTAATAGTCATGCAGAAAAGTTGCTTTCGTATGGGTATGTGTATGTTCCAGAACGGAACGGAACGCCCGGATTTCCCCGGAACAACCGTTTAATATATACTTTATTTCGCATAGCAATGCAGCAATACAATACAATACAGTACAATAAAACACAGTAAAAAAAGACAGCAGGATAGAGTAAAGACAGAGAACATTAAAATTAACAGGAAAATATGTACATACAAAATGACAGTAAACAGTGAACAGTACAATCAGTGAACTAAAAAAAGCCTAGTAAATCGTATGTCATTTAACAGTCCATTGACAAATTTCAAACGTCTTTTTTTAAATTAAGTCTCACACATGAAGTAAGCCAACAGAATGGCGTATAGTCTGAACACAGTCACTGCTAGTAACATGAAAATTTTTAACAATTGCTCGATTGATACAGTTATCTAATGAATGTACAATACTGTGTGACGGTGACACAGCTTCCGAGGTATACAGGAGAAAAGGTAAACAATAACTTTTAAGTAACTGCACAATCACAAGTTCACTGTTCAAGCCAAACAAAGCAAAGCAGAAGTTCGGGCGCCGGCCGTAGCTATTGTGCCAAAAGCCAGTCGTGTGTGGCTTAGCCCAAAGTGAAGTTATAGCCACCTTTAACCCTTACTAGTGAACGTTTATCGGGTGTTATTGCCCCTTATTTACACTCATCCCTTCCTTGTCTCTATTTGGTGCTGATTTGTTGGTAACTACTAAACTAAGCAATCAACGATAGACTTAAGGTTAGACTAACAGTCAGCGTTAGAGATAGACATTTCAGTGCGGTTGCTAGAATCTGTAGAGTTAGGTAGAGCTAAATGTTAGAGAAAATCTGTGGTGGATCTAGAGTACGTAACTATGTAAGCAAAAGTCTGACACTGCAGGGCTGCAGATCTGATTAAGTGAAGTCGAGCTAATGTTATCCTGTGGACTGTCATATCCTTAGTTTGTGCTAACTTTAATGGTGACACTTGTGAATGAATGAGCATTATGTCTGCGAGTCCATTGTATTTAGGTCTGTGGAGGGAGCTAATGCCGTTGTTTATGCTGCAATGTTTTTTTTAAGGTGAAAGAGATTGAGAAACAAGATTCAGTATTAACTCCAAAGCAACAGATTGATCGACTAACACGACCAGGAGCAACTTACTTCAACTTAAATCCATTCGATGTCAGTGATGTTGTTACATTGACTTCCGCATCTTTTTAAGCAGATTTTGGATTTGTAGATGTACACCAGTTTTTCTATGCAGTTTTAGCATAAGAAATACCTGCTGAACAGTGCTTTGACACTGTTGGCCTGATGTCACGAAGGCCCTCCAGTTTGTATAGCAACCGCAGTTGCCAAAGCAAACCGTTTGTGGCAACCACAGAAACATGCCAGGTAAACGAAAACCATGAGCAGCAGATGTTTTGGGAGTGAGAAAGTTTTTGTGACAGATGTGAGAAGATATTATTATCATCTTTGGCATTAAGTGAAATAACTTATTATTTATAAAACTGTAACCAGAATTTGATCAGGCAGAAATGATTGGCTGTCTCTCGTATGTTGCTGTAGGTTTTGCAGATAGACCCTGAAACACAGTTCAGTGAAGTGAAACAGAAGTTCCGACGAGTGAGTAAAATATGACAATTTCTGTTTGAACTTAGTAAGTAATGTGAGTCAGTGCTTCAGTCGCGGTTAGTGCAGTTTATTTTCTTGTAGCTTTGCTGTTTTTTCTGTGACATGAGAGTTGCCAATGACATCTTTTGCATACAGTGCATGTTCCAGTTACAGTACTGGGATCTGTGTTATTATCCAGTCAAATTTCCAGATTAGCTCACAGTTTCAGTTTCACTTTGATTTACTTGTCATTGTTTCCTAAATTCCGCACGTGTCACTTTCCCCGTACATTTGGTGAATACGGATGAAGCTGGTTTTTGAGTTGCAATAATGATTCAGTTTTTATGCTATATCCATGTCGTACAGTAAGCGAAGCTTTGCTCATAGTTACTCGTTAATTAGCGAATGCTCAACTGCATATGCATGATAGTTTTAACAACCAATTTCCCGGTTTATTTTTGTCAGCTGGTTGCACCATAATAAGTATATAGGAGATAGTTTACATGCCAGGTGCTATTTCTGAATTCTTAACCAACTTCGTGAATGTGCTGAAAGCAATATTAATGTATCACGTTGTACTGTTTAATGCCAGTCGAGTAACCAAAGTATTCTGATTGACTGATAAAGTACGATCGCTGATGCTGATCTTTGTTACTTTATTATTTACAACTTATTGACAATGAACTATTTATTACGCTGTTGATGTAGTGATTTGTGGGATGTTGGCTAGTAGTTGGCTTGGTCTGCAGTTTCTCAGTTTTCACTTGCTGGCAGTATTGTGTGTTTGTTATTTGTACTAACGTTTACCTGATGACAATTGTGTTGACTCTGTTAGCTGTCAATTCTTGTACATCCTGATAAGAATCTTGAGGACACAGAACGAGCACAAAAGGCTTTTGATGGTATTGTTTCTTTTATAGTAATTTGAAAGTTTTAGTGGATTTATGTATTAAAATGTGTATAATTGTTATACTGTAACATTTGCCTTTATGTTGATTTATATGATATTACAACAATAGTGATAACAGATTGGTAGAATTAGCTAATAAACAGTCGGCTTTGAGCATGTTGTAGATTATTGTATATTTATGTGTACATGGTGGTCCAAAAAAGTGATGCCACTCCTATGATAGCTAACGTGGCCATATTAATTTGCATGATTTTTGTTAACCAAAAATTAATAAAATTGGCCTCCTTGTCTTTAGCTCCACTCTTGCTTGCGACCAGCGGAGCTTATAAATCTGAGGAAAACGACCCCAGTAGACCATGGTCTCCATCCCGTGACACATCGCTGGTAGTAAGCGGCGGTGTTGATTGTGGGAGAAGACGATGAAATGTTTATGACAAGAAGCCTCAACGTTATGCCAAAGACAACAGAACATCGCATTTAACTGCACGCAGTGATAAATCTGTAGCCTACGTAACTAACAATAAAAGACTGTACTCAACGTTTTGTACTGTTTAAGCTTGACAGACATGAAGCATCGTGCAGCCTCTCTGCGACAGCAGAGCTACTTGTACTAAAAGTCAGGGTAGTGTCAGAAAGTTGCCTAAAACTGTTTATTGTTAGCTGCATATTTGTGTCCATGCAGGTATTTAGTAGGAGTCTATTCTGTGTTAAATGTTAACAGGGTGACCACTTGTCTGGAAAACCTGGAAATGTCAGGGAATTTGACAGCTGTCAGGAAATGTCAGGGATTTTACTAAAAATCAGGGAATGTCAGGGGAAAAAATCTTGTTAGGGAAAAGTTGCCTAAAACTGTTTATTGTAAGCTGCATATTTGCACCCATACAGGTATTTAGTAGGAGTCTATTCTGTGTTAAATATTAAACATATGGTTTCGGATCATGCACTGTTGCATTCCTACCCCCACCACTGACAGTAACACTAGCATGGGCATGATATGAGTAACACTTAACATGCCGAGTGCCGCGAACCATCAGGGAATTGTCAAGAAGTTCACATTGTCTGGAGAGTGGTCACCCTGCTCCCCGTTTTCAGAAGGCTGGCTATCGGCCTGGTATGTGATACTATGTGTGTGTGATGTGTTAGCTGTAAGCAAAGCATTTAAGACATTAGAGAATGAAGAGGGCTACAAGAGATGCCAAGAAATTGTTGACGAAGCAAAGATTCGAGTTGATGAGGCGGTAAGCTGGTTATCTCGTTTCTACTGAGAGTGGATACGTTGTGTTTACTGGTCAAACATAAAGTGTCAACCAGTCGTCACTTAACGGCCCTGCTAGCCGTCGTCCATGTGTCTGGTTACATTGCCAGCTTGTCGACACCCGCCTCTGACATTCCTTCACGTCGCTGCGTTCGTCGAGTAACTGTGACTTGGTCGTATTAAGAACGAGTCGGAAGATTAGTGACAGGTCTTTCTCTGTGCTTGGAATCGGCTGCCGACCGACTTGAAACTTTTGCATTCAACTGCTTTATTCAAAAGCAAACTGAAGAGTTTTCCATTTCATGCTGCTTACACCGGGAACACTGTGTGAACTTTGGAATGCGCCATCGGTCTGCTTGTAGGGGGCGCACTACAAGTCACTGTTGTTACTGTTTACTGTGATTTTGGTGAAACTTGGTATGAATGATACGAGGGCAAGGGGCTACATAGTTACAAGCCAATTTCGATATTTGCATAAATTATGCTAATTATTTCAAAGGAGCCCAAAAAACACAGCGGAGCTATTTCATACCTGAAGCTCTTGTTTGTAGTCATTTAGTGTCTAAAAGCTGTTAACTACACGCTCTTATGTCTATTGGATAAACACAGGCTGTAACAAAAATGTTCTGTTTCATACAATGTGTCAGTCATTGTATCTGCTTATGATTTATGATCAGATATGTTTAATGATGAATAAACTTTAATTGCTTTTTAATACTAATAATAAAATTTCTATAGCGCCAAAATCAGGTACTAAGACCTGTAATCTGAGGTGCTCGGTGGCATAGGCTAAGCAGTAAGCAGTGATGCCGGTCATAAAGCAGAGTTTCCATTGACTTAAAAAGTCAGAAAATTGAGAAGATCAGGAAAATTTGTTGATGAAAAAATAACATATAACCTATCATACAATTTATGTCGCTGTGTATTTTAAATGAAAAATAAAACAAAAGAAAAAGAGATAAAAATTGGAAACGATTACGTACAGTACATGTAGTTGACAAAAAAATTGCATAAAACCGTAGACTGTCGGGAATATTTCCAGACACAGTCAGGAAAAGTGTGACAATTTCACTTTGAAATTGAGTTGAAACCCCTGCAAACTGAAGTAAAATCGGAATAGGAGCCCATGAAAAAAACTGCTGCGTGATTGACTTTTGTAGGTGAGGACAAAAAAGAAGAGATTGAAAAAGGAAGGAAAACCGACGAGTGTGCCAGAAGATGATAAAGAGATGGTAATTGTGTACTTACTGAAGATATACTCGTATGTGCTGGCTGAATGTTTTGTCGGTGAATATGGAGCAGAACTCGGTAACAGTTAGTGAAAAATAAATTGTATTCATTTTTATGAAACATCAGTTATTAAAATTAGAGATATTTGCCAGTTACTGCAGAAGCCAGTAGCAGTGCGTGTCTGATGAATTCTTTGGGCTTTTATGTTACTGCAATATTAACAAATATTCTTCAGTATACACTGCAGTGCAAACTGAGGTATGTGTATACTGGTGAGGAGGACTGTGCAGGTCAACAAGTGATTATGTCGTTAGTCATTAACAAGATGCTCCACATTATTGAAGAATTTTCTTATAATAAGATATAATGGTTGACAAAGATAGTCGGTGAATTTGTGGTGATTGTTGTCGCTGACGGGCTTGCAGTGCTAACCACCACTAGCGACGGTTGTGCTCGGTCAACATTGTGATGGGATAGAAATGTTATGCCTAAGTCCAGAGTTTCCTGTAAAGTTAAAGGAGAAATTATCTTTATTTTGGGGGGACCTGAACTGCCTTATGACACAGTGTAGCACTGGTCTGTGGTAGATTTCATTCTAAAAACCTGCTTGATCTGTTTTGAATCAGCTCACGAGAGACGTACTGACGATTGATGTATCCTGCAGTAAAAGTTGTTTATGATTAAAAAATGTTTGAAAACGTGCATGCGAAAACGGTTCAGCAGAGACCACTGTTGCCAAGGAAGGTTGAAACCCGGTTGCCGGATTGTGGGATTAATCACATTTATGGGTTATGACAAGCCAGTAAAAACTGTTTGTTTCAATTATTTCTTCTTGCAAAGAACAAGTAACATCTGTCCTATGCCGAAGACTTATGTGGGTCATATTTTATGTAAACAGCAAGGTGCTTGAAATCTTATGGTGTCACAGTCCCGACTGGTTTCTGTTGAATATATTCTTAATTAAAAGTAACTGTTAATAAATTATTAGTTTCGGAAGTTAACTGGTAGCAGTTTTTAATTCCTGTCTCTACTCTCCGTCTGTTCTCTGTCGACAGTCTCTAGCATTTAACATGTCGACATTGCAGTACAAGCACGCCGTGTACGTCCAAACGTGTAAACTCTTTGCGGATCTAGAACGACTACGACAAGAACGGGAAACAAAGGAGGCACATGAGAAGTATGTCCACCTCTTATCATATGTGAATTTCATATAGTCATTGACACGAAGCATTTTGACGCGAAGCATTTACAGTGCTTGCAATTTCAGTGTCAAGTACAGTGATACCAGTTTAATCTATATGTTATGTTATGTTACGATAATAAGAGTATTAAAATTGTTAATATTAGTTCGTATAATTGTGTCAAGTTTTTCTACCGTGTTGGTTAGGTGGTTGGAGGGACATCCAGTCTGTGAAAACATTATTTTCCATCAGTCACATAGGTTTACCTTCAGACGACCAGATTTGACTGTAATGATCACAGAAAATAAGAGGGTCGTTCGATAAATAAGTTACAAAATGGTGCCATTCCATTAATTCTTAAAATAGGAAAAATCCAAAATATACGTTTTGTAGGGAATTTAATTGAAAATATATACTGGAATTTTTGTGACGATGACTTCATTACTGTGACGTCACTTGTACTTAGAATGCAGTCAGTCAGTGCAGTATTTTGCCCAGCAGTTTTCTTTTGCAACTCGCAAGTGTTAACAGCATTGCGAGTTAAACGAGAAAAGTGAACAAGTCCAACAAGCAAACGGGTTTAAACATCAAACATTAATGTTTCATTTTTCAATGTATCGTCCAAATTCATGTAAACATCCCATCACACTCCGGTTTGGCCGCATGAGGGAATCGACCGCTGCGATTGTTGCAGTGGTTGTCTAAACAAAACGGCGACCAGGTTATTCCTCATCAACAACACTTTCTCGACCACGAGCAAACTTTTTACACGAAACATGTATTGCTGGTCTTGTAAAATACTTGTCACCATATACTGGACGCATCTCAGACTGGATGGCATTTTGCGCTAAGTCCTTTTGCTCACAGCAAATGAATAACAGAAGGCTGTTCCTTGTGGGATATTTCAACGGCAGCGTTGCGATATCTAACCTTTATAAATGGTGTCATAGTGACGTCATCGTAATAAAACTCCTAGCTCGTACTTAATATTAAATCCCCCGCAAAATGTATATTATTTCAGAATTTTCATAGTCTGCAAATTAACAGAATAACGCCATTTTGTAACTTATTTATCGAACGACCCTCGTAGGTTGGTTCAACAAAGATCAGCAGACGGTGTGTAATCCACAGCGGCGGCGGTCCGTCAGCGGCATGTCATTGAAATCGGTGGGTAGGGGAGGGGTGGATGGTATGTCATCCACGAATAATGACGAATATAACATCGCTAGTTTACATGTAGAAGTTGTCAGTTGACAGGTGAGTGTTTGTTGTCAGTTGACAGGTGAGTGTTTGTTGTCAGTTGACAGGTGAGTGTTTGTTGTCAGTTGACAGGTGAGTGTTTGTTGTCAGTTGACAGGTGAGTGTTTGTTGTCAGTTGACAGATGAGTGTTTGTTAGATGTTGTCAAGTTACACGTGTGTTTCTACAATGCTGTGCTCGCTATGTTCTTACTGTTGAAAATGAAATTGTGCTTGCGCAGGAAACGCAAAGCTCAGGAGGAAGAGGAAGAGGAACAGAAAAAGAAGCTACAGAAAGAATGGGATAAAAATTATGAGGTCTGTTATGAAACTTATGGTGTCATACTGTTACCATTTAGTTATTTTTTCACTGTCATAATTTTTCACATTTAACATAGCCATATTTCATATGTCAGTAGTTGATGATTTCATTAAATGCACACTGTTTAAACTGAAGTCTTAAATCATGTAGTAAAACAAAGATAATTTTTCAGATTTTGGCATTTTTGCATACTTAACCTTGAGCTCTGCCTGTGACCTTCACCAAAATCGTGCAAGGTAATAGAGAGACCGATTAGTAATATTTTGGTCTTTTCTTGAAGTACCATAAGTCAGCCTATTTACAATGGAGTTATGGCATCCTTGACCTTGAACTTCCATTGATGAGAGGATAGAGAGACCGTTGAAGAACCATTTGGTCTTTGCCTGAAGTGAGTAATACAATTTGTGTCGGAGTTACGGCAAAAAAATAATTTTTTTTATTTTGGCATTTTTGACATTGACCTTTGATTTTTCAGCCAGCAACATGCAGTGGAACGAGAGAGACCATCGAGGAATATTTTGGTCTATTTGAAGTGAATTGGACCATTTTGCGTGACAGACCAACAGACAGACAGAACCGTGGAGCCACAGACGGAAAGATCCGAAAAAACAGTACCCGTGCACCAGTTGTAACCAGTGGTGGGTAACTAGAAAAGCAATTCGGCCCAAGGCGGTCGAGAATGATGCATCCACCATGCCTTCAGATCTCTCTTCAGCTCGGTGTAACTGGTACCTTTCATCTCCTATCCCCCCAAAAGTTGTTTGTTTTGTGCCATTGCCCCATAGACTGCTTATACTAATTAGCATCAAAATCGGTTCATTCGCTGTCAAAATACCGTGACGACAAGTTTGGTAACAGATGATCCGACAACCCGAGAACATAGTGTGTCTGCCGACCACTCTGGCCTGGCAGAGGCATAACAATTAATGGAAACAGAAATAACAGTGTTCTGAGCCAAGGCTGTCTTTTAAACCCTTGCTATAAAGCTAACGAGACATATTAACTTGGTGTTTATATTCCACGTGTCTTTACTACAGGCTAGTCGGGCAGAGCGTGTGAACAGTTGGCGGGACTGGAAGAAGGAAGGCAAGAAGTCGAAAGGTGTGTTTCGGCCGCCGAAGCCAAAGATGGAGCAGCGGTGATAGAAGCATTGTGCTGGTAGTCAGTGACTGGGTGTGGAAGCTGTTACATGATGCCAAGCTGTCGTAGTAACATGTTGCTAGTTGACGTCCATGTTACAGCATCTGCATGACGTAGCTCCACTTCATCAAAGCGTTACCACGTCGTCGTCCGTGTTTCAGTTTTGTGAAACAGATATTTATAAATGGCACACACTGACTGTGGATGCAGGCAGCTACAGCACGGAGTAGCCTATCCAGGCTCTCTCAGATAATATGTTATCATAGAATTTTCGGTTGTTTAGCATTTGCACATGGTAGGATGTGAATGGGAGAAATCACCATAGTTTTCAGTATTTTACATGACAGTTGTTGTTTCTATCTGTGTTTTAACAGTGTTGATCTTGGGTGAAAGGAATTGGAACAATACGAATAGATTTGTCTGTAAAACATCAGACCCTGACTGACCTGTGGCTTAATTGAGTTGTTTAAAGAACAAAACACACTACACTGTCTCAAAAAATGTGCCAACTTCGGCAAGCTGTAACCTCGACAAGCGTGGACCGGTTTTGTTAATTTTTGGTCTACAGCATCGGCACACTTTAATTCAAAAATGATACGCATTGTACTTTCATGCTTGCTTACTTTATTTGCTTTTAAATAGCTGCGATATAAATGATGCGAAACAATGCGTTTTCCTCGGTAGACTGTTGGTGACTCTGAAAAGAGCTGGTTTTAGTTTAGCAGATGTTCAAAGTGATGTCCTTTTGCCTCATGCTTGTACGTAACCACTAACCACTAACCACTTTCTCCATTGACCAACTGCTTCGTCGATGACGTTTTGTGATACGTTTGCCCATGTGTCAGTGAGGCACTGCTTCACGTCGCTGGTCACAGCAGATGGTGTACAGACACGTTCCTGCATCAGTCCACAAATTTATAGTCAACCAGACTGTTTGGCGGACACAGATCTGGAGAAATAAAGTCTGGTGTTTCCTGCTAAAGGAGCTGGAATGTTTCACGAGCATAGTCACGTCAGAATGCATCATTTCCATCGCAGCTATTTAAAAGCAAATAAAGTAAGTAAAAGTGAAGGGACAAGGAAAGTTGAACGTATTATTTTTAAAAGTGTGCTGATGCAGTTTACCAAAAATTATCAAAATTAGTCCATGCTTGTCAAAACTACAGCTTGCCAAAGTTGGCATATTTTTTAAGACACAGTGTAGTAATGTTGGGTATATTGTTGCTGCACCTCTTGTGAATATATTGTCTCTCCAAACTGCTGAGGTACCACAGTAATGATAACAGAGTACATTGTGTAGTAGTCTGTTAGCGCTACAGAAAGTTAGGCAATTTACAGTGCTGTCCCTACGATAAGTTCGGTGTTCTGTTCTCAGTATTGCATGTGTTTGTGAGATGTCAAGTTCTGCTGGCACAAACACATCCACACTTTGTATAAAGAACTACGCCGGCATTTCCTTGACAACGAAAGCTGGAACTCACTAACTGATCGAGATGGATGAAGGATGAATTGGCCTCCTTATATCAGCAGAATAAGATTGGAGGATGCTTTTTCCTTAGTTCTGCATTGCACTGAATTGACAGTTCATTATTATCTACATTTCTGTGAGTTAATTGTGCATTTACTGACTGCATACATTGGCTGTAATTGGTTTCACTGAGCAAACAGTGGGAAGTCTTGCAGTGACTGAGACAACATTGTGCTGTGGTGAAAGTTGGTAGCTTCATCTCGTATGTATACACAATACATATTTTCACAATTGTAACTTCTACACAATATTTTGTAGTGAAACTTGCAAAGTTAAGGTTGTATACTGAATTTTTTTTAAATTATAAATCCAAATTTCAGTCCTTCCCACAGGAATGACAACAGGAGGTGAACTGTTGAGTAACTGTAGTGTTGGTCGGTTTAGTGTAGCACAGTTGTGTGTTCAATAGAGAGCAAGTTTGTTCATAATATTTGCATTCCACTGAAATTACTGATGCACAACGATCTGTGAATTTGCGTTTGAAATGTGCAGGACAGTTTTTGATTGAAGTTTGATGTATCTCGTTTCTGGATAAGATTCCGAAGGCTGTCGAGCTAGCACGTCAGAGCAATTTTTTGCATAATATTTTTGTGTATGCAGCTTTGCATCTGCATATTATTGCTGTACATAGCTGTAAAAACATTGTGGTCTATTCAAATTTGATTTTGTAAATTTTTGGTGGTGTATTTGAAGACCTCAGCGACTTGACGAGCCACAAATGTTGCATGTTAATTTTCTCTGTCAGTGCTGACATTGACAATGGTTTGAAGACTTGTTGCATCTCAATATTTTAGTTGTGTTGTCTGGATGTAGCTGTATGTCCATTGAAAATTTAGTGTTTAAACATTTTTTGCGAATTTCACAAGGTTTGAAATAAACTTCCACAAATAACTACCTTGTCTTATTAGTTGCAATAAAACAGAATAGTGTTTTCTGTCATTACAGTTATAGCACAGCTTCATTTCCTTCCCTCTTATTTCTTTCCTTCCTTTCTTTAGATGGGGTCCGGGAATTGTCCCAGGAAAATTTTTAGAGTGGCATATAACTGACATATTTGTAAGTGACTTTATTTTCGTGAGATATAACTTCAGTGTTTTTCATTGTAAATTTAAGAGAGTCAATAACCGTAATGTTTGTGAACCTTTTGTGACTTGAATTAGACAAAGAAGTTAGATGTAGTTCTTAAATCCAGTATAACAGGCCTAGTGATGTTCTGTAGCCCTGAGATCAGTTTATTTGAGAACGACTCGTATACAGTGTGAATAAACTAAGCAATTCGATATGCTTGAAGTTATAAAAAGGGTGCAATTTTTTGCCCAACAGTCTAGTACAGCAACACAGTTTAAAACTTAACTCTTTAGAGTCCAGAGGCAATTATAGTGCCACATCAAATAATATGAAGTTGGTACACTGACTGTTGACGGGTGGGATGTTACATTTGGTACAGCCCACCCATCAACGGCCAGTGTACCAATCACCGTATTGTTGTATTAATACAAAAAAAACCTTAGAAGTTTTATCACTGTTAAGGCCCATTGTTCATGACACATCTAAAACAGCAAAAATCACTTGGTTTATTCCAGTACTCCATTGGGCCGTGCATGTAATAGAAGTC